>Ga0182008_10000871_pt1 | contig 20984 bp, 13 predicted proteins | sample Sormic07211129_1_FD_120482 | JGI IMG/M metagenome (GOLD analysis project Ga0182008, IMG submission 120482) | Rhizosphere microbial communities from Sorghum bicolor, Mead, Nebraska, USA - 072115-129_1 metaG | ecosystem: Host-associated > Plants > Roots > Rhizosphere | place: USA: Nebraska...
GAGGTGCTTTTCGAATTCGAGCCGGCGCCCGCGCTGGAAACCCTGATGTTGCACTTCTGCGGCGAAATCCGGCTGAACCACTGGTACCGCCGCGCCAGCGAGTGGCACACGGAGCCGGTGATCAAGCACATCTACACCACCCTGTCGCAGGACGAAGCCCGGCACGGCGGCGCCTACCTGCGCTACATGAAGCGCGCGATGGAGAAGTTCGGCGACGAGGCGCGCGCCGCCTTCACCAAGGTCGGCGTCCTGATGGCCAGCGCGCGCCGCACGGCCCAGGCGCTGCACCCGACCAACCTGCACGTGAGCAAGGCGCTGTTCCCCAACGACACCATCCAGAGCCGCATGCCCGACCCGGATTGGCTCGAGCACTGGCTGGACAACCAGATCAAGTTCGACGCGGTCTGGGAGAACAAGGTGGGCGAGCGCATCCTGCACAACCTGAGCCTGCTGATGAACCGCAGCTTCAAGTCGGTGCAGGAGCTCAACCGCTACCGAAAGGAACTGTCGGCCTCGCTCGGCCCGAAGCCGGAATACCAGGGCGCCTGACGCCCCTGCGCCGCGCGGGCTGTCACAACGGCCCGCGCCCCTTCGTCTGAGCGGCATGGACGACCCCACCCTTACCTTCGACCGCCTGCGCCCCCGGCTGCAGGGCATCGCCTACCGCATGCTGGGCTCGCTGGCCGAGGCCGAGGACGTGGTGCAGGACGCCTGGCTGCGCTGGCACGCCGCCGCACACCACACCCTCGACAGCGCCGAGGCCTGGCTGGTCACCGTGACCACCCGCCTGGCCATCGACCGGCTGCGCGCGGCCAAGCTGCAGCGCACCCACTATGTGGGCACCTGGCTGCCCGAACCGCTGATCGACGACGGTCCGCGCACGCCCGAGCAACTGCTCGAGCGCGCCGACGATCTCTCGATGGCCTTCCTCACGCTGCTCGAGCGGCTGGCGCCCGAGGCCCGGGCCGCCTTCCTGCTGCGTGAAGTGTTCGATGCCGAGTACGGCGAGATCGCCCACACGCTGGGCAAGAGCGAGGCCGCCTGCCGGCAGCTGGTGCACCGGGCCCGGACCCAGGTGCGCGAGGGCGAGCGGCCGCGCCAGGCCGTGACGCGGGACACCCACCTGCGGCTCCTGCGCGGTTTTGCCGAGGCGGCGCAGAAGGGCGACCTGCACGGCCTCAAGGCGCTGCTGGCCGAGGACGTGGCGATCCTCGGCGACGGCGGCGGCAAGGTGCCGTCCTTCGGCAAGCCCATCGTCGGCGCCCAGCGCGTGGCCCAGATCTACTTCGCGCTCGCGCGCCGCTACCCCGGCCTGGTGCGCATCGAGATCGCCGAGGTCAACGGCGCGCCGGGGATGCTGCGCTACGTCGACGGCGTGCTCGAGTCGGTGCAGGGCATCGAGTGGGACGGCGAACGCATCGTGCGCATCCATGCGCAGCGCAATCCCGACAAGCTGGCGCACGTCGCCGCGAATTTCGGGTCTTGACTGTCACAGGCGCCGAAGCAGGCGCGTCTTATGGGGGTATCCAATGACTTTCATCCAAGGAAACCCGTCATGAACACCCCCCGCCTTTCCTGGTTCAAGATCGCGCCCAAGGCCTACCAGGCCATGCTCGGCGTCAACGGCGCGCTGGCCGGCCACACGCTGGGCCAGCGCCTGTTCGAGATCGTCCAGACCCGCGTCTCGCAGCTCAACGGCTGCGCCTTCTGCCTCGACATGCACGTGCGCGACCTGCGCAAGCTCGAGGTCGACTGGCAGCACATCAACAGCATCGCGACCTGGCGCGAGGTCGGCTTCTACGACGCGCGCGAACGCGCCGCGCTCCACTGGGCCGAGAGCCTGACCCGCCTGGCCGAGCACCACGGCGACCGCGATGCCGACTTCGCGCAGCTGCAGGCCGTGTTCAGCGACGCCGAGATCGTCGACCTGACGGTGGCGATCGCGCAGATCAACGCCTGGAACCGGCTGGGCGTGGGCATGCGCCTGCCGGTGGCCGAGAAGACCATCGCCTGAAGAAAGCGGCTCAGCGCCGCTCGACCACGATCGGCGCGATGCGCAGTTCCTCGCGCACCTGCGACACGGTCGCAGCCGCCGCGTCGCGGGTGGCGAAGGGCCCGGCCTGCAGCCGGTGGGTGCCGTCCTCGCTGAACACGCGCAGCTGCGGCGCCAGCGCGGGCAGGCCGCGCGCGGCCCGGCTGCGCAGGCCCTCGGCGCCGTCGCGCTCGCGGAAGGCGCCCAGCTGCAGCCAGAAGCCGGCGGACGGTGCCTCGGCGTTCGACGACGACAGCGGCAGCGGCGAGGGCGTCGGCGCTGCGGCGGGCGTCAAGGGCGGCAGCTCGGTCACGACCATCGCCGAGGGCGCGGGTGCCGCGGAAGGCTGCGCGGGTGGCGCGACGCTGTCGGCCGGCACGGCCGCGGCGTTCGCGGTCCAGGCGGCGGGCACGGCCACGGGTGCCGGGGCCACGGCCCTGGGAGGCGGAGGCGGTGGCGGCGGCGGTGCGGCCGAGGCCAGCATCGTCTCGCCGCCGCGGCGCCAGGCGCCGGTGCGGATGTCCTCGTTGGTGATGCGTTCGATCTCCACCGGCCCCACGCCGCGCAGCAGGTCGAGCTTGAGCGCGGCGGTGTAGCTCAGGTCGATGATGCGGCCGTCGTGGAAGGGGCCGCGGTCGTTGACCCGCACCACCACCTCGCGGCCGTTGGCCGGATTGCGCACCCGCACATAGCTGGGCAGCGGCAGCGTCTTGTGCGCCGCCGTCATGGCGTACATGTCGTAGGGCTCGCCGCTGGCCGTGGACTGGCCGTGGAACTTGTTGCCGTACCAGGAGGCGATGCCGCTCTCGCGCAGCGGCCGGTCGTCGGTGATCGGCACGTAGGCGCGGCCCAGCACGGTGTAGGGCTTGCTGGTGCCGCCGCTGCTGCGTATCGATTCGATGCGCGGCTCGGCGTCGGGCACGCTGCCCAGGTTGGCCGGCGGATTGGCGCCCGGGCCGTCGCGCCCGCTGCGGCCTTCGCCGCCCTTGGGGCCGCTGGCGCAGCCTGCCAGCACCAGCGCCGCCGCGAGCGCCGACCAGGCCGCGGCGCGCGGGCCTGCGAAACGGTCAGCCAAAGACCGCATGCCACAGCGCCAGCATGGCTTCGCGTTCGGCCGCCAGGGCCGGCAGCGGCACCTGCGTGGGTTCTTCGTTGAGCCGCGCGCGGTGCTGCACGCGGCGCAGCTCGCGGTAGGCCGCCGCGGCCCGCTGGCCCACGCCCTCGGGCAGCAGCCCGGCGGCCTCGGCGCGCTGCAGCAGCGCGATGTTGCCCAGGTTGGGCACCAGCTCGCGGTGGCCGCAGGCCTGCGACAGCACCAGGAACTGCACCGCGAACTCGGCATCGACCATGCCGCCGGGGCTGTGCTTGACGTCGAAGCGCCCGGCCTTGACCGGGTGCGCGGCGCGGACCTTGTTGCGCATCGCGAAGATCTCGGCGCGCAGCGCCTCGTGGTCGCGCGGCGCGCAGATCACGGCGTTGCGGATGCCCTCGAAGCGCTCGCCCAGCGCCGGGTCGCCCAGCACGAAGCGCGCCCGCGTCATGGCCTGGTGTTCCCAGGTCCAGGCGGTGTTGCTGCCACGGCCCAGCTGGTACTTCTCGTAGGCCGCGAAGGTGGTGATGAGCAGGCCCGAATTGCCGTTGGGCCGCAGCGCGGTGTCGATCTCGAACAGGTCGCCTTCGCGCGTCTTCGTCGTGAGCCAGTTGATGAGCCGGCGGATGTAGGCCGCGTAGACCTCGCCCGCGCGTTCGTCCTCGTCCTCATAGACGAACACGATGTCGAGGTCGCTGCCGTAGCCCAGCTCCTTGCCGCCCAGCTTGCCGTAGCCGATGACCGCGAACTGCGGCACCTCGCGATGGGTGTTGCGCACATGCTGCCAGCACCAGCGCGCGGTGATGCGCAGCACGGTGTCGGCCATCGCGCTCAGGTCGTCGGCCACCTGCTCGACCGTGATCCGGCCTTCGACGTCGCGCGCCAGCGTGCGGAACACCTCGGCATGGTGCGCATGGCGCAGCAGGTTGAGCAGGCGCTCTTCATCGTCTTCGCCCGTGCGGCGCAGCGAGTCCAGCCGCGATTCGAGCTCGCGCTCGAACTCGGCGGCGACGAAACGCCCGCCCAGCATCTCGTCGCTGGCCAGTTCGTCGATCACGCCTGGGTGCTGCATCAGGTAGCGCGCCGGCCAGCGCGCCGCGCCGAACAGCCGCAGCAGCCGCTCCTGCACCGCCGGCCGCTCGACCAGCAGCGCCAGGTAGCTCTCGCGCCGCAGCAGCGGCTCGATCCAGTCGGCCCACCGCAGGGCGGCCTCGGTGCGCTGCGCCTTGACGTCCTCGGAGGCGTCCCGGGCCACGCCGTCGATCCACTGGCCGGTGCGGCGCACCAGCTGGCGCAGCCGCGCGCGCGTCTCGTCGCGCAGCGCCAGGATGCGCGGGCTCTCGCGCCAGCGCTCGACGCGCGCGCCGAAGGCCGCGGGCAGTTGGGCGATCAGGTCGTGGAGGTCGGCCGGCGGCTCGGTCTTGGCCTTGCCGTTGCAGCCGCTGCATTGCTTCTCGCCGCCCAGCAGCTTGTCGAACTCCTGCGCCACGAACTCGCGGTGGGTGTCGAGCTCGGCCAGGAAGGCGCAGCAGTCGGGCAGGCCCATCGACTGCGCGATCCAGCGCACGTCCTCGTCGTTGACCGGCAGCACATGGGTCTGCTGGTCGTCCAGGTACTGGATGCGGTGCTCGACGCGGCGCAGGAACTCGTAGGCCACGGCCAGCGCGTCGGCCGTGTCCTGCGGCATCAGGCCGGCGCGCGCCAGCCGCTGCAGCGCATCGAGCGTGGGCCGGGTGCGCAGCTCGGGGAACTGGCCGCCGCGCACCACCTGCAGCAGCTGCACGGTGAATTCGATCTCGCGGATGCCGCCGCGCGACAGCTTGACGTCGTTGGCGCGCTCGGGCCGGCCGGCGCTGCGGCGCGCCGCCTGCTCGCGGATCTGCCGGTGCAGCGTGCGCAGCGAATCGAAGACGCTGTAGTCGAGGTAGCGGCGGAACACGAAGGGCAGCACCACGCCGCGCAGCGCCTGGGCCGAGCCGTCGGCCACCACCGAAGCGGGCGCCACCACCCGGCTCTTCATCCAGGCGAAGCGCTCCCACTCGCGGCCCTGCACCTGCAGGTACTCCTCGAGCGCGTCGAGCGAGACCACCGGCGGGCCGGAATTGCCGTTGGGCCGCAGCGCCAGGTCGACCCGGAACACGAAGCCGTGCTCGGTGGTGTCGCCCACCAGCGCATAGATGCGCTTGACCGCCAGCGCGAAGTACTCGTGGTTGGAGATCCGGCCGCGGCCGTCGGCGTCGCCCGCGGTGTCGCCGTCCTGGTCGTAGAGGTAGATCAGGTCGATGTCGCTCGACACGTTGAGCTCGCGCGCACCCAGCTTGCCCATGCCCACCACCCAGAACTGGGCGCGCTGGCCGTCCGGGCCCAGCGGGGCGCCGTGGCGCGCGTCGAGTTCGGCCGCGCTCTCGGCGCAGGCGATGTCGAGCGCGAACTCGGCCAATTGGGTGACGGCGGTGGTGACCACGGCCAGCGGGGCCTGGCGGTCGCAATCGAGCGTGACCAGCCGCTCCATGACCAGCTGGCGCACGATGCGCAGCGCATCGGCGGCGCTGTCGCCGCGCGCGCGCAACTGTTCGTAGGCCTGGCGCATCTGCGGGCGCAGCGGTTCGCCCGCGGGCAGCAGCGCCAGCTCGCCAGCATAGCGGCGGCGCAGCCGCTGGACGAAGCGCGAATGGGCGGACAGGGGCGGCAAGGCGGCCGCCGTGGAAGGATGCACGATGGCATCGGTGGGAGCGGAACCCGTCGAGAGGCTGGGGGTCATAATTCCTGCACAGCGCGATCCTCAATGAACGACACGGCGTCCCATCCTTCCAAGCTGCTCAAGTTCACCGCTGTCATGGCGAGATGGCTGCTGGGTCTGTTGATTGCCGCGTGGTCGTTGTTCGCCTTGGCGGTCGTTGTCCTACACGGCTGGATTGTGCCGCGAATCGGCGACTACCGTGAGGCCATCGAGGCGCAGGCCTCCCGTGCCGTCGGGGTACCGGTGCGCATCGGCGACATCCGCGCGCGCTCCGGCACCCTGTTTCCGGTGCTCGAGCTGCGCGACGTGGTGCTGCTCGACGCCCAGCAGCGCGAAGCGCTGCGGCTGGTGCGCGTGGTCGCCAGCGTCTCGCCACGCTCGCTGTGGCACCTCAACTTCGAACAGCTCTATATCGAGAAACCCCAGCTCGAGGTGCGGCTGGACGCGCTCGGCAAGCTGCACGTGGCCGGGCTCGACATGTCGACCGACACCAGCGGAGAGACCCGCGGCGCCGACTGGTTTTTCGCCCAGCGCGAGTTCGTGATCGAGGGCGGCACGGTGCGCTGGACCGACGAGCGCCGCCAGGCCGAACCCCTGATGCTGACCGACGTGCGCTTCGTCGCGCGCAACGCCGGGCGCCGCCATGCGCTGCGCCTGGACGCCACGCCGCCCGAGGGCTGGGGCGAGCGCTTCTCGCTGCGCGGCCAGTTCCGCCAGCCCCTGCTGTCGGTGCGCCGCGGCAACTGGCACAGCTGGACCGGCCAGATGTACGCCGAGCTGCCGCACATCGACGTGCGCCGGCTCGGCCGCTACGTGTCGATCGACGCCCGCATCCGCGAAGGCAGCGGCGGCCTGCGCGCCTGGGCCGACGTGCGCAACGGACAGATCGTGGGCGGCGCCACCGACCTTTCGCTCGACCAGATCGACGCCTCGCTCGACACCGGGCTCGAGCCGCTGGTGCTGCGCGGCGTGACCGGCCGCCTCGCGGGCCGGCTCAACGACAAGACGCTCGAGTTCTCCACCACCGCGCTGCAGTTCACCGCCGCCGACGGCCTGCGCTGGCCCGGCGGCAACCTGTGGTTCCAGCACACGCCCACCCAGGGCCGCAGCCCCGAGCGCGGCGCCTTCAAGGCCGATGCGCTCGACCTGGCGGCGCTGGCGCTGATCGCCGGCCGGCTGCCGCTGGGCGACGCCACGCACCAGGCGCTGGCCACCTATGCGCCCCGCGGCGTGGTGGAGCGCCTCGACCTCGGCTGGCAGGGCGCGCTCGACGCCCCGCACCACTACCGCGCCACGGGCAGCGTGCGCGGGCTCGGCCTGGCCTCGCAGCCGGCCAAGGCGCCCGCCGACGCCAAACCGCAGGCCGCTGCGGCGGTGCCGCACCCGGGCACGCCCGGCCTGAGCGGCGCCCGCATCGAGTTCGACGCCACCCAGGACGGCGGCAAGGCGACGCTCTCGATCGCGCAGGGCAGCCTCGAATTCCCCGGCGTGTTCGAGGACCCGCTGATCCCGATCGACCGGCTCTCGGCCCAGCTGCAATGGAAGCTCGACGGCGCCAAGGCGCAGCTGCAGGTGAACGACCTGCGCTTCGCCAACGCCGACGCCACCGGCGAGGCGCGCGCCAGCTGGCGTACCAGCGATCCGGCGGTGTCGCGCGCGCGTTCGCGCTATCCCGGCGTGCTCGACCTGCAGGGCCAGCTGACCAACGCCGACGGCACGCGGGTGTTCCGCTACCTGCCGCTGGAGATCCCCAAGCACACGCGCGACTACGTGCAGCAGAGCGTGACCAAGGGCCGCGCCAGCACGGTCGACTTCAAGGTCCGCGGCGACCTCTGGGACGTGCCTTTCAACGACCCGCGCGACGGCGAATTCCGCATCGCGGCCAAGGTGTCGGGCGTCGACTACGCCTATGTGCCGGCCGCCGCCACCCCCGCGGCCAAGGCGCTGCCCTGGCCCGCGCTCACCGGCGTGGCGGGCGACCTGATCTTCGAGCGCTCGGGCATGCGGGTGCGCAATGCGCGCGGCCGCATCGTCGGCGCGCCGGGCATCGAGGTGACCCAGGCCGACGTGCAGATCGCCGACATGGCGCACCACGCGCCGCTGCTCGAGGTCGATGCCCAGGCCCGCGGACCGCTGGCCGAACTGCTCAAGGTCGGCGCGCCGCTGACCGGCGAGGCCGCCGAACCGATCGCCAAGGTGCGCGCCACCGGCAACGCCGACTACCGGCTCAAGCTCGACCTGCCGCTGGAGAACATGGACAAGGCCAAGGTGCAGTCCACCGTGGTGCTGGCCGGCAACGAGCTGCAGCTCGCGCCCGAAGCGCCGACCGTGTCGCAGGTCCGCGGCACGCTGGCCTTCACCGAGACCGGCTTCACCTTGAGCGGGGTGCAGGGCCGCCTGGCCGGCGGCGAGACGCGCGTCGAAGGCCGTGGTCGCTACGCGGGCGCCAGCCCGGAGATGAGTTTCAGGGCGCAGGGCAACGTGACGGCCGAAGGCCTGCGCGCCGTGCACGAGCTCGAGTGGCTGCCGCGGGTGGCGGCCAAGGCCAGTGGCGGCACCAGCTACGGCGCCACGCTGTCGGTGCGCGACGGCACGCCGGAGTTCTCGGTCAACAGCAGCCTGCAGGGCCTGGCCCTGTCCCTGCCCGCGCCGCTGGCCAAGAACGCCGACGAGGCGATGCCGCTGCAGATCGAGAAGAAGGTGGTGCTGCGCGAGGCCCGGGCGGGCGCCGCGCCCCTGCTGCACGACCGCATCGCGCTGGGCCTGGGCCGCGTGGCATCGGCCCATTACGTGCGCGACATCTCGGGCGCCGAGCCGCGCGTGCTGCAGGGCGCGATCGGCGTCGGGCTGCCCGAGGGCGAGACCGCCGCCGCGCCCGAGCGCGGCGTGCTGGCCACGCTGCACCTCGCGCAGTTCGACCTGCCGGCCTGGCAGGCGCTGTTCGGCGAAGCGACCGGCAACGCGGTCGACACCGGCGCCGGCGGCAACGACCCCTCGGCCTACCTGCCGACCTCCATCGCGGTGCGCGCGCAGGCCCTGGGCATCGGCGGCGGCCGCACGCTGCACGAGGTGGTGCTGGGCGGCTCGCGCGAGGGCGCGCTGTGGCGGGCCAACATCGACGCCACCGAACTCAGCGGCTACGCCGAGTACAACACCTCGCAGAACGGGCGCATCTATGCGCGGCTGTCGCGGCTGAAGATCGCGGCCAGCGAGGCCAAGGACGTCGAGTCGCTGCTCGACGAGCAGCCGGGCACCCTGCCCGCGCTCGACATCGTGGTCGACGACTTCGAGCTGCTGGGCCGGCACCTGGGTCGGGCCGAGATCGACGCCGTCAACCGCGGCGGCGCGCGCCGCGAGTGGCGGCTCAACAAGCTGGCCTTCACCATGCCCGAGGCCAGCTTCACGGCGCAGGGCACCTGGGCCGGCAACGACGCGGCGCGGCGCCGCACCGCGATGAACTTCAAGCTTGAGATGGCCGACGCCGGCGCGCTGCTCGCGCGCTTCAACATGAAGGACGTGATCCGGCGTGGCCGCGGGCGGCTCGAGGGCGAGGTCGACTGGCAGGGTTCGCCGCTGTCGCTCGACTACCCCAGCCTCAACGGCCAGCTGCACATCGACGTGGGCAGCGGCCAGTTCCTCAAGGCCGACCCGGGGCTGGCCAAGCTGCTGGGCGTGCTGAGCCTGCAGGCGCTGCCGCGCCGGCTCACGCTCGACTTCCGCGACGTGTTCAGCGACGGCTTTGCCTTCGATTTCGTGCGCGGCGATGCGAAGATCGCGCGCGGCGTGGCCAGCACCAACAACCTGCAGATGAAGGGCGTGAACGCCGCCGCGCTGATGGACGGCTCGGCCGACCTGGCGCGCGAGACCCAGAGCCTGCGCGTGGTGGTGGTGCCCGAGATCAACGCCGGCACTGCCTCGCTGGTCGCCACCGCGATCAACCCGGTGATCGGCCTGAGCACCTTCCTCGCGCAGATGCTGCTGAGCAAGCCGCTGGCCGCCGCCGCGACGCAGGAGTTCGAGATCGAAGGCACCTGGACCGACCCGAAGATCACCAAGGTGCCCCGCCGCAGCACGCCCGTGAACGAAGCACAGAAGGAGAACCGGCCATGAAAGTCGCAGCCATCCAGATGGTGTCGGCCATCGCCCGCGAAGCCAACCTGGCCCGCGCCCACGACCTGCTGGCCGAAGCCGCGGCCGCCGGCGCCGAACTGGCCGTGCTGCCCGAGTACTTCTGCGTGATGGGCGCCAGGGAGACCGACAAGCTCGCGCTGCGCGAACGGCCCGGCGACGGCGCGGTGCAGGGCTTCCTGGCCGACGCGGCACGCGAGTTCGGCCTGTGGATCGTGGGCGGCACGCTGCCGATCGAGACCGCCGACGACGGCCATGTGTTCAACAGCTCGCTCGCCTATGCGCCCGACGGCAGCTGCGTGGCGCGCTACGACAAGATCCACCTGTTCTTCTTCGACAACGGGCGCGAGCACTACGACGAGCGCCGCGTGGTGGCGCGCGGAAGCGAACCCGTCAGCTTCGAGCTGCCCTCGCGCGACGGGCACCGCTGGCGCATCGGCCTGTCGGTCTGCTACGACCTGCGCTTTCCCGAGCTCTACCGCGCACTGTCGCAGGGTGGCGCCGAACTGCTGCTGGTGCCCAGCGCCTTCACCCACACCACCGGCGCCGCGCACTGGGAAGTGCTGCTGCGCGCCCGCGCCATCGAGAACCTGGCCTGGGTCGTGGCGCCCGCGCAGGGCGGCACGCACGAGAACGGCCGCCAGACCTGGGGCCAGTCGATGATCGTCGACCCCTGGGGCACGGTGGTGGCGCAGCGCGCGCAGGACGAAGGCCTGGTGCTGTTCGAACTCGACGCCACGCGCACCGCCGCGGCACGCGCGCAACTCCCCGCCCTCTCGCACCGTGTCCTCCCCGCCGCTTGAGACGCTGCCCCCGGTGCCGCGCGAGAACCTCGCCACGCGCCTGGCGATCCGCATCGGCGGCCAGGCCTTCCTGAGCCTGCGCTCGGTCTGGCAGCGGTGGTTCCTCTGGGTGCTGCTGGCGCTGCTGGTGCTGGCGCTGCTGGGCACCGTGGTCTGGCTGGCCGGCCGGCACGAGGCCGAGCAGGTGCAGGCGGCGCTCGACCGCGACACCGCCGATGCGGCAGCGGACCTGCGCGCCGGCCTGCAGCGCAACGTGCAGGGCCTGCATGCGCTCGCCACCGGCGGGCTCGACCGCGCGCGCTGGAACGCCGAGTCGGCCGCCCTGATGCGCGGTCACCGCGAGTGGCTGCGGCTCGAATGGCGCGACGGCGCGCTGCGCACGCTGGCGGCGGCCGACACGCCCTACCGCATCACGCTGTTCGACGAGGCCGGCCGGCAGTCGGCCCAGTCCGACGTCTCGCTGGCCTGCACCTCGGCCCACAAGCTCGAGGGCGCCGCCTACTCGCCCAGCCACTACGTCGCGCTGCCCGAGAGCGGCGGCCTCGAGGTGATGGAGCTCTGCGTGCCGCTCGAGGGCGGCGGCTACCTGATCGCCACCTATGCGCTGCGCGACATGCTGATCGAACTGGTCGCCCCCACGCTGCGGCGCGGCCAGGAGGTCTCGCTGACCGAGCCCGACGGCACGCGGCTCGCGTCGGTCGGCACGGCGCGGCGCATCGGCAGCCGCGTCTTCAGCACGCAGCAGCTGATCGACCTGCCCGGCACCGCGCTGGTGCTGCGGGTCGACGGCTGGCGCGCCGCGCCCGACGTGTTTCCCAACCTGCTGACCGCGCTGGTCACGGCCATCTCGATCGCGCTGGTCTCGGTGCTGGTGCTGCTGGCGCGCGACACGCGCCGCCGGCTGCGCGCCGAGAGCGACCTGGCCGACACGCTGGCCTTCCGCAAGGCGATGGAGGACTCGGTCGTCACCGGCCTGCGCGCGCGCGACCTGCAGGGCCGCATCACCTACGTCAACCCGGCCTTCTGCGAGATGGTGGGCTTCAGCGCCGAGGAGCTGGTCGCCGCGGGCTTCGGCGAAGCGCCCTACTGGCCGACCGAACTGGCGCACGAATACCAGAAGCGCCAGACCCTGCGGCTGGCCGGCGGCCTGCCGCCGCGCGAGGGCTTCGAATCGGTGTTCATGCGCAAGAACGGCACCCGCTTCCCGGTGCTGATCTTCGAGGCCCCGCTGATCAACGCCCACGGCGTGCAGACCGGATGGATGAGCGCCTTCATCGACGTCAGCGAGCAGCGCCGCGTGGAGGAACTCTCGCGCGCCAGCCAGGAGCGGCTGCAGGCCAGCGCCCGGCTCGCGACCGTGGGCGAGATGGCCTCGCTGCTGAGCCACGAGCTGACCCAGCCGCTGGCCGCCATCGCCAGCTATGCGACCGGCTCGCTCAACCTGCTGCAGGGCGCCGAGGGCGAGAACGCCGAGGTCGCGATGGCGGTGCGCCGCATCGCCGAACAGGCCGACCGGGCGGGCCAGGTGATCCGCAGCGTGCACGACTTCGTGCGCCGGCGCGACCGCACGCGCGAGCCGGTGGCGCCGCAGGCCCTGCTCGACGCGGTGCTGCCGCTGGTGCGGCTGCAGGCGCGCAAGCTCGACGTGCGCGTCGAGATGGTGCTCGAGGACGGACTGCCGCCGGTGCAGTGCGACCGCACGCTGGTCGAGCAGGTGCTGCTGAACCTCGCGCGCAACGCGATGCAGGCCATGGACATGCCCGAGCTGCGCGAGCGCGTGCTGGTGCTGCGCGTGGCGCGTGCCGGCAGCCTGCGGGTGGAGGGCGCGCCGGCCGACATGCGCCATTGGCTGCTGTTCACGGTGGCCGATGTCGGCAGCGGCATCAGCGACGAGGTGGCCAAGCGCCTGTTCACACCCTTCTTCACCACCCGGTCCGACGGCATGGGCCTGGGCCTGAGCCTGTGCCGCACGGTGGTCGAGCAGCACGGCGGCGTGCTGATGTACGAGCCGAACCGGCCGCGCGGAACCCTCTTCCGCTTCACACTGCCCATGGCGTGACATGGCCCACCCCCGATGCGCCTTCGGCGCCTCCCCCTCAAGGGGGCGACACCGGCGGCCCGGCAAAGCCGGTTCCGCGGTGTCCCTGGCCCACCCCCGAAGGCGGCGCGGCACTTCGTGTCCGCTTGCCTTCCCCCTCAAAGGGGCGACACCGGCGGCCCGGCGAAGCCGGTTCCGCGGTGTCCTGGCCTTGGTTTCTGGTATGGATTTCGCTTGCCGTTCGGCCTGGAGAGAATTGAGATGCAACCCCTGATCGATGGACTGGTCTTCATCGTCGACGACGATGCGAGCGTGCGCGACGCGCTGGCCTGGCTGCTGCGTTCGCGCCGGCTGGCGAGCGAGCCTTTTGCTTCGGCCGATGCCTTCGAGGCCTACATCACGAGCATGCCGCCGTTGCCGCAGCCCCACTGCCTGCTGCTGGACGTTCGCATGCCGGGCACCAGCGGCCTGGTGCTGTTCGACCGGCTGGCCGAGCGCGGGCTGCTGGAAGCGATGCCGGTGATCTTCCTGACCGGCCATGCCGATGTGCCGACCGCGGTCGACCTGGTCAAGCGCGGTGCCTTCGACTTCTGCGAGAAGCCGTTCTCGGACAACGCACTGGTGGACCGGATCGAGAAGGCGCTGGCCGCCTCGTTGCAGGCGGTCCATGCCCAGGCCGCGCGCCAGGCCCTGCGCGCGCGCATCGGCGAACTCACCGACCGCGAGCGCGACGTGATGCAGCTGGTGGTCGAGGGATTGCCCAACAAGCTGATCGCCGATCAGCTGTCGATCAGCGTGCGCACGGTGGAGGTCCACCGCGCGCGGCTGTTCGAGAAGATGGACGTCAAGTCGGCCGTGGAACTGGCCAACCTGCTCCGGGGCCTATGAGAGGCGCCGGATCAGCCTTGGGGCGAACGCTCGCCGACGTAGATCTCGACGCGGCGGTTCTGCGCGCGGCCGGCATCGCTGTTGTTGTCGGCGATCGGTTCACGCGAGCCGCGGCCTTCGATGCGGAAGGCGTTGGAGGGCACGCCGCGGGCGATCAGGTAGTCGCGCGTGCTGGCGGCGCGGTCGACCGACAGCGGGTTGTTGATGGCGTCGCTGCCGGTGCTGTCGGTGTGGCCGATGATGCGCACTTCGGCGTTCGGGTTGTTGCGCAGGCCGTTGGCGAACTGGTTGAGCACCGGGGCGAAGTTGGCCTTGATGGCCGAGCGGCCGGTGTCGAAGGACACGTCGCTCGGGATCGCGAGCTTGAGCTCGTTGTTGGCGGTCTGCGTCACGCCGATGCCGGTGCCGCGGGTGGCGGCTTCCATCTCGCGCTTCTGGTTCTCCATGCGCTGCGACCAGAGGTAGCCGCCCAGTGCGCCCACGCCGGCACCGATGGCCGCGCCCGTGCCGGCGCGACCGCCGGTGACGGAACCGATGGCGGCACCGCCCAGCGCGCCGACGCCGGCGCCGATGCCGGTGTTGCGTTGCGTGTCACTCATGCCGGCGCAGCCGGTCAGGACGACGGCGAATGCGGCAGTGGCGAGTACGAGTTTCTTCATGGCGGTTTCCTTCGATCGAAGTTGAGAGACGCCGCAGCATGATCTGCCGCGGGATGTCGGTCAATTATCCCGACGAACGCAGGGCTGAAAAGCCGCCACCCGCGTCCGGGCCTGTCAGCATTCGGGGCTTCAACTGCCCGGAGACCCCTGAAGGCAAAGGCCCTACAGCTACCAAATCAATAGCGCTGCCGCCGTTACCCCACGATACGATGCGGCCTCGCCCGACAGGGAAAGTGTGACATTCAGCCGCGCGGCGGCGTGTCTTCCGGGGCGTCCGCCTTGTGCACCGGGTCGATTTCGCCGCCTTTGCGGCCCGAGAACATGGTCCACCACACGATGAAGACGAGCAGCACGAGGGCGCCGAGCGCTTCAAGCAAAATCAGACCCATGACAAAAGGACTCCGGTGGCTGGTGGTGACGGCCATCGTAACAATGCTCGCAGCCTGCTCGACCGGCACGCGCATCCCCCCCACGACTTCCCCGCCCATTGCCGGCAGCCCGCCGCCGGTGCTGGGTCCGCTCACCGGATCGCTCGCGCACCCCAAGAGCCGCTGGGTGCCCGTGGCCTGGTCCGAACTGCCCGGCTTCAACGACGACGCCACCCACGAAGGCTGGGACGCGATGGTCTCGAACTGCGCGCGCCCCAACGCGGCCTTCGCGCCCCTGTGCCAGGACGTGCGCCGGCTCGCGATCGCGGACGCCGACGCGCAGCGCCAGTGGATGACCGAGCGGCTGCAGCCCTACCGCGTGGAATCGCTCGCGGGCCAGAGCGAAGGCCAGCTCACCAGCTATTACGAACCGGTCTACGAGGCCTCGCGCCAGCCCACCGCGCAGTTCAACGTGCCGATCCACGCCACGCCGGTCGGCCTGGTGCCCAAGCGGCCCTGGTTCACGCGCGAGCAGATCGAGACCCTGCCCGAGGCGCAGGCCGCGCTGCGCGGCCGCGTGATCGCCTGGATGGCCGACCCGGTCGACGCGATGATGCTGCACATCCAGGGCTCGGGCCGCCTGCGCCTGACCGAGCCCGACGGCCGCCAGCACACGGTGCGCGTGGCCTTCGCCGCCACCAACGAGCAGCCCTACCGCAGCATCCAGCAGTGGCTGATCAACCAGGGCGCGGGCCGCGTGAGCCGCTGGCCCGACGACACCAAGGCCTGGGTCGCGCAGAACCCGCAGCGCGTCTCGCAGCTGATGTGGAGCAACCCGCGCTACGTGTTCTTCCGCGAGGAGACGCTGAGCGATGTCGATGCGGCCTTCGGCCCGCGCGGCGCACAGGGCGTGCCGCTGACGGCCGGCCGCTCGATCGCGGTCGACCGCGACAGCATCCCCTACGGCACGCCGGTCTGGCTGACCTCGCCCGGCCCGTCGGTGCAGCTGCAGAAGCTGGTGGTGGCGCAGGACACGGGCAGCGCGATCCTGGGCGCCGTGCGCGCCGACTACTTCGCCGGCACCGGGCTCGAGGCCGGCAAGCTGGCGGCGACGGTGAACCAGCCGCTGCGCCTCTGGGCGCTCTGGCCGAAGTAGCCCCACCCCCGAAGGCGGCGCGGCACTTCGTGTCCGCTTGCCCTCCCCCTCAAGGGGGCGACACCGGCGGCCCGGCGAAGCCGGTTCTGCGGTGTCTCTGGCCTTGAATTGCCAAGCGCGCGGCGGGGTGCGGGCCGTGTTGTCAGCGTTTTTGTAACGGAGTGCCTGTCACTGTTCTGTCATGCCCACGGCATGGCCATGTCATGGTCGTTGCCTAAGGTCCGGTGGCGTGCGGCGGCCGAGGGAAATGCTGGGGCCGTCGCGTCGATTCACCCCACGACCTCAAAGAACATCGCCATGTCCGAACCCGTTGATTTCCGCGCCTCGCGCCGCCAGGCCCTCAAGCTGTTCTCCGCCGCACCGATGCTGCCCTTGGGCGGTGTCGCTTTCCTGACCGCTTGCGGCGGCGGCAACGACAACACCGTCACGCCCCCGGTCACGCCTCCCGTCACGCCGCCGGCCGCGGCCAACTACGTGTCGGCGACCTTCAACGGCATGGCCGCGCCCACGCTGAGCGATCCGGCCGCGATGGCGACCACCAGCGTCGGCTCGACGCTCAAGATCGCCTACGACGACGGCAGCGCCACCGAGTTCAAGCTGGCCTACCGCCCCTTCTTCGTCACCGGCGACCAGGTGCCCGACGGCAAGGGCGGCACGGTGCTCGCGGGCGGCTATGTGGACATCTACAACCAGCCCATCATCGACGCCTCGGTGCCGGGCAAGGAGCGCCAGTTCTTCTCCGATTCGCCCGACGGCACCTCGCTGCTCGCGCTGGCGAACCCGACCGTGCCCGGCATCAAGGGCAAGGCCCTGTTCGCCGTGGTGCAGTTCGAATACAACACGCGCGACCAGGCCGGCAACGACACCTACGGCCGCCTGCCTTCGCCGATCGCCGTGCTCACGCTCGACCAGGACCAGACCACCGGCAAGCTGAGCCTGGTCAAGTACCACAACGTCGACACCTCGCCCGCACACGGCCTGTGGATCACCTGCGGCGCCAGCCTGTCGCCGTGGAACACCCACCTGTCGAGCGAAGAGTACGAGCCCGATGCCAACATCGCGACCGGCAATGCGCAGTTCAAGGCCTACAGCAAGAACGTGTTCGGCAGCGAGACCATCGCCAACCCGTACCACTACGGCCACCTGCCCGAAATCACGGTCAACCCGGACGGCACCGGCAGCGTGAAGAAGCACTACTGCATGGGCCGGATCTCGCACGAGCTGATCCAGGTCATGCCCGACAACCGCACCGCCATCATGGGCGACGACTACACCAACGGCGGCTTCTTCATGTTCGTCGCCGACAAGGAGAAGGACCTCTCGGCCGGCACGCTCTACGTGGCGCGCTACGACGCGGGCTACTCCATCGACCCGGCGGCCGCGGCCACCAAGATGAGCTGGATCAAGCTGGGCCACGCCACCAGCGCCGAGATCGAGAAGCTGGCCAACACGCTCAAGACCTCGGACATCATGGACATCGTCTATGCGGTGCAGAACGGCTCGGCCGACGCGGTGCCGCTGACCCCCGCCACGCCGGTCGACAACACCTTCACGCTGCTGTACGCCGACGGCAAGGCCAACTGGGTGCGCCTGAAGCCGGGCATGGAGAAGGCCGCGGCCTTCCTCGAGACCCACCGCTACGCCAACCTCAAGAACGCCAGCATGGCCTTCACCAAGATGGAAGGCACCACCGTCAACATCAAGGACAAGGTGGCGTACTCGGCGCTGCAGAACATCCAGGACTCGATGATCCAGGGCGGCAAGGGCTGGACGGCCGCGACCAACATCGCGCTGCCCAAGAAGCTCGCGGCCGGCGGCGTGATGGCGCACGAGCTGGCCGGCAGCCAGAAGGACACCGACGGCGCGGCGATCGCCAGCGAATGGGTGCCCACCAAGACGCATGCGCTGCTGGTCGGCGAAGACATACCGGCCGACGCGCTGGGCAACACCTCGAACCCCGACAAGGTCGGCAACCCCGACAACCTCAAGTTCTCGGAAAAGATGCGCACGCTGTTCATCGGCGAGGACAGCAGCAGCCACGTCAACAACTTCCTGTGGGCGTACAACGTCGACACCAAGAAGCTGTCGCGCCTGATGTCGATCCCCGCGGGTGGCGAGTCGACCGGCCTGCACGCGGTCGACGAGCTCAACGGCTGGACCTACATCATGAGCAACTTCCAGCACGCGGGCGACTGGAGCGGCCTGCATGCCAAGGTGCAGCCCACGCTGGACCCGCTGGTGCGCGCCAACTACAAGGACCGCTTCGGCGCGGCCGTCGGCTACCTCACGGCCGACCCGGTCCAGCCTTCGCTGGGCGCGAAGAAGAAGGCCTGACGGCCTGATGCGGCGTGCGCTTCAGGGCAGCGGCAACGCGGTCTTGTAGCGCACCTGCTTGAGTGCAAAGCTCGAGCGGATCTTCTCGATGCCGGGAATCGGCGTGAGCTGTTCCATGATGAACTTCTCCAGCGCCGCCATGTCGGCGACCGCGACCCGGATCAGGTAGTCGCGGTCGCCGGTCATGAGGTAGCACTCCATCACCTCGTCGTGCTCGGCGATGCGCCGCTCGAAGTCGGCCAGCGACTCCTTGCCCTGGGTGCGCAGGCTGATCGAGATGAACACATTGAGCCCCAGGCCCAGCGCCTGGGCGCTCGCCAGCGCCACATAGCGGTCGATCACGCCGGCCGCCTCCAGCGCCTTCACGCGCGCCAGGCAGGGCGAGGGCGAAAGGTGCACGCGCCGCGCCAGTTCGACGTTGGACAGCGAACCATCGCGCTGCAGTTCGTCGAGGATGCGCAGATCCATGGGATCGAGTTTCATGAAATGCCGTTGCCTCGTATTTTTTCGGCATTTTATGCGGCCAGCCATGCGAACAACCGCTCTTCACGGCAGCTCATGCGGCGCGTAGCATCCTAAAGTGCCTGCTATGAATGCACCGATTTCCGCCTCGCAGTTGCACGCCCTGATGACCCCCGACGCCCACGATCCCGACCCGCAGGAAACCGCCGAATGGCGCGATGCGCTGACGGCGCTGGCCCAGGCGCAGGGGCCCGAGCGCGCGCGCCAGATGCTCGATGCGCTGGCCCAGGTCGCCAGCCAGCAGCACATCGGCTGGAAGCCGGAACTCTCGACGCCCTACGTCAACACCATCGGCGTCGACGCCCAGCCCGCCTTCCCCGGCGACCTCGCGATCGAGGAACGCCTGGGCTCGCTGATGCGCTGGAACGCGCTGGCGATGGTGGTGCGCGCCAACCAGGCCTACGGCGAGCTCGGCGGCCACATCGCGAGCTATGCGAGCGCGGCCGATTTGTTCGAAGTCGGCTTCAACCATTTCTTCCATGCGCGCAACGAGCGGCATGGCGGCGACCTGGTGTTCTTCCAGCCGCACAGCGCGCCGGGCGTCTATGCGCGCGCCTACCTCGAAGGCCGGCTCGGCGAAGACGACCTGCTGCACTACCGCCAGGAACTCACCGCGCCCGCCTTCACCCAGGGCAGCGGCGCGCGCGGCCTGTCGAGCTACCCGCATCCCTACCTGATGCCCGACTTCTGGCAGTTCCCCACCGGCTCGATGGGGATCGGCCCGATCAGCTCGATCTACCACGCGCGCTTCATGCGCTACCTGAGCGACCGCCAGCTGCAGGACTGCAGCCAGCGCAAGGTCTGGGGCGTGTTCGGCGACGGCGAGATGGACGAGCCGGAATCGATGAGCGCGCTCACGCTGGCCGCGCGCGAAAAACTCGACAACCTGGTCTGGGTGGTCAACTGCAACCTGCAGCGCCTGGACGGCCCGGTGCGCGGCAACGGCCGCATCGTCGACGAGCTGGAAAAACTGTTCGCGGGCGCGGGCTGGAACGTGATCAAGCTGGTCTGGGGCAGCGACTGGGACGGCCTGTTCGCGCGCGACACCACCGGCGCGCTGGCACGCGCCTTCGCCCACACGGTCGACGGCCAGATGCAGACCTTCGCGGCCAAGGACGGCCGCTTCAACCGCGACTCCTTCTTCGGCCAGAACGAGGAACTGAAGAAGCTCGCGCAGGGCATGACCGACGAGCAGATCGACCGCCTCAAGCGCGGCGGCCACGACCTGGTGAAGATCCATGCGGCCTACGCCGCGGCCGCCGCCCACAAGGGCCAGCCCACCGTCATCCTGGCCCACACCAAGAAGGGCTACGGCATGGGCGCCGCGGGCCAGGGCAAGATGACCACGCATTCGCACAAGAAGTTCGAGAGCGCGGACCTGATCGGCTTCCGCAACCGCTTCGACCTGCCGCTGTCCGACGAGCAGGCCACCTCGCTGACCTTCTACAAGCCGGCCGAGGACAGCGCCGAGATGCGCTACCTCAAGGCGCACCGCGACGCACTGGGCGGCGCGATGCCCCGGCGCGAGACCGACTGCGCGGTCGTGCCCAAGCCCGAACTCGCCGCCTATGCGCAGTTCGCGCTGGCCGCCAACGGCAAGGAGATGAGCACCACCATGGCCTTCGTGCGCATGCTGGGCAACCTGCTGAAGGACAAGGCCCTGGGCCCGCGCGTGGTGCCCATCGTGGCCGACGAGGCGCGCACCTTCGGCATGGCCAACCTGTTCAAGCAGGTCGGCATCTACTCCAGCGTGGGCCAGCGCTATGCGCCGGAAGACATCGACTCGATCCTGAGCTACCGCGAAGCCACCGACGGCCAGATCCTGGAAGAAGGCATCAGCGAGGCCGGCGCCATCGCGAGCTGGACCGCCGCGGCCACCAGCTACAGCGTGCACGGGCTGGCAATGCTGCCCTTCTACATCTACTACTCGATGTTCGGCTTCCAGCGCGTGGGCGATGCGATCTGGGCCGCGGCCGACCAGCGCGCGCGCGGCTTCCTGCTGGGCGCCACCTCGGGCCGCACCACGCTCGGCGGCGAAGGCCTGCAGCACCAGGACGGCACGAGCCACCTCGTGGCCGCGACCATTCCCAACTGCAAGGCCTACGACCCGGCCTTTGCGGGCGAGATGGCGGTGATCGTCGACGCGGGCATCCGCGAGATGATGGTCGAGCAGAAGGACGTGTTCTATTACGTCACGCTCATGAACGAGAACTACGCGCAGCCCGA
>Ga0182008_10000872_pt1 | contig 20967 bp, 18 predicted proteins | sample Sormic07211129_1_FD_120482 | JGI IMG/M metagenome (GOLD analysis project Ga0182008, IMG submission 120482) | Rhizosphere microbial communities from Sorghum bicolor, Mead, Nebraska, USA - 072115-129_1 metaG | ecosystem: Host-associated > Plants > Roots > Rhizosphere | place: USA: Nebraska...
TAGCTTGATAATACTGTAGTTTCAACTAATGTCCTTAAAGCCGCATACAAGAAAACACTAACCTGATCAAAATTAAATCAAGCTTTTAAATATTAAGATTGGTTATATTTATTAATTTACCATCTCAAAAATCTAAATGCTCCAATATGCCAGACAACTTACTTTATTTCCCCTATATCAATCTTCCCCAAAATGATTGGACGATGCATTCTCTGATCTATTATGATAGTGTCAGTTCAATCGTACCCGATGAATATTTTTACAATCCTCGTCGTTATGAATCTTTTATGGCTGAACTGGTGAGGGAAAATCTGGTCATTCCGCTCAATCCCATAGAAAAGCTGAGTGACCCATTTTCCCTTGTGGATCCTTTCATTAATTTTGTTTCAAGACCATCTTACCGGATTGATCAGAAACGTGAAAGGTTTAATCCAAATCCTAATAATGTACGTATCAACAGAAGAAAATTTGGTATTGAGGGGGTCAATGGCCAAAAATTTAACAATGAACTTTTGTACCGTTTAGAGCAGATGGGCTTGGCCCGCAGAAATTTCGGAAACTGGTACGATGTGGAGACGGTGACCGCTGGTTACCTGATGTCTTATCTTTCCAATATTCTGGCACATAAGCTTGATCTTTTGCCGGCAACAGATCAAAAATTTTTTCCTAACTATCGGGCATACCATAAACAGCTCATTGGGCATGAGGAGGAGCAAAGGCGAAGGGCAGCTTTGCAGGGCGTGATGCCACTACTGGTTGACTTAGATCTGCGCAAGCTTTGCAGGATCAAGGAAAAATTTTCAAGCGAGATAAGATATCTTAGAAATTCAATTGAACAGATTGCCATGGATCCGCGCTATAATGATGAGACACTTTTAAACTTAAAAATTGAAGAACTGAATTTCCGAAAGGAACATTTTAGTGCAAAACTTAATGAGAGTAGGATAGGGAATGTAATTTTTGGGACAGTGATGGGGCTGGCGGGTGCAGTTTATGGTTATGTGAATTAGTCAAAACTTAATCTGACAGTTACAATAAATTAAACAATGTAACAGAGATTAGTATTATGACTACACAATCAAAGATCATCAAGAACAAATTAGGTATCCTTGAGCTTGCTCAGCACTTGGGCAATGTCTCTCAAGCCTGCAAAGTAATGGGTTATTCACGTGATAGCTTTTATCGTTTCAAAGAACTTTACGACCAGGGCGGTGAGCTTGCCCTTCAGGAAATCAGCAGAAGAAAGCCCATTCTAAAAAACCGTGTTGAAGAGCATATTGAGAAAGCTGTTGTGGCAATGGCTGTAGATCAGCCAGCCTTAGGCCAACTCCGGGTATCCAACGAGCTTAAAAGACAGGGCATTCTGGTATCACCTGGCGGAGTCCGAAGTATTTGGCTTCGCCACGATCTTCACACCTTTCAACTCCGTTTAAAGGCATTGGAAGCTAAGTCCGCACAGGAAGGATTAGTCTTGACTGAAGCTCAGGTCGTAGCTCTGGAAAAAGCTAAAGAGGAAAAGAAAGCACATGGAGAAATAGAAACACATCACCCCGGGTACCTGGGTGCACAAGACACTTACTATGTCGGTAACATCAAAGGCGTAGGTCATATTTATCAGCAAACATTTATTGATACTTATGCCAAAGTTGCCTTTACCAAGCTGTATGACCGCAAGAATGCCTTGGTATCAGCAGAGATGCTTAATGATAAAGTGGTGCCGTTTTATGAGCAGCACGACCTGCGTTTGCTGCGGATACTTACCGATAGGGGAACTGAATATTGCGGATCAAGGGAACAGCACGAGTTCCAGTTATACCTGGCCATTGAAGACATCGACCATACCAAAACAAAGGCTAAAAGCCCGCAGACCAACGGCATTTGTGAGCGGTTCCATCGTACCATTCAGGATGAATTCTACGCTGTTGCCTTTCGAAAAAAGATATATCGCACGATAGAGGAGCTACAGGCAGATCTCGATAAATGGATGTACTACTACAATAATGAAAGAACGCATAGTGGCAAACACTGTTTCGGAAAGACCCCAATGGAAACACTTAAATTGAGTATTCCTCTGGCGAAGGAGAAATTATTGGAAAAATTAAAGGAAGAAGATATATTTGAGCGCTATAAGCAAGAGAAAGTAATAGATAATTTAACGATCTCAGAAGAGCAAAAAACAAACTCGCAAATTCAATCTGACAATTAGTAAAAACTAACCAACTGTCAGATTAAGTAGTGGCTATTACACTCCACCCAGGTCGAAACTTGATCTTTCACCAACACCATATCTATCCCCCTTCTAGTAACTCCGTTAATTGAGACCTCTCTATCAACATGAAACGAAAGTTTCTGAAAAAAAATCTCTATCAGTGCCTCAAAGGCGTATCCAAATCTTGCATGTTTCATTTTTAGAAATTATTGGTTCATTAGCTAATCTATATGGTTTTCAGCAAATGGGTGTAAATAGATTAATAGTTGAAGGTTAAATCACCCAGGTAGCAGACGTTAGCTAATTTCTAGTTAGTTGCTAGACCTATAATACCATCGTGGTTGATCTAAGTTTAATCTCGATTTATCTTTAATCTCAAAGGTCTTATCTTCAAATTTACTTGTTTTCGTCTTAACCTAAGAACTTTTCCTTTCTATATGCCCTAATACATAATAAATATTCCCTCTATCAGTTTCCTCCAGAGCTATACCCACAAATATTTCCTGTTTTCCAACTTTCCACATATACGCATAAAATGCCTTCCCGTTATTCATCTTTTCTTGTTTTGGATAACCTTTATCATATTGTGGTGCACCGTATGTTTTCATAAAATGTTGCTTAAGTAAATCCATTCTATCGAATAGCGTTTGATCAAACTTTGTATTATCAATGGTAGCGGTATCAATTAGATCAATCTGGTTCCACGCTTTTGAACTGTCAAAGTAGGCACTAGCGTTGTACAGGTTTCCGTCTATATCTATTAGGGAGTCTGGATATAATCGGTTAAATTCTTTTTCAGTTATCCCAAACTTTGCTTTTCCTATGGCAATTTCTTCTGTGGCTCTAATTAAGCTATCTGGTATAGAATAAGCTTTTGCCTTTTCGGTTTGTCTGCAAGAGAATAGGAGTGAAGCAATGTGAAAGAGAAGGGAGATATAGATGTGCTTGTATTTCATTTATTGTGCTTTTTTCGAATGTTTCTCATTTATCGTTAGCTTAAGTAGATTACTATAATTTTGTACTCGTTCTAATTTGCTGGAAGAATGTTATCTTCTTACCAAATAACATGTGGGAGAAATAAATAATACATACCAGCATTGCCATATCTTTGCTGTCGTAGATTGAAAATACCTTCGATTTTAGGAGACCTGAGCTATTAGAAAATATTAAAGCAGAATTCCGCATTCGATTATCAAAGTAAGGGCCGTGTGATAAATGAATCTTTCAACTCAATTTGGAGCGTGTTATTCCCTATTCAATGCAATTTTGTAAAATCTGATGGTGAGTTTTTGATAAAATAAGGTCTATTCTTTCTCCTGTGAAAATAGCGTCTAGGTCTTTCAATAACAGAAAATATAAGAAAATTATTTATTACATCAGTTTGTATTACCATAGGGCATTTCACAAGTGCGCACAGCTTATGTGATCCCATGACCGATTAAGCGGTTTTGCAAAATTAATCAAATTTCGGTTTATGACTGCTCACAACAAACTTATAACCATTGTAAGCATAATCTCATTAGGCACAGTTTTTTAAAAATTCTTTTAAGCACTCCGGTGTTTCTGCATATTGTGATAGTTGAGAAAGTACAATTGCAGGGTCAATACGAAATTTTGTCTTCGACTTAATAATTTTATTATGCTTGTTTGCATCCTCGATAATTAACATTAGAAATTTAATAAGAAACTCAATTTGATACTTACCCCTAAATCTTTGAAGAGGAGGTTTAGAGTCAAAATCTTGTTTATAGGCTTTCATCTCTTCTTCAGTTATATCAATTGCTGTAGGGAATTTCTCTTTAATCGTTTGTAAATCATAAGATGAGGAGATATTTTCCAGAGAGAACGCTATAAATTCTTTAGGAAATTTGTCGGATAATGAAACATTGGGAATACTTTTTAAGCTTTCTGCTTTTTTCTTAATGGAAAAATACCAAAGATTGAATAAGGTAGTACTCATTTGAAACTCTTTTTGTCTATCCTGAAAAAGTGAAATTATTGTTTCGAATTCTTGGTCTACTGTGGAAAATTGAAACTCATTTTTTAATAGATTTGCAAAAACTTTTTTTGTACAATAAAAGTTTTCGATCGAATATGAAGAAGTGACATACAAGTCTGCATTTTCAGCGTTAGTATCAAAATCAGCATCAACAAAAAACTTTGTTCTATAATTTGGGTACTTGTTTTTTATTAATTTCAGTGACTCTATAACAGATTTCTTATTTCCGCAAACAATAGGTTGATGATTTTCTTCAACAGCATTAATTCTAGGGAAATAGTATTGAGAATCCACCCCCTCAAAAAAACAGAAAAGGTCTGTTCTATGCTTTCTATGTAGCAAAACAAATTTATGAAAAGCCACATTTGGCGATTGGCTTTGCTTTAATAATTCTTGTGGTTTCATTACTTACTAAAAGTTATATAATCCGTTAATCCAAATGCATAGCGCTGCAACTCATTGTCGTAGATGAAAGGAGAATGAGTTACTGCTAATAGAAAATTGCATTTCTCTGAACTAAGAATATCAGGTAGAAGCTTTTGTTGCCAATAAATCGATAAAGATAATTCAGGCTCATCAAAAAGCATAATAAAGGAGCTGTCCAATTCCAGATGTACTTTTGAAAACAAGGAAACTATTTGCTTTTCCCCAGATGAAAGTTGTTCGAGTTGAATTATGTCATTGGAGCCATCTCTAAATATATTTAGAGTGATTGAACTTTCGTCATAAATAAATTGTTTAAAATTCAAATACCGATTACAAGTTTCGGCAAACTTTTTTATTGCAACATCTAATTTTTCTTGTTCATTATACAAGTCAATCAGCTTGTCTATTAAAAATAATAGTCCTTTATTACTTTTGTTTCCGGAATGAATATATTCCTTAATTAAATTCTTGTCGGTTTCAGAAATGGAATTGCCAACTCTATCAAGGATAATCTGCAATTTTTTAGTATCTACCTTATTTTTTAGCTTGTAATTTTTAAATTCATTTGACAGTTGACTTAATAAATCTCCAGTAATTTTTGAAAATCCTAACAGTGACTTTTCCCTAATTTCTTCTGTTAAATTTTCTATTCTATTTTTGACATCGCTCATTCCAAATTTTAAACTCTCATCCTCATTAACCGATTCGACTTCGTTTTCGTCTTCGTAAAAAAGTTGTTGTTGCATTCGATGATGCCTTTTCCTTTCAATAAGTTTTTCGAAATCCGTTTCAATTCTTCTATATGTTGGAAAGTATAAAATTTTTGATGTTATTATAGAGTCAATTGTATCAATAACTGATTGAAAATTAACTGCTTCAAATTCGTTTATGAATGTGCTAATTGAATCAAAAACAAATTTGTTTGGTGCATTGATTTTTAGATCTATATCATGAAGTACATCGACTACAGCGAAGCGTTTACCCTGTTCTGTTAATTTTGGGTCAAGTATTATTTTTTTTAGAATTTCTACATTATCTTTTTTTAGCTTTTCTTTTAATATGTGATAAAACTGAGTTTCTTGGTTTCTCGATGTTTTATTTAAGAAAAAACGCAAATCATTTTTTGTAAAATGAACTTTAGTTTTGTTGCTAAAATGCAGTTCAATACTTTCAAAATTTAGCTGATTTAAACGTCGGAACTTTTTGCTTAAAATGTAGTATAGGATATTCAGAATTGTGGTTTTACCTAAACCATTTTCTCCAATTAAAATTTTCCGTCTATCTGAAAATTCAATGTCAACATTTTGATATCCAAATAGTCTTGAAATTTTAAATCTTGTTATTTTTGTTTTGACCATTTCGCTTTTGGTTTAAATCGGTGCCTAGCTCATCAATATACGCAACTAATTCTCCCAAAAAACTGCATACATGATTTTAAAAAGTATCCTGGCAGTTTCGAAATATATCTATGTTAAATGTTTATATCCATTTAACACACTCAAAGCAAAAAGATATTCGTGAAACAAGAGCGTAATTAATTTTTCTAAAATATAAAAATATTTTAAACATACAATAAAAAAATCGTAAATATTTGGCGCTAAACTGCGCAAGCGTAAGCCTAGCATTCTCGACTACTCAAGTGAGCTGAAAAGTGGAATGTGTGCAGGCTTATCCAGGATTAAGCGAAGCGGATCCAAGATAAGTATATGGTCAACATTTATTAGGTAGACTGCTTGCCCAAATTAAAACCATAACAGTGGTGCGACATTGACGTGTGTTTTAAGTAATATTTACTTCACCAAACACCTATCTATCTATCCTATAGCAACATCCTTTAATATTTACCGCAATATTAGCGGCAGAAGAAATACTTTATAACCAAGCACAAAAACTGCTATCATTCACAAAATCAATTCTTAACCGATCCTTTCCATCGTGTAAGCAGCAAAGGAGTAAATGGCTTAGTTTAGTTAAATTGTGTTGAAAACTTAATTAGAAATTACTTAAGTTGTCACGTAAATTAGTTATTGCAATGGAAAGCCATAAAGACTATTTAATAGAACTTTTGAAAAGTCGGTATGATCAAGAAGCAACTAGGTATAAAGAGTTCGAAAATAGCTTGAGTATACCCATTACTGTTTTAACTGCATTAATGGCGGGTATGTATGTTGTTGGGACAGATGAGAGCTGTTGGAAGATTTCTGGCTTTGCCTATACACTTCATGTAGTAATGCTATTGATTTTAGGTGGACTTATTATTGTTACAATCTGTTTTTTGTCTTGCGTATATTGGGGTAAAAATCGGGCATGGCACACATTGCCAGAAAGCAAAACAATTCATGAGGTTGATGTGCCTGCTTTAACAACCTATGTAAATGAGATTGCTCCTGATAACTTCGAGTTACATATGATCGATGAACTGAAAACAAACACGATCGAATGGTATATTAAGTGCAACACCGAAAACACAAGGATAAATAACTACAGGGGTGTCAAGATGTTTTACGCAAGGCTTTTTCTTCTAGCATCTATATTTGGCGGCCTTTTATTATTGGTTGATGTACTTTATATAAAAAATGGTATCATGAGTAAACAAGAGCAAAAACCCAAAGAGTTGGTCAAAAGACCAGATCCAAGTCCAATCACTCATCAGAGAAATAGTAAACAAGATCCTAAGGCTAAACAAGTAATTGAGAAAAAATGAGTAAGCAGTCTACACCTAAACCACAAGCACCAAAGACACCGCAACGTCCGCCTGCTTCTCCAACAACAAGTCAAAAATCTGGAGTGAAAACAACTTCGACTAAGCAGCGAAAATAAGCTTTAATAATTAATTTAGTTACTTTTCCTTATAGTTCACTTCCCTTCGTATCCTAAAATGAGGAAGAAAGGAATCACGATGTCGCATAGCCTTGTTAAAATCAACGGTAGTCCATCATTTATTCCGATAAATTTCTAAAGAGGTAGTATATATAAGATATGCAACGAAGGGTAAAGAAGCATTTTATAACAAACAATTCAATGTCATGAAACTTTGAAGATAGATAGGAAAACAACATTATATATAGATATCTTAAATATTAGGAAGTCCATGGCATTAACACAGATTTTTAATACCCGACCTTAATAAGTCATATATCTACAATCCTTTTAACGTGATTTGAGCATAATCTTGCATTTTATAAAGTGATTATACTTTACGGCAAATCCTTCAGTGTCAATTATTTTAGGGGGGAGCTTGTTTTGCCATGCCAATTTACTCAGCCAGCTAAACAAACTCCCTATTTCTTTCACCCTTCCGGTGTCGTTTTCACCAATTTATAATATACAGGCTCGGGGCCACGTCCTTTCCTGGTTTCATCTTTCCTGTTTGTCTTCTCTATAGAGCCCTTGAAAGAATTATTGAGACGGTTTATAATTTCACTAACTGAATAAGTTAAAAGATATTTCTTTACCAATATTATTTTTATAACCGTTAATTATAGGAGAGTGTTTACTTATCAAAAATGTTTTTCAATAAACCTATATCGAAATGCTTGTCTTTGTCTGGTATCTTTTTATTAACGGCATTAAATATTTTCTCTAATTTTGACACCGTTTGATCAAACTCATCGTCAATTCGTTGATTAATTTTATCTAAATCATGCATTTCAGCCTGAAGCAAGGTTCTAGATAATTCTTGTAAGGGGGATATTACTTTTAAGAATTCTGAAATCATTTTGCCAGTTTCTTCACCGTCTAGAGCAATTACTAAAGCATACCAATTGTTAAAATCCTTGTGAATATGTCCTGCAAGAGCATTTCTAACATCAGCAATTTTTGACTCCAGTCCAAAGTTTTTGCTAAATTCTCTCAACGCATATGTTATTTCTCCAAACTTTTTACTTAAGTCTGGGTTTGCCATGTTTGTAACTAAATCTTTTAATGTTTTCCGTTTATCAGAACTTGAGTTAAGATTGTAAAATGTTTCGTAAATTACCAAATAAGCATGTTTAATGTAAAATATCTTTTGAAGTATTTTTTTGGAAACGAATAATTCTTTGGTAATTAAACCTAAATCGGTTATCGCGATGCAAAGTAAAGAATCTAACCCTATTAAACTTTTAAGAGATTTGCATTTGCTTAAATATTCTTCTCCAGGTTGCGATCGTTCCAAGGCACTTACCGAATTATGCCAGTTACTTAGCTGATCAATATGAGTTGCATATATCGTAGCACCTTCAAAATATGAATCGTTTAATTCAACACCTACTTGCGTTGTTTTGATAATAATCTCTTTATCCATATTTCAATTAGGGGGGGAGCTTGTTTTCCATTCCAATTGCTCATCTAGTAAAACAAACTCCCTATTTCTTTAACTTTTTTCATTGCTATTTCTTTTTCTCAACTGACAGCCGAACTTTTGCAATAATCATTAATAGGCAATCACCGGTATAATGTATATTTACATTAACCGAATTATCCAATTCTATGGAAAACTTAAGAAAAGGACTTTCAGACATGTTATCTCTCATTCTCCCAAAAGAGAACGGCAAATACTACACTTGGGGCGAAATTGCTATAGGTGCAATAATGTTATCTTTTCTGGTTTTTGCAATCTCATTACTCCCCAATTAATTTCTCTTAAAGCAAATGTTAATCGCTGCTCAATGAAACCCTATATTTCTTAGCCGTCTTCATGCTATTTACTTTTCTTAAATTCTTCAACTTTACTATTACTCCAATCACTTGGGTGTAATAACTCTCTAATGTCGACTCGCAAGAATTCGGCGATCTTGTTTAAAGTTCCAAGTGGTGGCTGTTGTTTATTATTAACCCATCTCGATACTGTCGACTTTTTAACTTCTAGGAATTTAACTAAGTCTTTATTACCCGCTTTTTTTTCTTTTAAAACCTCACCAATTCGATTTATCATAAAATTCTTCAAATAAAAGTTGCTTTTATTAAGCAACTTTTGTATATTTGTTATCAGTTATTTATAGCGACAAATAGAGTTAGGGTAAACCTGGCTTCAACGATGTCACTCATGAACGAAAACCGTCAAACTTTCTGCATGAGCTGATCGTGAGTTCGCCGTATCTATTGGATTTTGTTATCTTCGCGATACCTTATATTCAATAGGGCGGGCTTCATGTTAGTCTTTTGCAGAACTCAAGTCTCGGCTTGAGCGGTTCTTGACGGTACCACGTTCAAAAGCATTGGAGTCCGCCTTATTGGTTTTTTGCCATTCTGGTTTCTCTTGCTTTTGGGTACATCGTTTTACATAAAATTACCGTTTATGAAAACGAAAAAATTAACCGCCATCAACTCATATCACTTCAAGGAAGTGATAAAAGATTATTCCCTGCAACTCTTATTAAAGAACGTGATCTGTTCTCCATCGTAATGCCAGTGCCGGAATTACAGGTATAAAATAGCCCGATAAAAAAAGGGGGTTGGTGTGAGAGCACTTATTCCCGGTGGGTTAATTTAGCCTGGTGCCAGCCCTTTATTGCTTTTAGGCAGGGGTGCATTACTGTGGTTATTCGCATTCCCAAGGTAAGTAACTTTTTCCTCATTTGCAATACGGTGTGTCCGTATCTGCCTGTTTTTAGGCGGAGGGGCTGGTTTTTGTCTTTTTTTTAGAAACAGGAGAGAACCTGCTCCTGGTGCCGATCTATTTTACCCCAAAACCACCTGCCATGAATACCAATAACCGTTACCTGCCGCTATTTTTCCTCTGCTGGGCTTTTTTGTATAGCCCCTTTGCCGTATGGAGCATTTGGCTGGCAAGTGTTGGCGGGCATCAACAGGTTGTGGCGGAGAGAAACCAGGTTGAAAAGGTATCGCAGCATCTACAAGGCGGGAAGCCAATGCCTGATGATTTGACCTGTTTCTGTACTTTTTATGGAAACAAAGCCTGGGGTTTTAATTGTAACGTAAATTTTATTTCCACTTTTTATTTAACCGAGCAGGAAGGAGGGGGCCATGGAGGTGAGTAGTTGTTATCCTTTTGATCGGCTTTATGCCTTAAAGCCGAAAAACCCTGTATAGGCTTTGGCTGTGCTGGGGGCTTAAATAGGTTTTTTAATGATGTAAATAGTTCTGCCCCCTGCATTTGCTTTTAGGAGTCTGGCTCAAAATAAGAGATTCAATAATAGCAGGAGAATGAAATTTGGCGATGCCGTCATGCTCAATACTTTGGTAAGGAATATTAGTTGCCGTTCTATCGCATTAAGATCCCCGTTTTCACGGGAATGACGCCCTTTCGATATATTATTCTGCTAAAAATTTTTGAGACAGCTTCTTTTTTACTGATCAAATAACCAAAACTTATGAACCAATCTACAATGGCCATCGTAATGGGGAAACTTTGCCCCAATCTTTACGATCGCTTATTAAAAATATTGCTGCTTTTTTTGCTGATGATGGCCTTGACCGCAAACAGGGCTGCAGCACAGGAGCCTGGCCAGGCCACGGGGCTTTCCGTTGGCCAGGCTATTCCTGATTCTTTATTACAGGCAGAACTCAAATTACTCGGTGCCGGGGCAGGCACTGCTTTAAAACTGGCCGGTTTTAAGGGCAAGCCCTTTATTCTCGATTTTTGGGCAAGCTGGTGCGGCAGCTGTATCAAAAGCCTGCCGCATGCAGATAGCCTGCTAAAGGCGAACGGGCAGGCCTTAGGGATTGTACTGGTGAATTCATCAGCCCGCGATCGGGATAGGGAAAAACTGTCCCGGTTCGTTGATACTTTTTTGAAAGACCATCCGGGTTTTTCAGTGCCGTTTATCGCGCAGCACGCGCTTTTTTCGAGGTATTTTAAGATCAGCAGGTTTCCTTGTTATGTATGGGTGGGCAGTGATGGGCGCATAAAGGCCGTTACCGGATATGGTACGCTCAATGAGGAGAACGTCCGTCGGTTTTTAGCGGGTGGGCAGCTTTTGATGGGAAAGGAGGGGATTTGATATGGGTGGTTTAAGATCTAGTTCGCATACCTTTAAGTGGAACCTTTTGTTAATGATTTCAGCTGTGCTGATCCTGTTGTTTTCGGTATTGAGTGTTGTTGCGCAGGAGAGAACGGGCATTAAAATATCGGGCCGGGCCAGGGCAATAGGTGGAGAAGGGCTTACCATAAGTGTAACCGCGGCAAAAGAAGGAAAAGCCCAAACCGATCAGGAGGGCAGGTTTATCATTGTGCTTTCGGCACTGCCCGATACGCTCATCTTTTCTGCAGTCGGTTACCAAACACGGCGCCTGTTGGTAAGTTCTGCCGATCAGGTGATCAATGTGGAGTTAGTTTCCGCTGCGTTTGATCTGGCTGATGTGCAGGTAAATACAGGCTACCAGCTGCTACGGCCTAATGAAACCAATGGCACGGTGGCCGTGATCAACGGCGATCAGCTGAATGCCAGGGGCGGATCAAACCTGTTAGACAGGCTTGTTGGGCAGAGTTCCGGCCTGCTGCTGAATATCGGCAAAACCAACCTTAACAACCCACAGAACAAGACCAATATCTCCATCAGGGGACTGGGAACGATTAATGGTCCGCTTGATCCTTTGATTGTGCTTGACGGGTTTATTTACGACGGTGATATCTCCAACCTGAACCCACTGGATATCGAAAACGTGTCTATCCTGAAGGATGCTTCGGCAGCTTCCATCTGGGGTGCCAGGGCGGGTAACGGTGTAATTGTGATTACCACTAAAAAAGGAAAGTTTAACCAGCGTTATGAAACGTCGTTTTCATCCAGTGTGCTGGTTGCTGCGCTGCCCGATCTGTACAGGGCTCCGCAGATGAGCAGTGCTGATTATATCGAGGTGGAGCGCACGATGTTTAACAGTGGTTATTTTGATGCGCAGATCGGCAGTACGCCATTTTCTGCACTCACGCCTGCTGTTGAGGTTTTGCTGGCCAAAACAAACGGAACCCTCTCCGGCCAGGCAGCCGAGGAGGCGCTGAACCGGCTGAAAGGAATTGATTCGAGGCAATCTTACCTGGATGAATTTTATACCCATGCACTAACACAGCAATGCGGGCTGAACCTGAAGGGGGGCGACAGCAAACATGCCTTCGGCCTTTCGGTAAGCTATGACCGCTCTTTGGGTGAGACTTATGCATCATCAGATAAGATCAATATCAGTCTGTCAAACGATTTCAGGGTGACCGACAGGCTAACATTAAACACAAAAGTTTATTTTACGGGTAATAAAAGGGCTTCGGGGCGGCCGGCTTTTGGTTCGCTGACTACCGCCGGCAGGGTGATCCCTTATCTGGAATTCAGGGATGGGGCAGGGAATGCCTTGCCTGTAGCCATCGCTTATAGATCACTCTATACCGATACGGCCGGCAGCGGGAAATTGCTGGATTGGAAATACTACCCGGCTGATGATTACCTGCACCGGACCAACAAAACTGCCCAGCAGGAAATTTTTGCAACCGCTGCGCTGAATTACAGGCTTTTACCCGGGCTGAACCTTGATTTAAGCTATCAGTACCAGCGGCAGCGCTCGGATGGAGAGCTGCTTTCGGATGAACAGAGTTATTACTCCAGGGATTTGATTAACAGTTACAGCCAGCTTAACCGCGCTACCGGGGTAATCAAATATATCGTTCCCATAGGAGGGGTTTTAAACAGCAGCGATGCGCAGCTGTCTTCTGCTACGGCCAGGGCGCAGCTGAACCTGCTGCGCACTTTCGGCAAACATCAGCTCAATGCGATTTTGGGGGGCGAGGCCAAACAGACGGACGCCTCATCGGCCTCGCTTACGCAGTATGGCTACACGGCAGATCCGCTTACTTTTGTAAATGTAGACCCGGTGAATAATTATCCTGATTTTTTAAGGGGAAGTGCTTCTGCAATTGGGTCGGGGCAGTTTTACACCTCCACCCGCTACCGTTTCCTGAGCTTTTATGCCAATGGGGCATACACCTATAACGGGCGTTATACCTTATCGGCAAGCATCAGAAGAGATGGGTCGAATATTTTCGGTGCGAATACCAACGACCGCTGGAAGCCGCTCTGGTCTGCAGGGCTTGGGTGGTTGCTTTCAGGAGAAAAGTTTTATAAAAGCGCGCTCCTGCCCGAACTGAGGCTCAAAGCTACTTTCGGGTATAGTGGCAATGTAGACCTGACCAAAACGGCACTCCCCATTGCCGCTTATGCTTCCAGTCCGCTTACCGGGCTGCTCACCTCCAGGATTTCGAGTATCAACAATCCCGACCTGAGGTGGGAGCAGCTTTCGCAGCTGAGCCTGGGCGCCGATTTTAGCTTCAGGGATAAACGGCTGACCGGATCGGTGGCTTATTTTATCAAAAAGGGAACTGACCTCTACGGGCCTGCCCCTTATGATTATACGGGCTGGGGAAGAACCGAAACCCTGGTGCGGAATGTGGCCGATATGAGGGGTAACGGTTTTGAGCTTGACCTGCACACGCTGAACCTGCGTGCAGGGGATTTTAACTGGAGAACTGACGGGTATTTTACTTACAGTGTATCTAAAACGGTAAAATATTACAGCAGTACGCCGAACGGCCTCAGCCAGTTGCTCAATACCGGCACGCAGATTACCCCAATTGTAGGGAAACCTTTGTACGCGGTAGGCGCCCTGAAATGGGCAGGTCTTGATGAAAGCGGAAACCCGCAGGGTTACCTGGCAGGGCAGGTAAGCAAAGATTACCGGGCCATCCTGGCTGAGGCAAGCGCTACAGGGGCGAATATTGTTTACTACGGTTCTGCCAGCCCGCTGTATTTTGGTTCGCTGATTAATACCTTCTCTTACGGTAAGCTGAGCCTCTCTGTAAACATCAGTTACAAGCTTGGTTATTATGCCTTAAAACCAACCATAAGTTACCCCGGCCTTATTTTAAACGGTAACGGGCACAGTGATTTTGCGTTGCGGTGGAAGCAACCCGGAGATGAGCTGACCACCAACGTGCCTTCGTTTGTATATCCGGTTGATGAGAACAGGGATTTCTTTTACACCTCGTCGGAGGTAAATATCATCAGGGCCGATAATATCAGGCTGGATTATATCAACCTCTCATACAAAGTGGGCCTGCGCAGGCTTAAAAAAGTGTTCCGTGCGCTCGAGGTTTTTTCGGCACTCCAGAACGGCGGCATACTGTGGCGTGCCAATAAGTTTGGTGTTGACCCTGACTATAGCAGCAATATCCCGCCTTCGCGAAGCTACCTGTTCGGGATCAGGGGCAATTTTTAATTTGATGAAAGCATGATGAAAAATAAATTATTATATGCATTGGCAGCCATACTGTTGTTATCGCTGGTATCCTGCAAAAAGTACCTGGATGTAAAGTCGGATGCCAAGCTTGTTACGCCGCAAAGCCTGCAGGATATCCAGGCCTTGCTGGACGATTATCCGACCATGAACGCTAAAACGACGCCGAGCCTGCCTGAGAGTTCCGGAGATGACTATTTCTGGTTGCCTGCCACCTATAACGCCCAAAGTGCCATTAGCCAGGGGCTTTACCAGTGGCAGTCTTTCGATTCGCGCTTTGGGAACGACTGGAACTATACCTATCAGGCCGTTTTTAATTGTAATATCGGCCTGGAGCTGTTGGAGAAGATTGAGCGGACGAATGGTAATGCCACGGCCTGGGACAATGTAAAAGGTTCAGCGCTTTTTTTCAGGGCATATTATTACCTGCTGCTTACCGCTAATTATGCCAGGGTGTATAATGAGGCTACGGCTGACGCCGACCCGGGGATCATCCTCAGGACCGCTTCTGATTTTAACCTGCCGGGAACAAGGGCAAGCGTGCGGGAGTGTTACAACCAGGTGTTGCAGGATGCGCAGCAGGCGGTAAGTTTGTTGCCTGATGTTCCGGTCCATGTGATGAGGCCATCCAAAGCTGCAGCCTGTGCTTTGCTCTCGCGGGCTTACCTCTATATGGGCAGGTATGACCTTGGCCTGCAATGGGCCAATGCAGCCCTCAAGATTAATAGTAAGCTGATGGATTATAATAGTGATCCTGGCGTGATCAATCTCGCGGCGAACGTACCCTTTAGGAAGTTTAACGGCGAAACGTTGTTTTATACCGAAATGGCGCCTTCCTTTACCCTGCATGCCACCAGCAGGGCCAGGATAGATACGCTGCTTTATTCGACTTACCAGTCCAACGATCTCCGCCGGACGGCTTTTTTCAGAACTGTAAGTGGCTACCAGCAGTATAAAGGAAGTTATGCAGAAAGTGCATCGGTATTTTTTACCGGTATTGCCAATGATGAGGTTTACCTGAACAGGGCAGAGTGCAATGCGTTTTTAGGGAATGTTGCCCCTGCCATGGCCGATCTGAACCTGCTGCTAAAATCGCGCTGGAAGAACGGGACGGTTTTTGTACCCTTAGTGGCCGCTAACCGCGCCGATGCGCTGAAGAAGATCAGGACCGAACGGAGAAAGGAGCTTTTGATGAGGGGTATGCGGTGGATTGACCTGAAGCGGTATAACCGGGAAGGTGAAAACCTGGTGATTTCCAGAAATATCGGAGGTAAATTGGTCAGTCTGGCGCCAAATGCGAGTTATTATGCGTTGCCGATTCCCGTTGATATCATCGAACAGACGGGAATTGCCCAAAACTAAAAAAGAGGCCATGCACAGCAATTTCCTGTACATGGTCTCTTTCTCTTCTTGTTTTAAACCTGGTTTAAGGCTGATCGGAATTGTCGATCTGCATCAGGCCATCTGCAGAACCGGTAACATAAGCGGTACTGGTTGGCGCATTAAAAGATGCGGTAAGGTTTGCCGAAGGCTTTAAGGCCGGAGTAGCGCTCAGGTCTACATAGGCCTGGTCGATAACAATGGAGCAGGCTCTTTCTTCTCCTGAACAACCTTCGCTATCCGGAGCATACGACCAGTGGGAAGTATTGGTAACGTTTGCTACGCTGTAGGGCGAAGCGCTGGGCGGATTATAGACGAATCTATATTGAGCCCTTTTTTGATCACTTATTTTCGCATTTTTAAATGCACTGGTGGTGATGGTTAGGCCGAACCCCAATACGAGGGCTACAAGGCCAAGGTTTAATTTGTTTAACATGGTATTTAGTTTTTAAATGATCTCCGTTTAGGAGGATAAATAATACGATCTGCTTCTGTGGTCTGGCGATCGGTTGATTATTTCTTTATGGGATAGGACCGGTATCCGTTTATGCTGATTACTCTTTGTCACGAACCTCCCGCTTTAGGTGAATAATTAAAGTATTGAGCGTTATGGCGGTAAATACAAGATTAAATACGAGGTGTGCTTTCCATCCCAGCCATTTTAATACACCGCCGCAACTACAAGGCACTTTGTTGAAATAGCCTGCCAGCACAAATGCAATGTATACGGTAAAAGCAGTGATGAGGATGAGCGATGCAATGAGTCCATAAAACCTGGTTTTGGTAAAGGCCAGGAGGGTAGCCGCAAGGAGTTCTGCGGCGGGTACGGCAATTAACAGGAATGCAGCAATTTTTTCGGAGAAAACCTGTTTGGCCAGCGCTGCTTTAAATTCGTGAAGATTGCCGAGCTTACTTGCTGCAGTGGTGCCCCACAAGATAATAAGCAGGAGATAACCGAGCTGATATGCGCTTTTACTTAAATTTAATTTCATGGTCTGGTCATTTTGTTGGATTTACCATACAACTTTTAAATTCTGGTGTAAAGTTCGGCTCAACACAAGCCAGGCGAAGGCTATTTAAGTTGCCAAATGACTTATTGACAATGAAATGGGGGTAGCGGATGTTACTTCTTTAACGCCTGCGACCGCAAACGGCTCAAAACTTTTGGATGTATGCCCAGGTAATTTGCGATTGGTTTTAAATCGCAGAGGTTAAACAGTCCAGGCCAGGTCTGCATCAAATGATTGAAACGGGCGCTGGCGCTGAGCCGGGCAAGCGTTGTGGTATGCAGCAGTAATGCTGCAATCTGTTGCTGGTAAAGTTGGTTCATCAGTATGCGGTATTCCGGGAATAGTTTATAAAGGTTGGCGGTGTGTTTATCGCTGTAACCGGTCAGGGTAGCATCGTCCAGGAATTCTACATATATTTCTTTTCCTATATAGCTGCTTAACATGTAAAGTGGTATCATAAACTGGTTACTTTGCCGGAATAAGATGGTGGTTTCTTCTTCATCCTGAACAGCATATAACCTCAGCGTACCCGTTCGGATAAAAAGCAAAGTAGTAAAGTACGGATCGGAAACATCGATAGTTTCTTTCTTTTTGAAGTGACGTTCCTGTAAAATGTAGTTCAGATAACTGTTTAACCCAAATGATGGTGTGACATAATCTTTAATCCTTTTCAAATAGTTGCTTTGTTCCATGATCTTTTTTTTAGATAAAGAAAAAAGGTTTTCAGCCTTTGTCAAGTTGCTGGTTCAGCAACCTTTGGCAACCCATATAAAAATTAGGGATGAAGTGTTTTTGGTATAATTAACTGTTTTACTGGTCCGGGTATTTGATGGTAAATTTTTTTTACAGTACTGGCATGCATTCTTTACCACTTTCTAAGCGGCTGAGCACGTATTTGCTAAATTGTTTTATTTGCATCAATACGCTATTTTCCCGGCCTGGATAAAATTTAATACTTCTTTTTTAATGATTTAAAATGCTAATCTTTTGCAGTACAGTGTGTTATATGATATACGATTTAAAATAAGTTATCGTTATACATGAAAATAAGGTGTAATCGTAATACGGATTTGGATACTAATTAAATTTACGCATGATGGAAAAACCAACGCTGCTTGCTTTTTCATCCCTAACAATTCATGTACTTATAATAGTGCATAGCCTTGTGGTTTATGCACGGCAAAACTGCCATCAACGGGTGGCATGCGTTATTTTTAACCTTGGGTTTATTTGCCCCTGCAGGGGGCACCCATAACCCCGCGGTCAATTTGTACCGCTCCATTAATGATCATTTACATACCTATAATTAACGTACATATTATCGGGAATGTTAAACAGCTCTTGGCGCTGTTTGACGCTAAAATTTAATGATAAAACCGGATTTTCTAACCAATTTTAGTCGCTTCAGCACCAGGGGGTAACTGCCCATATAACGGCATAGAACATTTTTCCAAATATGGTTGCAGAACGCCTCATCAGCGTTCCGCAATATGGTTTTGTTTTTAAACTCTACGCCCTATGAATAACCTTGATGCCCTTGTACAGATTTTGTACAACATTTACCTCGTACTCAACAAAGAACAATTAAAATTTACATTCATTGATCTCTTTGGCGATCCTGAAAAGCAGTTAACCCGCCAGCAGGTAAAAGACTACCTGAACATCAGCGAAAGTACCTACAAACGTAAAGTGAAAGATGGTACATTGAAACCCATAAAACTGCCCGGTGGCGATCGTTTTTACCTGAAAGATCTCCTGGGTGCCTATCTGGAAAGCCAGCGAAAAGGCCGCATTTAGTTACCCCTTCTTTACCTGTTGTTTACCCTTTGTTGGTACCAAGCTTACCCCTGGGTTACCCCATGGTTACCTATTCGTTACCCTATGGTTACCCATTCGTTACCTAAAAGGTAAAGAGTGGGTTTTTTTATGGTAAAAATTTACCGTGGTTTTGATGATGCTGCCCCAAGGCAGGTTAACCGTACATGCTTTTCTTTTGGCCACCAACCTGGATATGGGATGGCTCATTTTAGCTCATTATCGTTTGTATTTGGCTCAATTTAGCCCAATTGAGTCCAAAATGAGGTGTCATTGCTTTTCGACCGCTAGGTTTGATCATGGATTTGAACATACCGGTATAACAGTAATCCGATTAATTAAACATTTTTTCACTTAAAAAAACAAAAATTATGGCAACGTATTCAAAAGGCGCAAATGGCGCATTCTCAGGCAAGGTAGGTAGTGTAATTGGCAGCAACTGGCGCAATGTAGATTACTTAAGGGGCCTTCCTAAAAAAAGCAGCAAACCCAGTACCGAACCTCAATTGGCGCAGCGGACCAAGTTTGCCCTGGCCGCCCAGTACCTGAGCCCGATTAAGGATGTTTTAAACACCGGCTTTAAAGATAAACAGCTGAACAAAATTACAGGCTACAACGCCGCGGTAAAGATTTTCTTGAACCAGGCCGTTACCGGCGACTACCCGGATTTTCAGATCGATTTTTCGAAGGTGGTGCTGAGTAAAGGTTCGCTTTCAGTGATGCATGGCCTGAGCGCAGGCCTGCAAGGGGCAGACTTGTTGCTGAATTGGCAGAGCATTTTAAACCGTTATAATGCCTTCGCCGATGATGTGCTTACAGTTGTACTTTTTAACGCGACCAAAAATATGTACTTGGTGTATGAAGAGGCGCAGCGTGCTGCACTAACTTATACGGCGGTAATTGGTACAAACTTTAGCGGCGATGTTTTCCATGTATGGGGTTTCGCAGTAAACCGCGATGCTACCGGCGTGGCAAACAGCCAATACCTGGGCACCTACACCATTCCTTAACTTAAATTATTAACCAGCCCAAACCGAGCCATGCTAAAGGTTTGGGCTATTAAACAGAAAAGATATGAAAACGTTAAAACTCGCTTTAACGGCGCTGGTGCCGAAAAAGCAAATGCTCGAAAAAATGATGCTGGCCATTATTTTAGTGCTGGGCTGGCATACACTCCCTAAAGTGTTAAGAAGTATAGAACCTACTGCTGCCTTACTCGACGCAGGCATCTGGCAGCTGATTTTGCTTGCCTTGCTCTGTTATGTAGCCCTTTTAAAGCTATCATGGTGGCTATTGTACCGTTTTTGGCAAAACCTTGGCCTGTATAAATTAACAGATATGGTTTCACTATTTAAACAGTTAACATCATGGCAACAGTTAAGCTTTTTCTGGGCATCGTTTGCTTTGCTCTTGTTGGCCGCTATAGCCTGCCTGGCGGCAATAGTGTAAAATACTTACAAGACCCTTCGTCTGCTGATCGGAAAAGGTTACTACAGATTGCCGAAAAGGAACTGGGCGTGCGCGAACGTACGGGCAACAATGATGGTCAGAGAGTTACAGAATACCTGCATTATGTAAACGTGCCAGAGGGGAGTGCCTGGTGTGCGGCTTTTGTGAGCTGGATTTTTGGCCAGGGCGGTTACCCTGCACCACGCACCGCCTGGAGCCCGGCATTGTTTCCGCTAAATAAACGTACACAGAAGATCAGGCCGGCTGTAGTATTTGGTATTTACTTTAGCAACTTCAAGCGCATAGCCCATTGTGGATTGGTTGAAGGGCAGGATGGTGATTGGATCGTTACCATTGAGGGGAATACCAACCTGGCAGGAAGCAGGGAAGGAGATGGAGTATACCGAAAACGCAGGCATTTAAAAGCCATTAAATATTTCGCTGATTGGACCAATAGGAAAGGA
>Ga0182008_10000874_pt1 | contig 20921 bp, 19 predicted proteins | sample Sormic07211129_1_FD_120482 | JGI IMG/M metagenome (GOLD analysis project Ga0182008, IMG submission 120482) | Rhizosphere microbial communities from Sorghum bicolor, Mead, Nebraska, USA - 072115-129_1 metaG | ecosystem: Host-associated > Plants > Roots > Rhizosphere | place: USA: Nebraska...
AATTGACTCCAAACGCCATGCGCTAAACGCTAAACTGGTTAATCGGTTAGTTGTTCACATCGGTTAATTGACTCCCAACGCCACGCGCTAAACGCTAAACTGGTTAAGTCGGTTAATTGTAAACTGGTTAAGTCGGTTAATTGTTTAAATCGGTTAATTTACTCCAAACGCTCAACTCCAAACGCCAAACGCTCAACTCCAAACTAATTACCGGCTCTCAACTCTCAACTAACTATTTAAAACATTTTAATCCTGTTTGTGTTTAAATCTCAAATCAGAATAAGCTTTTATGACTAACAATTTACCTCTAACCGTAAAACGATCAATAGAATTATTGGGGCTGATGGCCATTGCGGCAGTAATGGTTATCGGACGAGACATTATCATGCCGATATTGATGGCTTTTTTCATCAGCATTATGCTGCTCCCCGTTTATCGCTTTTTAAAAAAGAAAAAAGTCCCCGAATCCTTAGCCATTATTTTACCCATTTTATTGGTAGCCCTCTTTGTGGCTTTGATTATCTGGTTTTTTTCGAATCAGATCGGCATCCTGGTTAAAGATTTTCCACAGATAAAGGCGAATGTAACACAACATATCAATTCATTAAGTGATTGGATCAGTCGGCTTACCCATTATAACGATAAACAGCAAAAAGCGTTCATCCAGGCCAAGAGTGATGATTTAATGAATATGGGAACATCAATGGCCGGGGGAGCTGCAGTTACTCTAAGCGGTATTTTTGTATTTATTGGTTTATTGCCCATTTATATTTACCTGATGCTTTTCTATAAAGATATCATACTGCGTTTTATTTTCATGTGGTTCAAGGCAGACGACCATCCGAAAGTTAAAGAGGCGATTTATGAAACCGAATCGATTATTAAAAGCTATTTGATCGGACTATTAATTCAGATCACCTATATGACCATTTTACTGGGTGGAATATTGATGCTAATTGGCATTAAACATGCCTTATTAATTGGGGTAATCTTTGCTATATTAAACCTGATCCCTTATGTGGGGGCACTGATCGGTAACGTGATAGGGGTGTTGCTCACCCTGACTTCATCTCAGGAATTATGGCCAGTACTGACGGTTTTAGGAGTAATCGCTTTTGTTCAGTTTTTGGATAATAACATTTTGATGCCGCGTATTGTGGGCTCCAAAGTAAAAATAAATGCCCTATTTGCTATTCTCGGTGTATTTATAGGAGGTAGCATAGCTGGAATTTCGGGGATGTTCCTTGCCCTGCCAATCGTTGCGGTGCTCAAAGTTATCTTTGATCGTACAGAATCATTTAAACAATGGGGCGTATTACTTGGTGATGAACGCCCGGCAAGAAGCCCGATGACTTTCCCTGTATTTCGGAGGAAAAAACCAGTGGCTACCAAATCGGGAACTGAATAAGGATAGCTTTTGTAAGCTGATGGTAAACGCATAAAACGCAAGGATGCTGGCTTTGATCAGATTTCCTTGCGTTTTTATATTTAATAATAAGAAGTATTGAGGTTACTGTTCAGCTTTTCTGCGGCCTCAATAGGAGCATAATCAGAAAGAATAAGTGCTTCGCCTTTTTTAACGCATACATCGTGTTCAAAATGGACAGATGGACTGCCGTCAGCTGTTCTGATTGTCCAGCCGTCTTCATCAAGGAACACATCTTTTTTACCCATGTTAATCATCGGTTCAATAGCCATCACCAGATTTTCTCTTAACAGCAAACCAGTTCCCTTTCTGCCATAATTCGGTACCTGTGGGGCTTCGTGCATCTCTCTACCTAAACCATGGCCTACCAGGTCTCTTACTACTCCGTAACCCTGTTTTTCGGTATGGCTCTGTATCGCTGCACCAATATCGCCGATGCGTTTTCCCACAACAGCTTCTTTAATCCCAAGAAAAAGTGATTCTTTGGTTGTTTTGACCAGGTTTAATACCGCGGGCGAGACTTCGCCTATGATAAAGGTATAAGCATGGTCGCCATGGAAATCATTTTTAATCGTACCTACATCTACTGAGATAATATCACCGTCTTTCAATTCATCTTTGGTCGGAAAACCATGTACAACCACATCGTTTACCGAGGTAATAATATGAAAAGGAAAGCCATTATAATTGTAAAAGGAAGGTACCGCACCATTATCCAGTATAAATTCGTTCGCTACTTTATCAATCTCAAGTGTAGTGATGCCTGGCTTTAGTATTTTAGCTACTTCAGCAAGGGTATCGCTTACCAGTAGCGCACTAATTTGCATCAGTTCTACTTCTTCGTTGGTTTTATATAAAATCATTGCTGCAAATTTAACAAAAGAAGCGCAAACGGAGAAAAGACGAAAGAAAATCGATTAGGGTATATGGAATGCAGATCAGCAGGCATTCTTGCCTGGCCTGAAGATCTGCAACAGAATCCCAACTTTGACGATGGCTTTAACGACTGCGTACTTCCAACCGAGATAAGACGTAATCACAATGTTAAAATCATGTTTTAAATTTTTCTGATTGCACAGGCCATGCTCAATCTGTCAAAAAATGAACTACTATAGCATATGATTACTGAACGGATTTTATTTTTTTATCGGTTTTGTACATCATTTGCAATATTGATTTGGCATAAACGTTTGTTTAATTTATAAAAAGCAATAGTTTTGCGGCCCGTTTATTGTTAGCGGAAAGGAGTATTATTTAATTAACGGATGTTTAACATCCCTATAAAAGAAAAATTATGGACAAATTTAAAAAAGTGCAAGATCTAATCTCTTCTGTTGAAGCAGACGTAACTAAATTTTATGATGGTGGTAATGCTGCAGCAGGTACTCGTGTACGTAAGGCTATGCAAGACCTGAAAGTTTTAGCCCAGGAAATTAGAGCTGAAGTAACTGATAAAAAAAATAGCGCAAAATAATTTATTTTCGCTTCCAACAGAAAGCCCATCTGGAACTCAGATGGGCTTTCTGCTGATATTGAATCCTATTGCTGGTGCCTTAAACTATCTGTAATTTATTTACTGCGTTTGCTGGTAACCAATTTATCGGTAAAAAAGTCGCGGAAATCATTGTAGTAAAGATCGCCAACGGTAAAGCTGGTGTGATTGGAGAGTGTTACCCTTGTGCCTTCCACGTGTAAAATATGATTGATAGAAATGATATAACCTCTATGCAGCTGGATAAAGCCTTTTTCGATATTCAGCTGTTCTTTCACATCTTTTAGGCTTAGATAAGCAATGATCACTTTCTCTTGAGTATGGATTTTGATGTAGTTGTGGAAACTTTCGAACGCGATGATATCTGCATATCTTACCAAAACTGCTTTATGTGCCTCCGATTTATTTTTCACAAAGAAGTAAGCTTCCTGTACAGTATCTTTTATCTCTTCACCAAAAACGCGGTTTAGCGTGAAGGCAAATTTAGCGTAACCGTAAGGCTTAAGTAAATAAGCATCTGCATCTGCTTCAAAAGCTTCAAAGGCATATTCTTCATGCGAGGTGGTAAATATCAGTTTGCGGGTTTTGGATCGGATGGCTTTAGAAAGTTCAATGCCCGAAAGCTGCGGCATCTGAATATCCATAAAGATCACATCTACCGTATCAATATTTTTCAGCTCGTTTAAAGCCGCCATCGGATCGGTATAACTAGCCAGGAGTTCCATGTTCGGAGTATCTGCTATATATTTTTCAAGACCCGAAATCGAGTTTTGCTGGTCATCAATGGCTATACACCTAATCATTTATAAATCTTCTTTGTATATAACGAATTTACACCTTTTCGAATTGAAAATACAATTATTATCATGTTTTGCCTCAAGTTTCAGATGTTTAGGCTTAGTTGGTATAATAAAAACAACTTTGTTGCTTGTTTAAGGCGAATGAATAGGCGTGATCTGACCTAATTTTTGATTGATTGCTTTACGCAATAGCAAACAAGACGATTTAAGCAACAGGGTGAAAAGGATTTATCGGATATTTTGCGGATCAGAACCCAATATTTATTTCATAATGTGGATGAGTAGGAAGAATGATTGTCAACTTCGTGTGGATTGATTGACGAATTTGCCCCACATTCTAACCGATCTATAACGGAAACAACCCGATCTATGTAAGCTGGTGCCAAAAATGAGAATAGAATAGGATATTAGTATCATATTAAAAAATGATTTGAGCCATGTTTCCATGATCATCATATTAACATCTACCTGTTAACACATAGTATCTAAATTATTGCTCTTTCCTATCTAAATTAGCGCCCTTTTTTAGATAGGAATTTTTTCCCTCTTTCAAGCTTTGGCTTAAATTCATGATACTTCCTGTAAAGACCCTTACATCAACGCAATTTTTTGACGAAATCACATTTGCCTAATCTATTTGTTCCTAATGGGTGAATTACCCTAAGATGGGGCGATTATTCTTCTTATTTAGAATAATTATAGATAATATTATTATATTTGTTGAGTGTATGATTAAACATAACCAACTGGAATGATTGTAAAGGCAAGAATAGAGCATCAGAAGGATTTTCTGTTTATGGAAGAAATTCCAGATCAGTATTTGCCTGATCATCGATTGTCAGAAAAATCAATAGCTATTAAGGATGCTCCTGTGGCCATTAAAAACTACCAGCTTTCTACCAATGGCTTATTTTTGGTACATGCTGAGATGAAATTCGATGGTCCGGCACGGATACTCACTGAAGTAGAGGGAGAGGCGATAACTTGTCAGTTTATTTTTAGCCATAAAAATACTTCAGCAACTAATAATCAATCAGCTAAATATGGACTGAGCAGGCACAATATCAGGTATATCCCGTCGGCTAAAGAAGCTTACGACGTGAAACCTGATGCAGAATTTGTCTATTTTCTGATTGTTCTTTCAAAAGATTATTACCTGCGGTTAGTTGATTTGTATTCTCCTTTGCATGAACAGTTTGTGCAGGAAATGGAAAAAGGAATATCAACCTCCTTTGCGGAGCAAGATCTTTTGATGACACCAGAAATGCACAGGGCAATAGATGCCATTATCACCTGCAGGCAGGATGGAGAATTGAAGCGGCTGTTTACCGATGCCCGTATCACCGAGCTGATTATGTATCAGCTGGAGCAATTTAGTCAGCATTTGCAGGGAGGTAGAGAACCGCTGCTTGATCGCGATATTCCAAAACTGGAAGAAGCCAGAGAGATTCTGGAACGGGAATATATTGATCCACCAACGCATAAGCAGCTATCGAAAATGATATTGCTGAATGAGTTTAAATTGAGAACGGGTTTTAAAAAATATTTTGGCAGTACCATTTACGACTTTGTAACCCGCCTGCGGATGGAAGAGGCCAAAAGATTAATTTTAGAGGAAGGAAAAAATATGTATGAAGTTGGTGTAAACATCGGTTTTAAACATCAAGCCAGTTTCACCAATGCCTTCAAAAAATACTATGGGATTTTACCTAGTGATTTACGACTTTAATCTTATATAAAACTAACCTCGAACCGGTGTTTAGTGCTTCGGCAATGCCAGCGGCCTCCATCAGTTTTAAGTTGTTGTATACGCAACCGATGCTGATGGGCGTTTTATCTTCTCTAAGCATCAACCAAAGCGTTTCGGGATGGATAAAATCACTTACTTCTAATAATTTGAATGCAATCCGTATTCTTTTCTCGGATAATAGCAGACGCTTTAACCGGCAGTAATCGGTTATCGTTTTTAAGATGGTTTCTTTAAAAGCCTCTGTGCAGGCCGATTGATGGATTTGGTTAATGCTTTGAACCGTGTTAAATAATTTCTGAATGTTTTTCATAGGTAGCTGCGATTTAAATCTGAACAGATTGGAACGTAACTAATTCATCAATTTCAGTGGTTTCTGTATTGTAAACTGGTTGATGGGTTATTTGTAGGTTAGAATTGAACTTTGCCGCATCAAGTTTAATTTCCTTAGGTACTATAATGGTTTTTAAACTGCTTTGGTCGGTGTATGCCTGGGCATGAATACCAAATGCCGTATAAATATGCTGTGAGGTAAGCACCTGGGCGGGGGTGCCATCCCACCATTTGCGGCCATCTTTTAAAATGATGATGCGGTTGGCATATTGTGCCGCAAGGTTAATGTCATGTAGCACAACAACGATCATATACCCTTGTTTAGCCATTGCAGCAGCAATGGCCAGCGTTTGGTGCTGAAACTGTAAGTCCATATTGTTGGTAGGCTCGTCTAGCAGCAATAAGGCATTTTTATTGTCCCAAAGCTGGGCCAAAACCCTGGCCAGGTGTACCCGTTGCTGCTCGCCGCCCGAAAGGCTGAGCATAGACCGGTCTGCCAAATCGGTTAATCCGCAGAGTTCCATTGTTTCCAATACCGCAGTTTGATCGTTTTTAGCCGCTGGCAGCCCTGTAAAACCATATCTGCCCATCATCACTACCTCTTTTACTGTAAAAGCCATAGCAATTGGATTGTGTTGTTGCAGGTAAGCTCTTTTGGCGGCCAGTATTTTTCTGTTATAATCCTTAATATTTTCCCCGTATAAGATAATGCGCCCGCTATCGGGCTTTCGCTCGCCTGAAAGTAAACGCATCAATGTAGACTTTCCAGCACCGTTCGAGCCTAATAGTGCAACCATTTCAGCCGGCCTGATGCTAAACGAGATGTCTTTTAGAAGCGGTCTGTTATTCAATTTGTAGCTGATGGATTCTACTCTAATCATAAACGGGTTATTAATTAACTAATTTCTTTTTGTCTTTAATAAGAATGTATAGAAAAACCGGGCTGCCCATCAAAGCGGTAACTACACCTATCGGCAATTCTATTGGCTGCGCAATTAATCTTGAAACCAGATCTGCAAGGGTGAGTACCCAGGCACCCATTAATGCCGAAACCGGAAGCACAAAACGGTGATCTACCCCGCCAATTAAGCGTGTTAGGTGAGGGATGAGTAAACCGATAAAACCAATAATGCCCGAAACGGAAACTGAAGCACCCACGGCCATGGTGGCCAATACCACCACCATTATTTTAATGCGGTTTGGGTTTAAGCCGATCAGTTCTACCTGGTTTTCGCCAATGGAAAACAAATTTAAACCCTTAGCCAAAAACGGAAGTCCGATTACCGCAACAAGCACAAAAGGAAATAAGCAGCCTACATTTTGCCAGGTGGCACCGCCGAGGCTGCCCATCATCCAGAAAGTAATGCTCCTGAGTTTCTGTTCGTCGGCCAGGTAGGTAACCAATCCGGTTAACGCACCAGCCATGGCATTAATTGCAATACCAGCCAGCAGCATGGTAGAAACATTAGCCTGTCCGTTTACTTTAGAAAGGTTGTACACCAGCATGGCCGTAATACCTGCTCCGGCAAAAGCACCAAATGCCAATAGGTAATAACCTAAAAGCTGACTGAGGCTGGAAAACAGTAAAGTTTCAAAAGCAATAATCAGTACCGCCATTAAAGAAGCGCCTGCAGATATACCCACTAAACTAGGTTCGGCCAATGGGTTTCTGAAAATGCCCTGTATGGCTGCCCCCGAAATGCCCAGCGCAGCACCAACCAGTATTCCCATTAAGGTACGCGGTAACCTGATCATCATAATTACGCTTTGGTTGATACCATGATCTGTACCGCCAAACAGATTAAAGCCCATCGTATCGGTTAATGTATCAATCACTTCTTTCAATGGAATGCGCATGGCACCCAAAGCGAGCGAAAAACAGATGGAAACCAGCAAGCCTGCGCTAAGTAATGTGTATATCAATAGCCTTCTCATTGGTAGATTTTGTTATTTAAGGCTTTAATGGCTTCGGGTAATCGATTGCTGAAATTGATGAGCAACGGGCCGTTCATTTCCACAATCCTTTTATTTTTTCCGGCGTTGGTATAACTTACACCCGGCAAGTTTAAAAAGGACTCCTTGCCGCCCAGGCTTTTTAAACCGAAATCGAACAGGAGAATGATATCGGGGTTGCTTTTAATCAGTGCCTCGGTGGTATAAGGTTTAAAATCGCTAAATTCCTGTATGGCATTTTTGCCGCCGGCTAGTTTGATGATGGCATCTATACTGCTCCCTTTTCCGGCCACATTCATTGTACCTACGCCGCGTGCATAAATAAATAACACTTTGGGCAGCTTATTTCCTTTTTTTAACTGGCTTAATGCGTAACTGATGCGGCTTGTGGTCTGCTTTGCTAATTGTTCTCCACAGGCTTTATCGCCAATGGCCGCCGCAATCTGTCTGATAAATTTGTTCGCACCCGCAACGGAAAACTCCTGCCGGATAGCAACAACCCTGATCCCTAATGATTTAAACTGGTAAAGGTTTTCCTTAGAAAAATCGCCTTCAGGAACGAGCACAAGATCTGGCCTGAACGCAGTGATGGCCTCAACAGAAAATGACCTGTTTCTGCTTACTTTAGGCAACCTGTTAATTTCTTCAGGCCATACGCTGGTTACGTCTGTAGCAACTATGTATTTACCATAGCCCAAAGCATTTACTGTTTCGCTAATGGCACTGCCCAATGTAATAATGCGCTTAGCCTGTGCCACAGCTGCATGGAGTCCAACTGACAAATAAAATATAAGGAGTGCTGCGTAATATTTTTTCATGTTTATAACCAAATCTTTATGTGACAAAAAAAGTGTTTAATTAATCTAAATACAAGTAATTATTATTCGATTCAATTAAGGTTGATTATATCTTCTCCCCGAAAAACATGGTTGTTTTATTTTTTTAAATGTTTGATAATAAGTCATTTGAAATTATTAAGCTTTTAATTAGCGCATTCGTTTGTGCAAAATGAGTCCTCAAAAAATACGCTTTGCACAAAATAAAATACGGATTGAACAAATTAAAATACGGATTGAACAAACCATTTCTGACACTTAATTTAGAAGTTTGCAGTGTCCTTATTTAGAATGATTAAAAATAAACATTGATGGAAAACGCTAAATATTCATATTGGTTCTGCAAAAAAAGGCTGGCTATAGGGCTGTTACTGTTAACCGGGGCTTTTGCTTCATGTAAGAAAGATGAGGTAGACCAGAACCAGATGTTACAAGATGGTAAAAGCGTGGTGATTTCCGATTTAGCTGGCGACACGCAAGCTGCTATGGGTAGCGCAACCCCTGGTAAAGAAGTGCGACCTTTTTATACCTTTCTTTTCCGCCTGAGGGATCAGAAACAGATCTGGATCCGCAATGCTGCCGATTCAGCACAGTGGCTTAAAACAAAAGACTGGGATTTAGCTTTTACCGGACCGTACAACAGTGAGGTTTATGTAAACGATAAGGACTATCAGTATAATCCCGGTTTCGGTGGAGCGGCAAAAAGTGCAGTGACGATGTTGGAACAAAGTTATGATACGGTTAACCAGGCGCCATCAGACGAGGCTTTTAATGCTAGCGATGTTAACAAAATTGGTTGGGCATCTTCGGCCAGCTCAAAAGGATGGTTTTTCTATAGCCTCAATACACATATTATGCAGGCCATTCCCAACCGCACCTATGCCATCAGGTTACCTGACGGCAAATATGCAAAGTTACAGTTGATTAATGCCTACAAGGGCAATCCACCAAGCGTTACCGATTTAAACTGGCCTGCACCTTATTATACTTTCAAATATTATGTGCAGCAGGATGGAAGCAAAAACTTACAGACCAAATAAAAATATGAATACAATGATTACCATAACTAAAAGGAGATTTAAATGGGTTTCAGCCTGCTTAATATTGGGTTTACTTTTTGCCGGTTGCGAAAAAGATGACATTGCTTCTCCTAAGCCAAAAGAAGAGCTGCCTACTCAAACCGAAGGTGGTACACCATATTATAAACTACAGCGCATAGAAAATTTAGCGGTAGAAACAGATGATGCCAATCCCACTAAACCGCCAACAGCTGTTTTATTCAGTCTGGAAACCAAGGCCATTGTCCCCTTATTATATGCCAAAACCAATCGATGGGATATTTGCTTTAGCGGACTTTACAATAGTTTTCTGAGTAGCAATAATGGCCAATCTTCTACCAGTTTAGGTGCTGGGAGCACGGGTACGGGAGCGATTGCCGTTATACAGAAGCCTTTTGATGAGGTTACCGATGTGCCGGCTGATGCCACTTTAAGCATTAGTAAAACCATTGGTACAGACGATGAAGGTGACTTCGGCGAGGGAATAGGCTGGTATTTATATGATTTCGGCGGCACTAAAAGGGGAGATGGAAGTTACCATAAACAGCACGTGGCTTATGCGATGCCTGAAAAACGGACCATTGTGATCCGTACAGCCAAAGGCGATTATGCAAAAATCAAAATGATCAGCTGCTACAAGGATGCCTTTACTGCTGATAAATGGTTCAGAACCACCCCGCACATGTATTTCACTTTCGAATTCGTAATTGTGCCGAAAGGGAGTGCAAAATTCGAAATTAAATAAGTAAATAAATACGTCATTAATATCCATATTAAAATGAAAAATAAATTAACGCAACTGCTTTATTTCGTGTTAACAGTTGCTACGTTTGCCGCCTGCAAAAAAACAATAGGTGTAGAACCACTTCCGGCAAATAAAATGCTCGAATTCAAGGTTGCCGTATCCGACGGGAATATTTTTGGTGCCATTGATGAAACCGATAAAACCATTACCCTCTATTTGCCATATTACTATGAACTGGATGTTATAGAGCCTGTTATTAAACTTTCGGATGGGGCTAAGTTAAGTGAAACGCCTGCTCCTGTATCGGTTTTGGATACTAAAAAAACCTATACCGTAATTGCTGCCGATCAAAGTACCTCTACCTATAAATTAATCATTAATCTCAATCAGATTTCGCCTTTGGTTTTAACTGAACTATCAACAGCTAATGCCCTATCAACAATGGCAGTTGGCGCTTATGATGTTCGGGTACAAGGTAATTTTAATATTGCTGACGTGAAAAAGATCAGGGCTTACCTGGTTGATAAAACCGATAAGGAATATGAATTAACGCCGAGTACTGCATTGGGTACACCAGGGGTATCGGTAGCAATGGTAGGTGGGAATAAAACTTATATCTATAGTTATCTACAGGTTCCGCAAACATTGGATACCGGAACCTACAAGGTGAGGGTAAAAGTGCAGGCCTTAACTGCCGAGATGAAATATCCGGTAAAAGTAGTTTACGGCAGGCCGGGTATCAATTACGCGCCAGTTACCGTAAAACAGGGCGAAACGTTTAAAATCGCAACAGGAGGCCTGGTCTTTAACGATTTTAAGGAATTCTATGTCATGGTTAATGGTCAGAAAACACTGTTGCCTATTGTTTCCTACAATCGCACAGAAGCTACCATCCGTATTCCAGATACCGTACCGCCAGGGGTATACATACCAACAGCTGCTTTTGGAACATGGCCTTTACTTACGCTAAACTGGTCGGTTACCGTTACGGCTAAATAACGGCCATTTACAATTTTCCATTGAAAAACGATTCGGGAGATTATTCCCATTTACATAACAAAAATCATAAATCTAAAAAAAATGAAAATGAAATTTTTAAAACTTACGTTCGCTGTTGCCACTTTGGCAATATTAGGAACTGCCTGTAAAAAAGATGCGGTTCAACCAGATCAAAAACTTGCTTTGCAAAATACTACTGCTGCCCTTGCTGTAGGCGATACTGAAGCAGGTGTGGTAACCAATTCATCAAGTTCACCAACATCGTGGACTCCCGTTGGTTATGATTTACTGAACAATGTGGTGTCAAGCGCTGGCAACCAGGTAAATTTCGACAATAACTTTAACGGGAACATTACCATTGCAGGTTCCAATAGCCTTGGTTATTACGATTCTCCTTCAGTAACTAATGTTAGCGGTATCACTTTAGCTGATGTTTCTTCAGTTACGTTAGGTGAAATAAGCACTTTGGGCAACAATACCAGTACAACCGTTGGCTGGTACAATTACAACAGGATTACCCGTACCATTACGCCTGTGGAGAAAAGATATGCTGTGGTTGGCAACGGCTCTACAGTTGCAGGTTCAACCAGGCTTTATGTGGTTCAGCTCGATGGTGTAACGCCTTCCGGCACTTACAATACTACTGTTGATTTCCACACGAAGAGGTTAAAATAAGCAATAGCTCAATCAGGGGAAATCCTTAATTAAAAAGATTAAAAAAGGGACGAAAACACGACTTATCGTCCCTAAAAAAATCATAAATGAACCCAAATAAGGGAATAATCCCAAATCGTTTTAAAGACATTAGCATAGGCTAAGGCCGTTTTTTGCGGGCCTAAATGCAAATTTAATAATTATTGATTATGAATACAATACATAAACGCTTCTCTGTCAATTCATACTACTTTTTAATTTTAGGTATGGTTATCGTATTTGGTGCCTGCAAAAAGGAATATGAAGATTCCCCTTATGCAGACATTTTAAGTTTCACGGTAAAAGATGCACAGGGAAATCCATTGAAAGCCGTAATCGACGAAAAGAACCTAACCATATACTGGCCATCAGGGCAGGCAGTGCCAGATGATATTGTACCTGCCATCGTAGTGTCCGAAAAGGCAAATGTTAGTCCTGCTTCTGGCCAAAAAGTAGCTTTCAAAGAAACCACCAGGTTTGTGGTGACCGCGCAAAATGGTAGTATTAAAGAATATGTGATCAAAAAGGTAATCAATCAGCCACTGCTCAAAGTAAACATATCTTCAGGGATCCTGGTATACAATACGAAAAGCTTTGTAAACAGGGGCAGCAATATTACTGTTACCGGTGATAATATTTTGGCCAGTAGAGAACAGACTAAAGCTTTTTTGGTCAATACGGCTGATCATACTGAAAAAGAGATTACGATCGCGAGCATCACACCCATTTCGCTCAGCGCAAAAGTTGATGCTACCGTACCAGATGGGATTTATCAATTGAAGATTGTATCTGGCCAGAGAAGTGTAGTTTTAGAACGTACATTTGGGGTAAGTAACGGCCGCCCATCCATCACACCGGTAGAATTGAGTACCATCAAACTTACCTTAAAACTTGGGGAGGTGTTTATCCTGAGTGGCGAAAACAGGATTGAATTAGTCAATCAATTTGCTATCCGCCATGTAACCACTAAACAAATCTACAATTTGATTATCCAGGAAACCAAAACAGGTCAGTTAACATTAAAGGTTCCTAACGATTTGCCTACCGGCCGTTATGATCTGTATAGTTATAACTACCCTGCCGGAACATATTATTCTGCAGGCCCTGTTAGTGGCTTTTTCGATGATATGATCACTATTACTAATTAGGCTGTAAAGTGCAATACCATATTAAGCGATATATTATATTGCTCTCGCTCATTTTAACCGGAACCTCTGCCTGTAAAAAGGCACAGGTTTCCGTTGATGATGCAGACGAGATTATTTCGCCAACAACAGGTACGCGAAGCCAATTGACGCTTGATTCTATCTTCTTGTACGCTAAACAGGTATATTTATGGAATGAGGTGCTGCCCGGCTATGCAGAATTTAACCCAAGGCAAAAATATGCCGGAATCGGTTCTGACATCACCACTTTCAGGAAAGAGCTATTCGATATTTCACAGCTGAAGATAAACCCGGCTACAGGTAAACCTTACGAATTGCCTGTTTATTTTGAAAATCCAAAATATTCAAATCTTCAGGTCGGGAAAAGTATTCCCGGGAGTACCGCCGGTGTTATAAATCCTAATACGGCTGTGCTGTCCACCAAAATCTTTAACACGGCAAATACAACGGTTGCCTACCTGGCTTTGGCTTCATTCCCTTCATTAAATAATAGTAAAGCGGCATTAGACCAGGCTTTTGCCGAACTCGCAGCAGCCAATCCAAAAGTTATGGTAATAGACTTGCGAAACAATGGTGGCGGTTACCTGGAAACTGCAGAATATGTGGCCGATCTGGTTATACCCACCAGCTTGAATGGAAAAGTGATGTACAGCGAGGTGTTTAATCGATCGATGCAAAACGGTACGGCAAAAATATTGAAACATCAACCTTATTTAGATGCCCAAGGAAAAATGGCTATTTACAATGGTCGCCTGGCTACTATGGCCGATGTAGATTATACCATAGCGGGTAATACCTGTAAATTTAATAAAAAAGGGAATTTGCAGACTATTCAATCCATTTATTTTATTGTTTCAGGCAATACGGCATCGGCCAGCGAAATGCTGATCAGCAGTTTAAAACCTTACTTTGAGGTCAAACTGATCGGAGAGAAGACTTATGGCAAACCGGTAGGTTTTTTTGGGATCAACATCGATCAATACAGCATTTATCTAAGCAGTTTTTTGATTAAAAATGCCAACGGCTGGTCGGATTATTTTACAGGCATGCTACCAGATGTTGTGGTAAAAGGTGCAGAGAATCCTGTTTTGGGCGATCCGAATGAAAGTTGTCTGAGCGCTGCCTTGCAGCTTATTAACGGAACAAAAAAACAGACGATAAGCCAAATAGCGTCCACAAACCAGATAACCGCCAAAAGTATTGATCTAACGCCGAAAAATGATGTGCAAAGCATCATGTTCGAAAATAGATTGAGATTGAGAAAGTAATAAAACAGCACTTAAAAACCGCATTGCCATAAACTTAAAACATGTTTAAACTATCCGCTATTATATTTTTGCTTGTGTTTTTCCATTTTAAAGTGGCTGCACAAGAGTATGGAAGTTTAAAAGGCACAGTTTCCGATAATACCGGCAAAGCCTTACGTGGCGCAACTGTACGCCTTGAACCGGATGGGCATAGTATGGAGACTAATATCGAGGGAAAGTTTAGCTTTACCAAGCTGTTTACAGGTAATTATCGTATCACAGTAACCATGGTAGGCAAAACCACTTACCAGGGCAATATTAACATTACCACCGTTGCAGATGACCTGATGATTAAATTATCAGATGAAGCGCATGACCTCAACGAGGTGGCCGTATCTGAAAATCGCGCTGCTCCCGATAATTTGATAAAACCTGAACGCAGTGCCATGCCGGTTACGGTGATCAGCCGACACACCATCGAACTGATGGGTAGCCGGAGATTGGATGAGGTATTAAAAGAGCAAACCGGTATTGCTATTGTAAACAATATTGGCGGCGGTGCCCGTTCGGTTGGTGTGCAAATGCAGGGTTTCAGCAGCGAATATGTAATGATATTAATTGATGGTCAGCCTATGGTTGGACGCAATAGCGGAAATTTTGATTTATCCAGGATCAGCGTTTCCAATATCGAAAGGATCGAGATCATTAAAGGCGCGTCTTCCTGTCTTTTCGGAAGCGAGGCGCTTGGTGGGGCGATTAATATCGTTACGCGCTATGGCGCTTTACAGCCACAGGCATTGATTGCAGCAAATTATGGTAGTCTGAATATAACTGATGTTACGCTAGAGGGCGAAACACCATTTGCCTCACAAAGGGGATCTGCCAATATATCTGCAAATTATTACCGTACCGATGGGTTTAACACCAATCCGAAATACATCCTGCAGGGAACAACAGCACCACCTTATGATAATTATGCATTGCAGGGAAGGGTAAGATACCGCCTAACACCAAACACTTCCCTTGGTTTTAGTGGCAGGTATGGCTTAAGGAAATCTTTTATGTCTAAAGATTTTGGTTTGGGCATTATTTCTGGCGACAGTCAGGACGAGCAGGATTTGAACCTGTCGGCCACTTTCGATCATAATTTTCAATCCGGGTTACGCAGCATGAGCCGTTATTATTATACTAATTTTCGTTCAGATCAAAGTGTATACTGGCAGCAAACAAACAGTAACATTACCAAAGATGTTTTTGTACAGAATCTTTACCGGTTCGAACAGCAATTTGCGTATAGCATGACTAATGAGCTTAAATTTACAGCTGGTTTAGGCGGAAGCATTGAAACAATGAATGATATTTCGCTGACCAATCCGGGCTCCGTAAACAATGGTTTTGCTTTTCTACAGGGTGATTGGCAACTGAGCAAGGCCTTGGGATTGGTTGGAGGACTACGTTACGATTTAACCAACTCCTACGGCAGTAAGCTTAACCCCAGTTTAGGACTGCAGTATAAAGTTATCCCTACATTGACTTTTAAAGCCGGAGCTGGTACCGGATTTAAAGCACCAGACTTTAAATCGAGATATCTTGTCTTCTATAACCCCGCGGCCAATTATCTGGTGATAGGAAATGAAGTGTTAAGGCAAACGTTAAATCAGTTAGATCAGCAGGGACAGATCAGCGAGATCAGAGCTTTTCTGCTAAATCAGCTCGATCAGCATTTACTTGCAGAAAGAAGTACCTCCTTAAACGTAAGTTTGGAATGGAAACCTAAAGATCAGGTAAAAATTGAGGGCGGTGTTTTCCACCATAGTTTGTATAACCAGATCAACAGTATTCAGGTAGCAACGGGTACCGGAAACCGGAATATCTTTACTTATCAAAACTTGCCAAAGGCCGTGAATAAGGGATTGGATTTATCTGTTAGCATTAGTCCGGTTAAAAATTTAGAGCTCAGTGCAGGTTATCAATACCTGATTGCCAAAGACCTAAGCGTGATCGACAGCATTAAAACGGGCCGTTATCCTTATAATCAGAACATCCACGATCCGGCAACCGGAAATTCTTACCCACCAAAACCTGGTGATTATTGGGGAATTGAGAACCGGTCAAGGCACATGGCCAATTTTAAAGCATTTTATAACTACCGCCCATGGGATGCCAGTTTAAATATCCGCGTCAATTACAGGGGTAAATATCCTTTTGGCGATCGGAATGGAAATCAATTTATCGACCGTTACGATACCTTTGTAAATGGTTTTTGGATGCTCAATGCAGCCTTCGAAAAAAAGCTGCTGAAACAACATTTAAGCATCAGGCTTACCGTAGATAATATTCTAAACTACACCGATCGGCTCATGCCAGGCCAGCCTGGTCGCATTGTGCTGGGCGGATTAACCTATCGTTTCTACCAAGATTAATTATTCAATTATCATAAACTACAAAAGATGTTAAGTACCACTATTAAAGAAACCACAAAAGCTGCACACCAAAACCTTGAGAAACATGTTGTTCTAAAGTTAAAAGCTATTAGAAACAATGCAGATTATGCAGATCTGTTGAAACATTTTTATGCTTATTTCAGCCATATTGAAGCAACCATTAAGCCATACATTACAGCATCTATCCTGCCTGATTATGCACAGCGTAGAAACGCTTCATACATCAAGGCTGATATTTTGGAACTCGGTAGCGATATTTCGCGGTTACCTCACACTACTGTGCCAAAAATCGAAAATGTGGTGCAGGCATTAGGTGCCTTGTATGTATTGGAAGGTTCGATCATGGGAGGAAGCATCATCGTAAAAATGCTGGAAAAGGGAGGTATAAACAAAGGCGTTTCTTTTTTCTCCGGATACGGTGAAGCCACTGGAATGATGTGGGGCAATTTCATCGCCGTTTTAAATGCACAGGCCAAAACACCTGAAGAGGAAGAACAGGCCATTGCCGCTGCAAATGAAACCTTTAAACACTTTGCCTACGTTTTCGGAAGAGAAAAAGTAGAGACATTGGAATAATTTTCGAATTCAGATCAATAATAAAAAAGCAGGCTCAACAGTTGTAATTTCACCGCTAATTGTCTTGTTGAGCCTGGCTTATACTGAGCTTTACGAAGCATCGAAACACCTTGAAAGCATTCAAATAGTGGGCTTTTGGGCTGCTTGTTTCGAAACTTCAGGAAGCAGGCTGGCAATTTTGTTGTTTTGCCAACGTCGCTTTACAGCAAGATAAATTGAAATAAGTCAGATCGCTATCAGCTAACATGAAATGGCCTTTAATATCTCTTACAGTGTTTTACCAAAATAGGCCAATGCTGTGTAAAAAAATCAAAACATAAGGGTATTAGTAAGATAACAGCGAATGTGATACAATGAAACCGCTTGTATTTGTATTATCTTTGTGTGATCTCTATGCGTATTTACGGTTCATATTCTGATAGCGAATTGGCGTACTTGTTAACTCAAGGTGATGAGCAGGCTTTTACCGAGATTTATAACCGTTTTTATGGCCTGCTTTTCATCCACGCCAGTAAACGTTTAAATGATGAAGAGGAAGCAAAGGATGTATTACATCACTTGTTCGAATCACTTTGGGTAAAACGTTTAGGGGTTGCGCCTGACGGTAACTTATCCGCTTATTTATATACAGCCGTACGAAATCGTGTTCTGGATGTTTTTGCGCATCAAAAAGTAGAAAGCAGATACGTTGATTCTTTACAGGATTATATAGATCAGGATCATGTGCTCACCGATTATCTGGTGCGGGAAAAGCAAATGGCATTATTAATCGAGCAAGAAATTGATGCTTTGCCCGCCAAAATGCGCGAAATTTTTGTTTTAAGCCGCAAAGCGAATAAATCGCACAAAGAAATTGCCTTAGCTTTAGGGCTCTCCGAACTAACCGTTAAAACGCAGGTAAAAAAAGCACTTCGAATTCTTAAATCGAGGTTAGGTGTAGCTATTTATGTAGCTTATTTCCTGAAAATCCATCAATAATGCGCTACCGGAAGTAAATGAAATTTCTTTTTTTTTAAAATCAACGCTATTGAGGTAGTTTTTTGAAAAAAAAATAAAATACCGATACCCCCAGGCCTATACCTTAGCCGTATATACATTAATCAACACAAACAAACTTTTTTTTGATGGAGAAAAATGCGAAAAAGCTTTTAGACAAGTACATTGCCGGTAATTGTACGCCCGAAGAGATGGCTGTTGTAGAAGATTGGTATTTACAATTACCTTTTGAAAGAGAAGCGCCTCAGCATTCCCTGTTAGCATCAAGCAAACAAGAAGTTTGGGACCGGTTAAGCCCTCGCGTTAAATCTGTAAAAATGGTTACTGTTAAATGGTTTGCTATTGCGGCAAGTTTGGTTTTATGCCTGAGCGTAGGACGCTACCTTGTAATGCAACGTTACAATGCTCCTTTAATGGCTAAAACCGAATTAAAAAATATCCTTCCTGGGGGAAATAAAGCAGTGCTTACCCTTGCAGATGGAACCATAGTTAACCTGGATGATGCTAAAAATGGGCAGATTGCCGATCAAAGTGGCATCGTCATCAGAAAGGCGAAAAACGGTCAGCTTGAATATATCATTAAAGAAACCCCGAATGCAGCGTTAACAGGCACAAATACGATTGCTACGCCACGTGGAGGGCAATATCAGGTAAATCTTCCTGACGGGACAAAAGTTTGGCTCAATGCGGCTACTACATTAAAATATCCTTATGCTTTTGCAAAAAATGAAAGAATGGTAGAATTAACCGGAGAGGCCTATTTTGAGGTTTCTAAAGATCGTACCCGTCCTTTCAGGGTAAAAACAGGAACGCAAATGGTTGAAGTTTTGGGTACACATTTCAATATTAACGCGTATCGGGATGAAGCTGTTGTGAAAACCACGCTTTTGGAAGGTGCCGTGAAAGTAAGTACCCGGGTGGGTACAATAAATCTGGTTCCAGGCGAGCAAGCACTATTGAATGCAACCAACGCCAGTTTATCGCTCAATGATCAGGCAGATACAGATAAAGAAATGGCCTGGAAAAATAATGTGTTCTCTTTTGATAATGACGATCTGCAAAGCATTATGCGGCAGATTTCGCGTTGGTACGATGTAGATGTAGTTTATCAGGGCAAAATTGCAACAGAAAAATACGTGGGAGAAATACCCAGAAGCAGCAACCTGGCCGAGGTTTTTAAAATATTAGAACTGAACCACGTTCATATTGATGCCAAAGGTAAAGTAATCACAGTAACAGGAAATTAAACAAGAATGGCTTTTCTTCAAACAGCCACAAAAATCAACCAACCAATTACAAACTAACTAAACTTTATGATGAAAAAACTACCAGAAATTTAACGGAATACCTTAAAAAAAACCGAAAGCGCGGCAACGCTTCCGGTAGAAATTTGGACAAGCAGCTTGCTTCGAAACCCAGCTGCTATTTTTTAACCTCATTCATAACAAAGGTATGAAATTAACTACCCTTTACAACCCCGTATGCGACATGCGGAGGGTAAAGATTAAATTTTTATTGGTCATGAAATTGACTACCATCTTACTATTGGTAGGCGCCTTACATTTGTCGGCAGCCACTTTTTCTCAAACAGTAACGCTCTCTCGAAGAAAAACTTCACTCAAACAGGTTTTTAAGGAGATTAAAAAGCAAACGGGCTATTTTTTCTTTTATAAAGGGCAATTATTACAGGATAAACCTGACGTAATAGTTGCGTTCAACAACACATCCCTTACAGATGCGCTGAATGCTATTTTAAAGGATCAAAACCTGGGCTATAATATCGTTAACAAAACCATTGTGATTAGCCGTAAAGAAAATTTACCTGTGGCAGCAGCAAGCGTAGCGGTAAAAATTGAGGTAAAAGGTGTTGTTGCTGATCAAGCTACAGGCGAAACGCTTCCGGGTGTTAATGTTTCCATTAAAAATGGTGCAAGCGTAGGTATCACTAATGAGAGAGGTGAATTCAAAGTTAATGTTGATGATGGCAGCATTCTGGTGTTCAGTTATGTGGGCTACGAATTATTTGAAACCAGGGTTTCAGGTACTAAAACGTTAAACGTCAAGCTTACCGCTAAGATGACTCAAATGAATGATGTGGTGGTTACGGGTTATCAGACTATTAAAAAAGATAATTATACCGGTAACGCAGTAACCATATCAGGAGAACAGCTGAGAAGGGTAAATCCACAGAATTTACTGCAAAGTATCGGTACATTCGACCCTTCCTTTAAACTGATTGACAATAACCTTGCAGGTTCAAATCCGAACCGGATTCCTTCCATCAATGTCAGGGGCGCTTCTGCACTGCCCAGCGGTGATGGACAGGTACTGAGAAGAGATGATATTCTTGGAACAGCAAACATGCCGGTTTTTATGCTTGATGGCTATGAAGTGAGCGTGCAGAAAGTGT
>Ga0182008_10000875_pt1 | contig 20920 bp, 40 predicted proteins | sample Sormic07211129_1_FD_120482 | JGI IMG/M metagenome (GOLD analysis project Ga0182008, IMG submission 120482) | Rhizosphere microbial communities from Sorghum bicolor, Mead, Nebraska, USA - 072115-129_1 metaG | ecosystem: Host-associated > Plants > Roots > Rhizosphere | place: USA: Nebraska...
CGGCGGCGGGGCGTTCACGATCAACGGTTCCAACGGCAACGTTTCAATGGGCGGCGCCGGGCAGGTTTCGGTCGACGGCTCGACCGGCACTCTCTCGGCTGGGAGCGGCAATTTCGCGATCGCCGGCAGCGGCGGGATCACGATCGGCAACGTGTCGATGAGCTCCGCGGCAACGAATGTCTACACCGGGAGCTCGTCGTTTGCCGAGGTGCTGTTCAAGGTACAAACCGAGACGACAACCGCGCGGACGCTGGCGGCGGCGGATTGCGGGACTCAGATTGATTTTACCAATGGCTCGACGATCACGGTCACGATCCCCAACAGCATGCCGATCGGCTGCGGGATCTCGCTGCGCCAGGGTGGCACCGGCCAGGTGCAGCCGGCCGCCGGCAGCGGCGCGACGCTGAGAACGCCGCACGGTTTTGTCGGCACCTCGGCGCAATACGCGATCATCGGACTGAACATCGCCGAGAACAGCGGCGGCGCCGCGGCGATCGCCGATTTCGTGGGCGACGGCCAGTGATCAAGCGGCTCCTCTGCGCTGCAGCTGCAGCGCTCAGCCTGGCGGTCGGGATCGCGGCGATCGCCGATCACCAGGTTCTCGGCCAGGCGCTTCCCTACACCGCGGGCCCGTGGGTGCCGATGGGTTACAACGGGCTGATCGCCGGCAGCTGCGGCGTCACCTCGGGAACGCTGACGCAAAGCGGCACCAGTGACCTTAAAACGTTCGCGAGCAACAACCTCGGCTCGCAAGCGATCGGCTCGCTCGGGCCGGCTTTCCCGGGCACCTATTACGTCGAAGTGACGCGCAACGCTGGCACCTCGGCCGGCACGTTCTCGATGGATAGCGGAATCGGGGTCTGTCAGAACATCGCCACAACCGCGAACGTCTGGGCGAATTGGACAAAGGGCGCCGGGATTGGGTTCAACGGCTGGCTGACCATGAACGGCAGCGCCGTCAATTCCGGCCTCGGCAACATCACAACCGGCAACACGCAAGGGATTGCGATAGACACGCGCAACACCGTGCCAGGTGTGAGCTCAACCCGCGGGCATTTCTACTGGCAGAACAGCGTCGGCGGCGGTCAGTGGGTAACAGGCAATCCGCAATTCGCGCCCAGCTATGGCACAAACACCGGCGCGGGATCCTTCTCGGCGCTCATGCCTTACCTGCCGCCGCAGGCCTGGGATCTCGACGTTATTTTCAAAACCTCAGCGGTCGAGAGTTTCACGGTCAACAGCGGCGGCGCAGCCTTTGTGTTCAAGGTGCCGCCTGGCTATGCGCCAGGCTGGGGGAAGCAGGTTCCCAACGTCCTGACATATCTCGGCTGGGATCGCACGACGGGCGACACAAATGCCGCCGCCTGGGGCCCGCACGACGTCGCTTTTCAGGGCAAGGGCGCCAGGTCGCAAACCTCATACGCTGCCAGCGGCAAACGCTACTTTGAATTTTCCGTCTCTCAGCTGGTCGATAATGGCAGCTGGTACGGTGTGACCGACGCGAGCCAGACGGTTTTCGCGGCGAGCTGTGGCGGGACGCCGCATTGCTTCGCGATGAACGCGCTCGGCACCGGCAACGTCGGCGGCTCGATCCAGAATAACCAGGTCGGGCAGGGCGCGGTCGACCTGGGCGGGAAAAAGCTCTGGCTGCGCGGCAAAAATGCCGACAACTGGAATAACACGGTCGGCGCGGATCCGGCGACGGGGGTCGGCGGCGTCGACATTTCGGCGATGACGTTCCCGATCTTCATCGGCGCCGGGGCGCCGTCGAACGGCTTTGACGCCATTTTAATTAACAACCCCTATTACATGACTTATTCCGCGCCGAGTGGGTTCACGGCGGGGTGGTAGGGGGATCCGATGAAAAGAGCTCTGCTGGGCGCGGCGATCGCCGCGCTGCTGACCGCGTCCGTCGGGGTGCAAGCGCAGAACGCGCCGCAGCCGGGGGCGCCTGGTCTGACGCCGCTCAATCTGAGCATGGAAAAGCTGCAGCTCGAGCAGCTCAAGTGTAAGGCCTTAGAAGCCGAGGCTAATTTTCACGGTTTCAACGCGATGCAGCTCGGCAAAGAGCGCGACGCGCTCAACGCCAGGATTAAAGAGCTCGAGGCAAAAGTCGCCGAGCTCGAGGCGCTGCAGCCAAAAGAAAATCCGCCCGCCGTCGACATTCTCAGGGGCAACCCGCCATGATCAAAAAACTCGCGCGCTCTGTCAGCCTCGCGGCCGCCGTTCTGGCGGCCGTTTTGCTATCGCCGCCGAGCGATGCGACAACCGTCATTTCGCCGGATCCGAAGCTGCGATTCGAGGACAACAACGGCAATCCGTGCACCGGCTGCAAGGTGTTCACCTATGCCGCCGGCTCGACAACCAAAGTCGTGACCTATACCGATTCGACCGGCGGCACCGCAAACGCCGATCCGATCATTCTCGACACGCGCGGCGAGGCTGACGTCTGGCTGACGCCGGGCACCGCGTACAAGTTCACGCTGGCGCCGGCGAATGACACCGATCCGCCGACAAATCCGATCTGGACGGTCGACCAGGTGGTCGGCCTGGCCGGCATCGGATCGCTGGTCGCCGGCAGCGGCATTTCGATCAACGGGAACGTGATTAGCCTCGCGACGATCCCGACGGGGTCGGTGCTGTGCAATACCTCGGGGTCGACGGCCGCGCCGAGCGCCTGCAGCATTTCATCGCTGGTGCCGCGCAGCGGCACCGGCGGCGGCCCGGTCACTTACTACCTGTCGCCGACCGGCACCGATACGGGAAATTGTCTGACGGTTCCGACCGCCTGCCGCACGCCGAACTATGTGCAGAGTCTGATTAGCGCGCTCGATCTGTCGGGCGGCGGCTCGGTCACGGTCAACCTGGCCGACGGCAATTATGACGGGTGGACGGCTGAAGTTTGGCCGCCGGGCTGTGGCGGGCCGAGCTGCATTACCTGGATCGGCAACACAACGACGCCGGCCAATGTGACCGTGACCGGCCTGAGCGCGATCGTCGCCGACAAGTCGGGCGTCGCGTTCACGATCAAGGGAATGACGCTGGCCGGCAACGGTCTGGCCGCGAACGGGTCAGGATACGGCCTTTATGTCGCCAACGGCGCCAGTGTTCAATTCGATAAGATCGTGTTCGCGGCCTGCAACAACGCGCAGATTTTCGCGGGTCTGACCGGCCAGGTCAGCCTTGCCGCGGCGAGCGCGACCTATTCGATCACCGGCGGCGCTCCGTCGCACCTCGTCGCGCAGAATACCTCAAATATCAACATCGGCGGCGCGACCGTGACGCTGAGCGGAACGCCGGCGTTCTCGACGGCTTTCGCGGTGGCGACGCAAGCGGCGAACATTCTGACGAGCTCCGTCTCTTTCAGCGGCAGCGCGACGGGCAAGCGCTACGACGTGTCGCTGAACGCCGTGATTAACACCGGCACCAATGCCGGCAACGTCGACAATAGCTTTCTGCCGGGCAATGCGTCGGGCACCTCCGCGTCGGGCGGTTATTACAACTGAGGGGTGGGGATTGCGGCCATGCCCGAAAGCGCAACCGAGACGGCGCGCGAGCTGGGGAAGCTCGCCGCGCTGCTCGAGTCCCTCAATGCGAGGCTCGATCGGCAGCTGACCGATTTCGCCGCGGTTACGCGCGATCACCAGGCGCAGCTGCACGAGGTCAAACACGATATGCGCTCTGTCATGCAGCAAAATATCGTCGTCGCCGAGCGGCTGCAGGCGCATTGCGTTCGCGACGAGGACGCGCAAAAGGATCTGCAGAAAGATCTGACAGAGATCAAAGGCACCTCGTCAGATAATCAGTCAAAGCTCGCCGATCTTTTAACCTGGCGCGGCAAAGTGCTCGGCGGCCTCGCCGTGGTTGTCGTTCTGCTGAGTGTCGTCGGTCACTATGTCAGCGAGGCTCTGACGGGCCTGCTGCATTTTCTGTCGAAGTAAACCCGGGGGGAATTTCAATGGATCGCGAGGCCGAGATCGTGACGCTTTACGAGGCCGAGCCGGCACCGCGGCCGCGGCAAAAAAAACGCCAGCGAGTCGGGTGGCCGCCCGTTCTCGCCGGCGCTTTCATCTGGTGCTGCAGAGCCGGGATCTGCCTTCTGGCCGGGATGCAGATCCGCGAGCTGCTAGGTCACTAAGCGGCGCGGGCCAGGCGCTGCGTCGTGACGATCTCGCCTTGGCGGTTGATCAAGCCGGCGTTCTGGAAGCGGTTAAGGACGCCGCCGATCGCCTGATTGTTCGGCTGTGTGCCGCGCGAGGTGCGGCATTGCCGGGCAATATCATTGATCGTCGTCGATCCGCCGAGCGCCGGGAGCGCGCGGTAAACCTGATCGGCGAGCGTTGTTCCGTTGCCGATGTTCGCGAGATCGAGGCCGCCGCCGCGACGGTTACGGCTCGAGCTCGAGCTCGCGCGCCGGCGGGTGCTGGTCTGCCGCTGTGGCTGCCGCTGTGGCTGCTGGTTGGCGATTGCGACGGGTTGCGTCGCCAGGGGCGGCCGGCCGCGTTGGCGTCGTTCGTTCGCCGGCAGATCAAAACTCAACTCCATGCCGAGTGTGCGGCCGACGCTTTGCGCGGTGCGAGCCTCGGCGAGCGCCGTGGCCGCGATCCGCGCGCCGACGAGCGCGGCGATCTCCTCGCGTTCGCGAAACCAGGCCGTGACGCGGTTCACAAAAGCGCGCGGAAAGGACACCTCGACGCTGTCGTTGCTGCGCGTCTCGGTGTTGCGGTTTGACGATCGCGAGTTGCGATTCCGGGTTCGTGATTGAGCCATGAGCCTCTCCTCAGTTGGTAGTCGAGGGGGTGGCTCTTACGCGCTGAGCAACACTCGCGCAACCAATTCAGACCAAGCTGAGCCGGTTTTTCAACGCAAGCGGAGAGTCGTTGTGAGTGATGATCGCACCCAACCTGTTGACGATGGAGTCGAATTTGTGATCGGCGGGCATCCGTTCCGGGTGCCGATCCCGTCACTGTTTCACGCCAAGGTCAGCGGCAAGTTTCTGCCGCAGGGCCTGGTCGCGATGGCCGAGCAGGCGGTCGACGTCGTGATCGCGCACTCTGACGATGGCGCCGGCCTCGATAAAGAGACGCTGCTCAAGGGCTGCTCGCTGGGGGAAGCGGTCAAGCTGGCGGAAGGCCTGCGCAAGCTGATGCAGCGGGCGGGCCTGCCGATGGTGCCGACGGCGCCGCCAGCGCCGGCCATGCCGTCGGCGGGGCTCTCTCAGACGGTCGAGCTCGAGCTGCCGGCGCCGGGCCCGGATCGCTCGCCGAATTTCGCGGGATGACGCCGGCGATCGCGCGGCTCGCGTTCCTCGACGCGGTCGCAAAGGGCGAGGACTACGATCCGCGCGATTACAACGAGCTGGTCGGCGGCGGCCGTTTTGACGGCTTCGACCATTTCCCGATCTGGCAGGGGCGGCAATTCCCGACCGGGATCTCGCACGCCGCCGGCCGGTATCAGTTTCAACCGCGCACCTGGGCCGAGGTCGCCGGCGAGCTCGGGCTCAAAGATTTCTCGCCGGCGAGCCAGGACGCCGGCGCCTGGTATCTCGCCGCCCGCGTCTATCGGCGGGTGACGGGGCGCGATCTCGAGCAGGATCTCCTCGCCGGAAAACTCGACCAGGTCGCGCCGGCGCTCAAATCGACCTGGACGTCGCTCTCGCCGACGTCGTTCCCGGGCCGATTTAAGGCCGCTGCAGCGGCTCGAGCCGCGGAGGGTGTCTCTGTAGGGGCCGAGGCCGTTCCGCCTATCCCTGCGCCACGGCGCGCGACGCCGCCGGCGGGCCCGATGACTACCCTTGCCGCAACCGGGCTCGGGGGCTGGCTGGCCTATTTCCTGATGGCGTATCTCAAGACTCGCGGCTGGGACACCGCGGATCTCGGTCTGCAGGCCTCGAGTTACGGGATCTGCTCGGTCGGCGCCGCGATCATCCTTCACTGTTTCCCGTGGCTCTCCTCGGCCGCGGGCACCGATCCGCCTCTTTCCAGCTTGGGAGTGTCGAAAATGGTCAAAGGCGCCGCGGCCGCGGGCCTGGTGCTGCTGCTGGTCGGCTGCGCTCAGCTGCCGGTCAACCCGCACCAGGTCACAGACGAGGAAAGGGTCGAGGCGAAAATCGTCCGCGCCTGCACCGCGTCGGGTCTGTTCCGGCCGGCTATTCGCACCGGCGAGGCGCTGCTCGAGGCGGCCGTGCCGATCGCGACGGTGCCGGTGGCCGTCGCCGAGGCCGGGGTGCACCTGGTCTGCGCGCAGCCGGCGCTCTTTGCGCACGAGATCTCAACGGTCGAGTGGGTGGTCAAAAATCTCGCGAGGCACCGGCCGGCGGGGTAGGCTCGCGCCGATTGCTATGGGGAAGATCCTCGCCGCCGGCTCCCTACGGGGGGCCGGCGCTTTTTTTGTGTCTCGAGATCGAGGAGGCGCTCGAGCATAGCGGCCTGCAGTTTCGCGAGGATGGTGCAGCCGCAGGCGAGCTCGATCTGCACCTCGCCGCCTTTCTGCACCGCGGCGGTCAGGGTGTGCTGGCATGCGCGCAGGCAATCGGCCAGCGCGCGCACCGCGTCGCGCTCGAGCTCGATCATGGCTCGACGATCGTCCGCAGCTTGGCGAGCAGCGCGTCGGCCAGGTCGAACGTCATAAGGTCGACGGGCCGGCCGTCGGCGCGGGCGATCGCGAGCGCCTCGAGCAGGCCGACCAGCTGCGGCGCGAGCGTCGATAGGGTGTGCCAGGCCTGCGCCGCCTTGTATTCGTGATCGACCTGCGTCTGCTTCATCTTTCCGCGCATTACCTGCTGCGGATAGACGGCGTGGCGCAGGGCGATCTCGCGCTGCGCCGCCTTTGCGAGCTCCTCGGCCTTCATGCCAGTTTTCCGCTCGACCAGCTGAGCGACTGCAGCCGCTCGCCATAGGCGCGCTCTATGTCGCGCCAGACGCCGGCCGGCATGCGCTTCTCCGCGCTGCGGGCGAACGCGAACAGCGCCTCGAGGCGCGGCTTGTCGGCCTCGCGCAGCTGCACGATCAAATCGCCGCTCCACTGAGTCCAGCGGGGCGATCCGTCATCCTCGCGGAATTTCAGCCGCGGCATGGTCGGATCCTTGGGCTCGGTCGGCAGCTGCATGCCGGGCTCGGCCGCCTTGGGCGCGTCGCGGCCGGCCTGGGCGTCGGCGCCGACGCCTATCGGGTCATGGTCGACAACCTCGGCCGGCGGGATGCCGAGGCCGAGGCGCTCGCCGGCCGGCGCCTGCTGGCCGCTGGCGCGCTGTTCGGCCGGGGGCTGCTGCTGGGCCGGCTTGGCCTCTTTGCGCGTCTGGCGCGGCTTATTCTCGGCCGGGGGCGGGTTCCCGACGTTGCGCAGCGGGTCGAGGCTGTCGATCGCGTCGCGGTAGGCCTTTAAGCACTCCTCGGCGAGCGCCTTCTCCTCGCGCAGCAGCTGGTCGATCGTGTCGCGGTTGTTCTCGGCGAAGATCTGCAAAACGTTCCGCGGGTTGTCGCGTTTCAGCGCCAGGCTGATGCACTCGAGCAAGTGATCGGCGGCCATTTTCGGGGTCGGGTGCTCGTGCTCCTCGCCTTCCAAGTCGATCACGATCCAAAGGGCGCCGCCGGTGGCCTGGGCCTGCTCGAGCTCGACCAGTGTCGGCCGCGGCAATGCCGCGCGCTCGCTGCCCTCGAGCTGCGGCAGCTCCTCCTCCTCGTCGCGGTCGAGCATGCGCTCGAGCAGCTGCATGCTGACTGAGGCCTGCGGCGCCGATTTCGCGCAATGCCGCAGCACCGTCTTGCAGGCGCCCTCCTCGTAAAAGTCTTTCCACATAAGCGAGTTTTTCGCCTTCGACTGGTTGCGGCGCTTCTCGATCTCGTCGCGGCGCATGACGTCGCGCAGCACCTGGCCGGATTTCAGCCGAATGATCGCATAAGCGCCGACCAGGTCGCCGCGGTCGACCGTGAGATCCGACGGCGGCTCGTGCTCGATGAAAGCATTGTCGCCGAGCGAATAGCGGAACTTGTCGCCGCGGTACACCGGCGCCGCGAAGGCCTCGAGCACGTCGCCGCTGTTCCACATACGCCGGCGGATCCCGGCAACCATCGGCAGATATTGAACCGCTTTAATCCAGCTCTCTTTGTTCGTGACCGGGTTTTTTTGCTTGGTGTTGAACACAACGAGCGCCGCGTCGCGGCCGTCGGGCAAAAGCCCGTCGTTCGCGCATTTAATGCAGCTGTTCAACAAGGTGCGCCGGTCGGCTCCATTGAGCTCGGGGTGCTCGCTGATCGCGGTCAGGACAACCCGCGCGAATTGCTGCGGCTTGATGTATTCCGGCAGCACCTTGGCGAATTGATCCTGATAAACGTCGAGCAGCTGGCCGAGGGGCATTGTCTCAACCTCCCTCGCGCTCAGCTGCGTTGCAACTTGACGGCCGTCTGACATTGGGGCTGCTCCTCTCAGGTCGCTTTTGTGTTCTGGAAAATCTTTAGATCGGGCCCGCACTCGCGGCCGCCGGCTCTGATCAAAGATCGGATCGCCTTCTCGAGGCACTCCGTCGAAATGTGCGGCGCGAGCACCTGCCAGTCGAGAGTAGCGCGGTTAATGGTCTTGGGGTCAAAATCCCAAAACGTGCGCAGGCTCGAGACGGCGCCGCCGGTGGTGCGTATGCGGCTGAGCTCGGCCGGCTTGGCCGCGGCAACCTTCTCGGCGCTGACCAGGTCGAGGCGAGCCTGATCGGCATGCTCGGCGATCTGGTTGGCCTGCTGCTCGGTTTCGATCGCGGCCTGCAGCTCGGTTTCCGTCGTGGCGTCGGCCTCGCGTTCGCGCGCCTCGGCGGCCAGTCGCTGCGCCTCGGCCTCGAGCCTGGCCGCTTCCTCGGCCTGCTGCCGGGCGATCTCCTCGAGCCGCTTGCGCTCCTCCTCGGCAACCTTCCGTTCCCAAACAGTCAGCCGCTCGCCGAGCGTGGCGTTCGCGCGGTCGAGCGGTGTCACCAGGTCGCGGGTAAAAAACCCGTCGACGGCGCGCTCTGCGTCGAGAAACGGCCGCTTGACGCCAACCCGGCGGGCCTCGGCGGCAGCTCGAGCGGCGCGGATCTCTTTGCGCTGCTCAACCATGCGCTCGGCGGTTTCCGGGTCGCCGATCACCAGCGGCGCGCGCGCGACGGCGCCGAGCAGCTCCTCCTTGCGGTCGATGAGCTCCTTGTTTTCCTCGAGCATCAATTCGCGCAGGACGTCGGTCAGGATCCGCAGATTGCCTTTCGCGTCGTGATCAAAAATCGTCAGATTGTGGCCGGGGCCCGGTGGCGCCTGCTCGACCAGCTCGTTGACAGGGGCGATCGTGTCACTCATGGGTAAGTCTCTCCTGTTGCGTTGGGGGTTAAAACCGCACCGGCGTTTTCAGCCAGTCGACACGGTGCGAGGGTTGTGCGAGGGGCTCGTCGGGTTGGTTCCGGCGGGCCCAGCGCGCAAGAGCGACGAGGTGATCGTGCTCTTGTTTCGTGATCTCGGCGCCGCGGTGCGACCAGACGAGTTGTAGATCGTCGGGCTCGCCGAGAATGAACGCGGCCAGGAAAGGGCTGCGCTCCATGATGTTGTCACGCCGGCCGGGCTCGTGCGTCGTCTGCACCAGTCTGATGCAGGCGGGCACAAAGGGGCCGCCGGCGACGAGGCGGATTTTCCAGTAACCCGGCTGAGGGTGATTGCGCCGGCGATCGCGCTGGCGAAACAGCGCGAGCTCGAGCTGATGGGCCGAGATCGCGTCGAAGATTGAGCCGCGCTCGATCGTCACGGGCCGATCCGATAGATGAAGGCGGCCGCGGCGACGATCGCCGAGATCGCCGAGCCGGTCAGCAGGCCGAGCCAGAATTGCAGGCGATCGCGCCGGCGCGTCGGCAACCTGATGCTCGAGAAAATCTGCGCGCGGTTCATGGGCGCGGGTCGATGTAGATGCAGCGCACATTATGGGCGCGCAGGTGATTGCCGCCGTTGCGGATCCAGATCGAGCCGTCGTCGGTCAGGGTCAGGTCGAGCGGCTGGTCGGTGGCAATGACGAGCGTCCGATCGCGGGCCATTTCGTGCGGGCCGAGCTCGAGGCTCGGGCGGGGCGTTTCACTCATGGTCGTGTTTCCTCCATTCCAGGGCTGAAAGCTCGGCCTCGTAGGCCTTCCAGTCGACGCCGAGGGCGTTCGCGAGCTGCTTCTCGATCTTCGTCGCGAATAGGTGCTGCGCATGATAGGGGGCGCCCGGATCGTCGCCGGGCTCGCGCTCGCGCCAGTCGCGCAGATATGCCTGATGACCGGCGATCTCGGCGCGGGTGTGCGGCCGGCTCATAGCCTGGCCGAGCAGGCGCTCGCGACGTGCGATCTCCTCCTGCCGGATCTTTTCAAAAGCCTCGTCAAAGGCCGTGACCTGCTCGGGGGTGATCCCGGCTTTGCGGCAGAGCTCGGCCTCGATGAGCTCGTGCACCGCGACCAGGATCTCGTGCTCGCGGGTCGATAGGGTGCTGACGGTGACGTGCGTCGAGGCCGCGACGCCGGCGCCGCTGAAATGCCAGTCGCCGACCGTGTCGTATTTCTGCGCGTCGTGCGGGATCGCGACGGCGGCGAACAGCGGCACCGATAGGCGCCGGTCGGGCTGGTAAGGCTGCTCTGACATATCTCCTCCCCTTGGAAGCGCGAAAGCCGCGGCCAGGACGGCCGCGGCGATGGTCGCGCGAAACGTGGCGCCGGCGGTCATGTTCGCCGCCATGCCGCCTCGGCGGCCTCTTTGGCCTCGGCGACGGTGCAGAACGTCGACAGGCCGCCGCGGTCGTAAATGTCGAGCGGGCCGTCGGCCAGGCGAACGTAATAGGGGCGCAGCGCGGTCGGGTGGCCGCACCAGACAACGCTGATCCCGGTCGGCTCGCCGGCGGCGGTCAGGTGATAGTGCGCGCGGTGGGCGTGGTGGGTCGGCTCACGGATCCAGGCCAGGCCGGGGGCGGCCGCCGGGGCGGCCGCAAAGAGCTCGAGCTGCTGCATGCTCAAAACCCCAGCGCGCGGGCCCGGGCGAGCATCGCCTCGCCGGCCTCGGTCAAGCGGCCGTAGCCGTTGCGGACATTCCAGCCGCCGTCGACCGTCGGCGCCGCGCGCTCGGCCAGGCCTTTGCGCTTCAAAGCCTCGGCGGCGTAGGGCCAGCGGCCGGATCGGACGAGCAGCAGCGCGTCGAGCTGCGCGTCGCTGAGGCCGAGCTGCTTGGCGATCGCGCGCTCGCGCGGGGTGTGCTTCTGGCGGGCGAGCGTCGTCATGCGCGCGCCCTCCTCAGCTCGCGGTAGGCCTTCGCGTCGATCTCCTCGACCGGCGCAACCTCGGCCCATTCGACGAATTGCGGGCTCTGCAGCCGGCGAAAGCGCTCGGCAACGGCCAAGTCTAGCCGGGTGTGAAACGACGGGTCGGCCGCGCGCGCCGGCAGGCCGTCGGGACGCCAGCGATCGGGCGCCGCGGGTTTCAGCCAGGACACGACGGCATGGCTGTAAACCTGGCTCGTCGTCGAGCGCGTGACGGTGACGCCGCGCGCGGTCGCTTTGTAATATCGCGGCATTACCAGCTCCTCGAGATCTGCGTCTCGGGCCAGTGGTAATCCTCGCGCTCCTCCGCGGTCAGCGGCGGATCGGTAAGGCCTGCGGCCAGGGTCTGCGTGTTGTAAAAGCCGGGGCGGCCGAGATCGGCGCCGCCGCCGACCATATCGGCGAACTCCTCAACCCAGCTGTCATATTCGGCCGCGCCGCGCGCCGCCGGCGCCTCGGAACGGCAGAACTCGTAAGCCGGCCGGTAAGCATCGGCGAACAGCTCGCCGAGAAACTCGTGATCGGGCTCGCCGGTGATCCAGCACAAAAGCCGGTGGCGCTGGGAATTGCAGGTGTAGAGGACGCCGGCGCTCTTGCCGTCGGCGCGGGCTTTGAGCAGGCGCTCGAGCTCGGCGACGGTTTCGGGCAGATCGTTGATATTCATGGGGCGCCCTCCTCAAACCGAGCCGGGAAACTTGCCGAGCACGGTCGAGCCGACCTTGCGCACCAGGATCATGCGGCTGGTTTTCGGCGCGTATTGCCGGCCGGTGAGGCCGAACGGGGTATTGTGGGGCCGATCGGTCAGATACTGGCCGCCGGCCGTGACACGCTTAACAGCGATGCCGTGCCAGACGTGGGCGAGGTCGGGGTCGTTGGTGTCGCGGCAGGCAAAAAGCCGGCCGTCGGACGTCTGAACCAAAAGCGTACCGTTCAACATTGCGCTCTCCTTCACAGAGCAGAGTTACAGTCGCCAGCATAATGCCCGACGCGAATAATTCCGGCAACGAAAAACGACATTGACTCGAGGTTAAGTTTTCGGCGAGCCTGGGGCGTGCAGCTCTCAGACTATTTGCGCCGGGAAGGGCGCGGCTCGATGACCAGGCTGGCCGAGGCGATCGGCTGCTCTCAGGGCACGTTGTCGAAGATTGCCGCCGGGAGTCAGTGGCCGAGCCGTGAGCTGATCCAGGCGATCGAGCGCGAGACTGACGGCGCCGTGACGGCGGCCGACATTGTCTGGCTCGAGGTGCGCGACGAGGCTGCAGCATGAACCGAATCGGCCAGGCGGCTTTTTCGCAACCGTATGCAGGTCAGCGGAGGGAATTGCGGCTGCCTGGTCGACCTGTTGCTGTGGCGGCGCCTTCACCGCTGCTGCAGCTCGAGCGGCGGCCGCCGGTACGCATGACGGCGGCCGCCGTCTCTGAAATGAAAAGCCGGCCGGGTGGTGCTGCGCCCGGCCGGCTCGTGCAACGCCTCAATCCAGGGGGTCTGGATCGTGCAAGGTCGAAGCAAGAAGCCAAACGGCGCCGAAAAGCAAGCTGAATCTGGTCAGGTTTTAACAGCTCAGCCGCTGACGCCGCGCGATGTTGACGTGCTGCGATCGTTCTTCGATCGGATCGTCGCGCTGCGGCGCGAGCAGCGCCAGCTCGGCTCTGAGATCTCGGAAATCTACAAAGAGGCCAAGTCGCTCGGCTACTCAAACGCCAGCATGCGCGACGCGCTCAAGCTGGCCGAAATGGATCCCGCCGAGGCGGCGATGCGGCTCGAGCTCGACCAGACCTATTACACGATCGCGCGCGGCGGTGCGGTATCGCACAAAGCGGCGGCCGACGTCGTGCCGCTCAACGAATCGCCGGCCTGGCTGAAAGGGCGGGCTGACGCGCTCGCCGGGGTGCCTTTCGATCGCAACGCCGTGCCGTATGAGCAGCAGCTCGATTATGAGCTCGGCCATATCCGCGGGGTCGAGCTGCGCGACGAGGCGGCCGCAGCGCAGGATCCGATCGTGCGCAAGCCGGTGCGCAAGCGGGTCAGCCGCGGCGTTCACCTCGGCGATCGCCAGGCGGCCGCCGTCAAAAGAGCCAAGCGCAAGGGGGGCGCGAGGCCGGCGGCGTGACGGACTCCTCGGCGATCGAGCTCGAGCCCGGGCTGTTCCGGGTGATCGTGCTCGGCGAGCCGGTGTCGTGGAAACGGCCGGAACATAACCCGCGCACCGGGCAGACCTTCGTCGAAGCGACAACAACCCGCTTTCGCTCCGTCGTGCGCGAGGCCTGCCGGCCGATCGTCGACGCGCCCGGGTTCAAGCTGATCGAGGGGCCGGTCGAGCTCGGCTGCCAGTTCTACTATCCGCGGCCGAAAGGCTGGGCGCGTTGGCAACACGAGCTCGCCGATCAAGGGGTGCTGTTCTTCAAGCCGTCGGGCGCCGATCTCGACAACCTGTTTAAGGGGGTGCAGGACGCGATCCAGGGCGTTCTGATCCGCAACGATCGCCAGGTCGCGTCATACGGGCCCAGCGGCAAGATCTACGATACGCGGCCGCGGGTCGAGATCATGCTGCGGCTGCTGCAGAGCGAACACGATCTGCGGCAAGTCTGGCTCGCGCGGCAGCCGCCGAAAAAGGCAAAGCCGGCGCTGCCGCTCCTCGAGCTGCTGCCGTGATCTGGCTCGATCCGGCCGACCTGGCCGACATAGCGGCAACAATTCAATTCTGGATCCTGGCCGGCGTCGAGCCGGTCGACGTCGCGCGCTCGTTTGGTTTCGTGCTCGCCTGGTGCAGCTGGCCGTTCGTCGAGCGGCAGCTCATTCTCAAGTTGCAACGTCAAATCGCTGAGGGGGGATTAAATGTCGCTACCGGCCGTCATGGTCAACATCGAGGCTTACAAGCCGCTCGCGTTCCGGCACCAGTGGCTGATGATGACGCTCGCCAGCTTCTCCGATCGGCGGGGAAGATGCTGGCCGAGCCTGCGCACGATCGCGGCCAAGGCTGGGCGGTCGCTCGCGTGGGTAAGCGAAAATCTGAAAGAAATGGAAAGCCTGGGTTACTTCCGGCGCGCGCGTAAGGCTGGCGCCTATTTTTACGAGCTGGCGGGGCGCTTCCTGCCGTGGCTGAAATCAGAGTCCGCCGGGGCGGACTCCTCAAAACCTGGCCGCTCGCCGCGCAAAAATCCCCATGATCAACAGAGTTATGAACAGGGTGGAGTCCGCCGCGGCGAACCAAAGGAGAATCCAAGAAGGAGTCTTTTTCTTAAAAAAGAAAAGGGGGCTGGTCGCTGCGCTCCATGCGCGGCGCCGAGCAAGAAGGAGAAAGCCGCGGTCGCTGAGCTCGTGGCTGAGGCTCGCGATGCGCTGACCAAGGGGCCGAAATTCATACGCGATCGCGTCGCCTATGAGGCGGCGAAGAAGCGCGCGAAATACGTCAACCGGCTGCGCAGCCTGGCGGCCTGGGTAGCGCAGCGCTGGGCGCCGGGCGAGGCTCGCTGGGAAGCGGAAGCGCTGCTCAACCAGGGGCTCGAGGCCGGCGCTCGGGAGCAGACGCCGCCGGCTGCGCTGGCGATGATCGACCGGCTGGCCGAGCTGCGGGAGCGGGAGCGCAAGGGTGCCTGATCAACTCGACCTGTTCGGTGGCTACGGCTATCCCGGCTCGCCGGGGTACAAGGCGCCGGGCCCGTCGCAAGAGGCGGCCGAGGCGATGAAAGATTCGGCCAGGCTGCGGGCGATGGCGCTCCGGGTGCTGCAGGGCGAAAGCCTGACGGCTGACGAGGTCGCGGCCCGGCTGCGGCGTAGTGTGCTGGCGATCCGGCCGCGGGTCAGCGAATTGAGCGCGATGGGGTTCATCGTCGATACCGGCGTCCGTCGGAAAAACAGCAGCGGCCGACGCGCGACCGTCTGGCGGTCGCTGAAATGATCGGGCGCCTCGATCGGCTGCTGGCCGATATGCCGGCCTGGGTGGAGTGGCTGCCATGCGCGATCATAGGCGCGATCGGCGGCGTGGTTTTTACCTGGTGGGCGGTCGAGCTGCAGTCGCTCTCGGTCTGGCTGCAGAGCGCGGGTTACTGGTCGTCGCTCCTCGCCTGGATCGCGGCCATGCTGCAGGTGCGCAGCTACAAAAAGGCGGCCGATGCCTGGCGCCATACCGCGGAAATTTGGGAGCGCCGCGCGGCGCACCTCGAGCTCCGCTGCCGCGGTCAGAATGAGGTGATTGAGGCTCTGATCGAGGGCGGGGCCGCGCGCTCGGTTATCCCGCCGCATAGCCGGCCGCATTGAGGGGGCGGGATGACAATTTCGCCAGGCAATCGCGCGAGCGCTGCAAGCCGCTCGAGTGCACGGCCGGTCGGTTGTGCTGGGTTGCGCTCGGGACAAAGGAGTCGCTCGGCGGCGTCCGCATGGGTACGCCGCGTTGTGTCGAGTGTCGCGGGATTATCCGCGAGCGGGAGTGGCGATCGCCGATCGGGACGCGGCGCGTGGGGATGAGGGTGCCGGGATGATCGTGCTGGTCTGGTCTTTTGAGCATGACGGCTGGTGGTGCCAGGCGAGCGGCTATTGCAACAACGTCGACAAAGCGCGCCGGTTTGGGCTCGCCGAGGCGGTGAACATCGTCACGAGGGCGAACAGCGTTACCGGGTGGATCAACGAGGCGATCGCGGTTTTCGATGACGAGACGGCGATCGCGCGGCTGAAATCGGGCCGGCCGCAATTTGCCTCGAGGCCGGGCCCGCATGGCTGGCGGGAGGAGTAGCGATGGGCGAGGCGGTCTTTTTTGTCGTGCTGAAAGGTGTGCGCGGCGGCGAGGTGCCGGCGATCTATTACGATCGGCTGCCGGCCTGGATGACGGGCAAACGTGCGAAAGAGCGCGGCCTGATCTATGCGGTGCGGCTCGACAAGCTGGGCCGCGGCGCCGAGCTCGTCGAGCTCTCGCTGCACCAGCTCCACGAGCAATATGTGACGCTGAAAGCGGCCGGGAAGCTGCCGCCGTCAAACCTGGTCGAGCCGCGCAAGGCCGAGGAGCGCAAGGGCAGGCTCGAGGGCGACTGGTGGGTGCCGCCGTCGGTGCCGTGGGATCGTAAGGCGCCGGCTTATCCGCCGCTGCCGAAGGGGCCGCCGCTGGTGAAGGTGGTCGACAATGGCTGAGCGGGTGACGGAAGCGCGCAAACGCGACTGGCTGCAGCGACACGCGCACCAGCCGGCCTCGGCCTATCTGTTCCGCGTCGATGACACGGCGCGGATTCGGTGGCTGTGCGAGGCCTCGGAAATTAGCACGGTTTTCCGCGGCATACGCCGAGCGGTCTGCGCGCAGCTCAACGAGCGCGGCTGCAAATGTCTCTGCTGTCAGGTCGAGCTGCCGGGCGATCCGTCGGCGGTCGCGGTGCTGATGTGCGAGGGGGATCTCGAGGAGCTGATCTCGGCCGGGATCTGCCGCAGCTGCTGCCAGGTGCACGGCGATCGCTACATCGTCGATCGCATGGTCGCGCATTTCAACGGGGTCGTGCTCGGCCGGGCCGACCAGATCGCGGCGAACGTGCACCGGGCGCACGGGACAAAGCAATGAGGGCGTCGGATTTTCTGCGCAAGCCGGGCCCGCTGATCGAGGATGCGTGGCAAACCTATCGCCGGCTGTGCCTGGGCGCGGCGATCGGCGAGGCCGACGTCGAGCTCGCCTTTAAGGCCGGCGCCGCGGTGCTGTTTCATAGCATGCTGCGCATGATGGATCGCGGCAGCGAGCCGACCGATCGCGATATGCGGAACATGGATCGGCTCAACGCCGAGCTCGATGCGTTCCTCGCGACCTTCGACGCTGAGGTCGCCAAGCGGCGGGGGCGGCCGCAATGAGAGACGGTTTCCGCGAGATCTCGAGCGGGTGGATGCTGGTTGATGACGCGCCGGCGCTCTGCGAGCGGATCGAGCGGCTGCTCGAGTGGGCGGTCGATCACGCGCCGCTCGAGCCTGACGAGCTCGCGACGGTTCAATTCATGCTGGAGTCGGCCTTGGCGCAGAAGCTGCGCGATGCCGGCCTCGGGATCCCGTCGCTGTGAAAACCGGGCGCCGGCGGTCGCGGGGCACGGGCAACCTGATGGGCTGGGCCCGGCGCGAGGTCAGCGAGCGGCAGCAGCGCACGGCGCAGGCGATCGCCTGGGGGCCGCCGCCGGCGAACGCCAAAACCGGCGCAAATTATTCCGATCCTATTCAGAGCCGGCCGGCGTGGATCCGCCTCGGCGGCGGGTTTCGGGTCGATGGTCAGGTCGAAAACGGCGGGATTCTGCAGATCGTCTCGATCCGGCCGAACGGAAAAGGCGGCTGGGAGCTGCTCGGCCATTTAACGGCCGGCCGCTGGTATGACGCCGACCAGGTTAGGCCGCTTTAGGCCTCGCCGGCGGTCGCTCCATCACCTCGGCCAAGTGCTCGACCTTGTCGTGCGCGGCCTCGATGTTTTCGTCGGTGGGATCGGCCAGGCGGCGAAGAATTGCGCGCCGCGCCTGCTCCCATGCTCTCTCCTCGGCGGTCACATAAGGCGCTCCGAATAGTTGAACTTGCCGAGTAGATGGTCGCCTCGCCTATAAACGTAAGATCTGAACCGTTCGTTTACTTAGGGCGGCCATGCCGAGCCTTGCTCCGCAACCCGGGGGCAGACGTCGGGGCCGTCCTAGCCTTTGGACGGCCGGGGAGCTGCGCGCCTGGCGCGATCGCCGCGGTCTGACCGTCGAGGAGCTCGCGACCCTGCTCGGGTGGCCGGTGTCGACGCTACAAAAGAAGCTCGGCGGTCATACCAAGTTGACGCTCGATCTCGACCGGGCGATCGCCAACATCGAAATGGTGATCGCGCGCGGCGGTGTTCCGGACGGTGCGCCGATCTGGCTGCAGGCGCGTTTGATCCAGGGGCTCGGCTGGGATCCCAACAGGGCAGCGCGGCGCCGGCGGCTGCTCTTAATCAGGTATCAACCGAAAAATTCTAGCCTGCTTCCTGCGCGGAAGCCGTGATTCCGCAAATCCGCCCGGTTCTAGTCAGCTTTTGAGATTTACCTTATGCGAAGCACCTTGCGGGGAGCAGGCTGTGTCGCTTATGCCGGCCAGCGTTTGTTTCGATGCGGCTCCGACCGCCCGGGCTCGGCTCGAGGCGGTTTTGCTGTGTCCAGGTGAGGCCTTGGGGCGCCGGCGACGCGACAACGTCGATCGTTACCCTGGCGGCCAGATCAAATATCCCGACATTGGCGATCCGCCGAGCTCGGCGGCGATGTGGCAACGGGCCGACGTCGTCGGTGTGGCGAATTGCTGGCACGAAAAAGCCTCGACGCTGATCGGCCAGGCGCACCTGCTCGGCCTCCTCGAGGATCTATGGTCGCCGCTCGTGGGCGCGGCGCAAAGGCGCCAACGAGCGCAGCGCCGATATGACGCGCTCGAGGATTTCGTCAAGCTGCACCGCGCGGTTTGGGGGATCCGCACCGCACAATCGAACCTCAAAAACTGCGTCGCCGGCACGGCGGCCTCGGGCTCGGGGCTCAGTCCTGCCGACAACGCCGGCGCCGTCTCTCGCCTCGATCGGATGGTCGATCGGGTGATCGCGATCGCGCCGAGCTCGCCGCTGGTGCCGCGCCCGCTCGGTGTGCTGCAGCGGGTTGCTTTCGACGAGGTTTTGAACGCCGCGGGTCAGCCCGACGTGCGTCTTTTGAGTGTCAACGAGCTGATCGCCTTGCGTTTGGCGGCCGATGCGCTGCTGAATGATAGCGCCCGGGGAAGGGCACCGGCCGAGGAGGACGTCGAGCCTGATCGGCACTCGAGGCTTGCCTCTTATCGGCCGCTCTTTTGTGGTGCGGAGGAGGAGGGTCGGCCTGATGCTGCGGCTCTATTGGCCGCGATCGCGCGGCTTAAACAACAGATCCGCGGGCAATGAAAAATGCTCGCGCGGGGTCTGCGTCCTGGTGGTTGCTGGGCTCTCAGCGCTGAGCTGGGGCGTCGTGGTGCTGATCATTGCCGCGGTGCGCGCCGTCGTCTAACCAGGTTTCACGATCTCAAACGGTCGTTTGCGTGTGATCACACTCTGAGACGGTGTCTCAGAGTCTGGGAAAGGCCAGGAAATGCCGCGCTCGAGCTCTGCGCGGCCGCCTGGCGTGCCTGTCGACGCGACCTTGTTCGTCGCGTATCTGCGCGTTTCAACACGCCAGCAGGGCGACTCTGGCCTCGGCCTCGAGGCTCAACGGGCGAAGGTAGCCGAAACGGTCGCGCGGCTCCGCGGGGTCGTTATTCACGAATTGGAGGAGGTCGAGAGTGGCACGCGGAACGATCGACCGCAGCTGCGCGAGGCCTTGGCTCTCTGCCGCCGTTACGCGGCAACCCTGGTTGTGTCACGTCTGGATCGCCTCGCTCGCAACGCTCGGTTTCTCCTCGAGGTGCGCGACAACGTGGGGCCAGGTGGTGTCGTCTTTTGCGACCTGCCGGAGCTACCCTCGGGGCCGGCGGGTCAGCTTGTCCTAACGATCCTCGGCGCCGTCGCCGAATACGAGGCGAAGGCCGGCCGGCAGCGGACACTCGACGGGCTGGCCGCGAAAAAGCGCCAGGGGTTCAAGCTCGGCAATCCGAATTTGCGCGCGGCCAACGGGCCGCAGGCTCGAGCTCGCCAGGCGCGCAAGTTCGCGCGCGAGGTCTGGCCGGCGATCGCCAGGGCGCAGCGCGCGGGCTGCAAAACGCTGCGCGAGCTCGGCGACGCGCTCGAGGCGGTCGGGATCCGTACACCGTCGGGGTCGGAGCATTGGGCTGAGGAAACAGTTAGGCGCGTGATTGCGCGCGCTCAGGGGAGCGGGGAGCATGTTGGATCGGGTGCGGTATCCGGACGGTGACGGTTTTTCCGAGGCCGACCTAGTCGGTTTCTGCCAGGTCGACCATGCCGCTCATGCGGTGCTGCGGCTCGACAACGGCGGTTATCGGTCGATCTCGCTGCTCAAGATCAAGCGGCTCGCGAATCCGATCGACGCGGCGCTCGAGGTGCTGGCTCGGCCGGCGGCGGCCGACTGATGCCGTTCGGCGGGCGGCACCTGATCGGGCGCCAGGCGCTCGATCACGAGGCGGGGCTCGTCGGTGGGCCGACGGGGCGCTGCGCGCTCGACGAGCTCGCCGAGGCCAAGCTGATCACGGGAACCGAGCACGAGGCCGGGATCACTTACCGGGCCTGCTGGTACTCCTCCGATCCGAAAAAGCGCGCGCTCTGCATGGCGATCGACGCCGAGCTGCAAAAGCGGGTCGACTTCGACGCGCCTTTCATCCTGCGGGTCTGCGCGATCCAGCGGCACAAGCCGCAGAGCGAGGCGGGGCTCGAGCGGCTGCGCCAGTGTCTCGGCACGGCGGCCGCGGTCATCCTTACGGTTTGCGGCGTCTTGAAGATCGCCGCTGATTGAACACGGTGCCGGGCACCTGCCTGCCTGGGCCGAGCCGGCCTCCTGGGCGGATCCGCCGGCTCTCTCCGCGGTCGCTGACACGATCCGCGCGCCCGGTGCCGTGCCTATTTAGGTGCTGATCCGCAATGTATTCGCGAGCGCAACGGCGCCGGATCTGCAAGCTCGCCGCGCAAATCTCAACGGCGCCGCCCGATTGGGTGATCGAGCGCCTCGTCGGTCAGCTCTGCGCTGTCGAATTGGGAATGGCGGAAATCGAGATC
>Ga0182008_10000876_pt1 | contig 20916 bp, 14 predicted proteins | sample Sormic07211129_1_FD_120482 | JGI IMG/M metagenome (GOLD analysis project Ga0182008, IMG submission 120482) | Rhizosphere microbial communities from Sorghum bicolor, Mead, Nebraska, USA - 072115-129_1 metaG | ecosystem: Host-associated > Plants > Roots > Rhizosphere | place: USA: Nebraska...
AAAAAAATGAAATTATTTTTTAGGAAAGCAGTTTTCGAAGCACTTAGGTTACTGTATTCCCGCTTTCGCTTATAGTTCTCGCTGCGCTGTGGGCTAATCCGCTCATCCGATAGTTATCGGATCGGGTTTAGGTGGCACGGCCTGTAAGAAGATTTGGGGTTGCACGGGGCAGAAAGAAGTTTATCTTTTGAGAGAAGCTTCTGGGTATTTTACACACAACTTTATTGTTACTTAAACCTGGTTGAAGCGGATACCGGCCCTGTGACTAAGGCCAGCAGGCATATGAGCGGAAAAAAGGTCCATTGTTACGATGAAACACAGATTGCTTTTCAAAAACATATTCTGGCATTTTTTTAGGAAAGCAGTTTCTTAAGCATTTGGTTTAATGTAGACCCGCTGCACACTTAATTCGGATGTTAAATCCTGCCAAATGGAAATGATGGATTATAATTTTTTCAGCCGCTCTATGCCGCGGGGGCATGGTACTTTGGAGCGCCAAAGTACCCAAAGCGCTTTGTCAATCCGGCAATGAGCCTTTCGCGCATTCCCTGGCGCATCAAAAAAACAGCGGCACTTCATTTTGTGTTCGATTTCTTCTAAGCTTTAATTCATTGCTTACGAACACAAAATCACTGCGTTTCAGGTTTGGTAGTGCAAAGTTGCCTGGACTGCAACTGTTTTTTTGATTTTCCCTGGCTCTTGGGATTGACAGCGTCCTTCGCTAAAATCCGTGCCTTATCAACGTTGGTTAGCAAAATGCCGAAACTATTCTAAAAAGGATGTGTTCACACGGTAGGATGAAAAATCGGGGTCGCTTCCATCAGGTTTAGGTGGCACGGCCTGTAATAAGATTTAGGGTTGCAGGGTGCAGAAAGAAGTTTATCTTTTGAGAGAAGCTCCTGGGTATTTTACGCACAGCTTTTTGTTACTTAAACTTGGTTGAAGCGGGTACCGGCCTGTGGCTAAGGCCTGCAGGCGTATGAGCGGAAAACAGGACCAACATTACAATGAAACACAGGTTTTGCTTTTCAAAAAACAAATTCCAGAATTTTTGGAAAGCAGATTCAGTAGCATTTGGGTTGGTGTAGCCCCGCTGTTCGCTTAAATGCATGCCGCTTCCATCCGGGTTTAGGTAGTGCGGCTTGTAGAGATATTAATGTGTAAAACACCAAACGTTCCTACGGAACGAAAACGCCGATTTGCAATTGGCTACCAAGGAGTCGTCCCGCTGGGATGAGCTAGTGATCAGAATAAGTCTGTTTCGTTAAAAATTAATAAATTTCTCTATCTGCTCATCCGTAAATTTAACGGTATCCGGCTGATGGAGGTTGCCTTCGGCATCTAATTCGGCCTTAATATTTGGAATATGAAGGCGCAATGGCAAAATGTTGAGGTGGATGTAGTGACAAACGCCCGTGAAATGATCTACGCCGCGGATATTGCCGTATTTGCCCGAAGAAATGCCTACCAAAGCTGCTTTTTTATCATAAAAACTATCCGGAAAATTACAGGCATCGATTAATACTTTCAGTACGCCCGGATAGCTGCCATTATATTCCGGCATGATAAACAAAAACTTTTGGGTGTTGTTGATCATGTCCTGAATTTCTTGAAAAGCTGCTGATCGTTTCCCGTACATATCGGTGTTCAAAACATCCGCAGGCAGGTGCTCCAGGCTGAAGAGACTGGCTTCAGCTCCTTTTTCTTTTAATTGTTTCTGGTAATATTTGGCAACTTTTAGCGTATTGCTATTGGGCCTGTTGGTTGCAGCTATAATCGTGATCATGGATAATTGTTAATAAGATGTGTAAAACCCAAATACGCTTCTTGCTAAAATTGCCATATAGTTTGTATCTTAGCTGATTGTGAAAAAGGCCGTAAACAAGGCAAAAATAGAACTTTTTGCCGATTTAGAGGCATAAATAACACAGCCCAAATAAACGTTAAGTAAATTTCGGATAGATAGATGAGCAAAATAATTGCATTAGCAAATCAAAAAGGTGGTGTTGGTAAAACAACTTCATCTATAAACCTGGCTGCTAGTTTGGCCGTACTAGAATACAAAACTTTACTGGTAGATGCTGATCCTCAGGCCAATTCGACTTCAGGTATCGGTTTCGATCCACGGAATATCAAAGATAGCATTTACGAGTGTATAATCAACGATATCGATCCGTTACAGGCCATCCAAAAAACCGATACACCGAATTTGGATTTGTTACCGGCCCACATCGATCTGGTAGGTGCGGAAATCGAGATGATCAACCTCAATAACCGTGAGTATAAAATGAAGGCGGTTTTGGAGAAAGTTAAAGATCAGTATGATTTCATCATCATCGATTGTTCGCCATCTTTAGGTTTAATTACCATCAACGCTTTAACTGCTGCCGATTCTGTGATTATTCCTGTACAGTGCGAGTATTTTGCATTGGAAGGCTTAGGTAAGTTATTAAATACCATCAAAATTGTTCAGAACCGTTTAAACCCTGATCTGGAGATTGAAGGTATTTTATTGACCATGTATGATGTGCGTTTGCGCTTATCTAACCAGGTGGTAGAAGAGGTAAAAACGCATTTTCATGAATTGGTTTTCGATACCATTATTCAGCGCAATACCCGTTTGAGTGAGGCGCCTAGTTATGGTGTGTCGGTAATTATGCATGATGCAAATTGCAAAGGTGCCATTAACTACCTGAACCTTGCCCGCGAAATCGTAAAGAAAAACGGCCTTTTAAAGGAAGAAGAAAACATTGGAACAGCAACTTTATAAATTATAGATGACATCTTTTCAGCGAAAAACAGGTTTAGGAAGAGGGTTAAGTGCGCTTTTAGATGATAGCGAATCTGCTCATCCACCGAAACAGCAGGTAAATGCGGTGAGCGAAACCGAGCAGATCGGCAATATCAGTCACGTCAGTTTAACTGAAGTTGAAACCAATCCATACCAGCCCCGTACCGAGTTTGATCAGGTAGCGTTAAACGAGCTTGCCGATTCGATAAAGATACAAGGTTTAATACAGCCCATCACCGTTAGGAAACTGGCCGCAAACAAATACCAGCTCATTTCAGGCGAACGTAGGTTCAGGGCTTCGAAACTGGCTGGTTTAACGAAAGTGCCTGCTTATATCCGGAGTGCCAATGATCAACAGATGTTGGAAATGGCCCTGATCGAAAACATTCAGCGCGAAAATTTAAATGCCATTGAAGTTGCATTGAGTTTCCAAAGGATGATTGATGAGGTGGGTTTAAAACAAGAGCAATTAGGTGAGCGTGTGGGTAAAAACCGTACAACAGTTACCAATTACCTGCGTTTGTTAAAACTTCCTCCTGCTATTCAGGCTTCTATACGCGATCAGAAAATCAGCATGGGCCATGCAAGGGCCTTAATTAATGTTGACGGGGTAGACAAACAATTGTTTATTCACCAGGAGATTTTAGAAAAAGGCTTATCTGTACGCAAAGTGGAAGAGCTTGTACGTAATTTGCAACACGTACCTTTAAAAGCCAGCGAAAAGCCAAAGGAAAAGGCTGTTTCCTTTCAATATCAAAAATTACAGGACGATCTGGCTTCTAAATTTGCTACCCGTGTAAAGTTAAAGGTAAGTCAGAACGGTAAAGGAGCGATAGAAATTCCTTTTATGAGCGATGACGATTTAAACCGGATTCTGGAATTATTAGACTGGTAATGCAAAAGACTAAGCTTTTTATACTGGTTGCTGCATTTGCATTTTTTCTGGTGAACCTGGCCGCTGCGCAGGTTAAGGATACTTTATTAAAACCTGCTGATACCACAAAGATTAAATTATCTAAATCTTTGGATACTGCCGCTAAAAAACCGATAACCAGAAAGGATTCGATGAAAGCCAGGTATGTTAATCCGGGTAAGGTTGCCGGTAGAAAAGCTGTTTTCAGATCAATGATTATACCTGGCTGGGGCCAGTTGTATAATATGCAACTGCTTAATGATGGTTATGGCACAAGGGCCGGGAAAAGCCAGTTTTTTCAAAAGCTGTATACTGGCGGCAAAATTGCGGCTATTTACGGGGGTGCCACTGCACTTACTTTATCGCTAATGGACAGCAGAAAGAACTACAAGCGTTTTTTGAATGAGGCACAGTACCGCCAGGATCATCCGGGAAAAAAGTCAGATTTAACGCAGTATAGCGATCAGGGGGTATTGGATGGAAAAAGTTTATACAAGCGGAATTCGCAGATTGTGTATTTTTCTTATGGCTTACTTTACGCTGCCAATATCATCGATGCTTATGTTGCCGCGCGTTTGCACTTCTTTAATATTGATGATGACCTTTCTTTTAGGGTAATGCCATCCGTGGTTAATGCCGATTCGATGTATGGTTTAAATTTAACACCTGCATTAAAATTGTCGTTAACATTTTAATACCTGCAAACCATGACAATCAATAATGAATGCCATATAAATTTTGAGGGTTTACCGTCAACAGCCGATATTAAGGTAAAAAATACAAATAGAAACTAAAAACAAACATAAATAGATGAAAATTGCGCTTTTAGGATATGGTAAAATGGGGCAGATTATCGAAAAATTTGCGTTGGAACGTGGTCACGAAATTGTGCTGAAAATAACGATCGATAATCAGGAAGATTTAACCAGACAAAATTTAAAATCAGCTGATGTAGCTATCGATTTTAGCACGCCTGATTCGGTTTTAAAAAATATTGATGCCTGTTTTGATGCCAATGTTCCTGTGGTTGTAGGAACAACTGGCTGGTATGGTAAATTGCAGGAAGTAAAAGATGACTGCGATAAAAGTAACAATACTTTACTTTATGGGTCTAACTTCAGTATTGGCGTAAATTTATTTTTTAAACTTAACCAAACTTTGGCCAGGCTCATGAATAACTATCCCGCTTACGATGTTCAGGTAGAAGAAATTCACCATACACAAAAGCTGGATGCACCAAGTGGTACAGCCATTACCCTTGCAGAAGGGATTGTGGATAACCTGGATAGGAAACAGGAGTGGTTAAACGAAGTGGTAGGAACTGATGTTGAATTATTTCCTAAAGCCGAGCAATTGCTGATCGAATCGCATAGAATAGAAAATATACCAGGTACACATACTGTGATTTACAGCAGTGAGGTTGATGAGATAGAAATTAAGCATACCGCCCATAACAGAGCCGGTTTTGCTTTAGGTGCGGTAGTAGCGGCTGAATGGTTAAAAGATAAAAAAGGATTTTTCAGTATAACTGATATTTTTGAATAAAGTCTAAAGACCAAAGCTGAAAAACTAAAGCTGAAAGACTATAGTTGAAGGCTAAGGCTGAAAGGCCAAAGCCATTATTATCTGTGAAATCACTAAATCGGTGAAATCACGCAAAAGGATTAAAGATAACAGGTAGCCGGTTTTATAAATCGCTAAACCAAAAATAAGACATATGAATTATAAATTCTGGCAACGAAAAAAAGATGCCCCAAAGAAAAAAAAGACGAAAACACGCGAGTGGGTTGATGCAATTGTTTTTGCAGTAGTGGCTGCAACCATCATCCGCGTATTTTTTATTGAGGCTTATACCATTCCATCTGGCTCAATGGAGCGATCATTACTGATTGGAGATTTCCTTTTTGTCAGTAAAGTTAATTACGGGGCACGTATTCCGATGACACCGGTTGCTTTCCCTTTTGCTCACCACACCATGCCTTTAACTACCTCAACGAAAGCTTATTGGGATGGCGTGCAGTGGAAATATCACCGTTTACCAGGTTTATCTAAAATTAAAAGAAACGACGTAGTGGTATTCAACTTTCCTGAAGGAGATACCGTTGCTGTAGAAAACCAGGCAGAAAGTTATTACGCTTTAGTGCGAAATATGGGCCGGGAACAGGTGAGGAGCACCTATACCATTGTAGACCGTCCGGTAGATAAACGAGAGAATTTTATCAAAAGATGTATTGGTATTCCGGGCGATGTAATTTCGATGAGCAATGGTATTGCCAATGTAAATGGAAAAGATGAACCTTTAAAAAGTACGGGCATGATGCCATATCGCATTGAGTTTAAAACCATGGATTTTAACTATTCAGCACTTGATGAGTTTAATTTAAATTTGGGCAGTGTGCCGGCAGTGGCTGCCAACACTTACATTGTAGATGCTTCGCCGGAAATTGCAGAAAAGCTGAAAACTTTTGATTTTGTAAAATCAGTAACATTAAGTCCTGATCCTGCCGGAGCCGTTCCGGGTGGGGTTTTTCCGAATGATCCAAATCGGGTCTGGAACAGGGACAACTTTGGGCCGATTAAAATCCCTTCAAAAGGTTGGGCCGTTAAAATCGATAGCACTACCATGCCATTGTATTACAGGGCAATCCGGACTTACGAAGGAAACAAGGTAGAACAAAAAGCAGGTGTTTGGTATATTAATGATAAAGTAGCCACAACCTACACCTTTAAAATGGACTATTATTGGATGATGGGCGATAACCGCCATAATTCGGCCGATTCGCGTTACTGGGGTTTTGTGCCGGAAGACCATATTGTAGGTAAGGCTTTATTCGTTTGGATGAGCTGGGATAGTACTGCCTCTTTTTTACACAAAATCAGGTGGAGCAGATTATTTATGGGAATACATTAATAAAATATAATTTTTTAAAAAGGGCGGATAATCGAAGATTATTCGCCCTTTTTGTTGATACTGCATTTATAATTAACTTTTAAAAAAAATTAAAAAGTATAATGATGTTTTGAAAATATTTTTTAAGTTTGATCTGTAATCAAATATCATGTCTGTAATTGTTGAAAAAAATCAGCGTCTTAGGGCTGGTGTTATTAAGCATTTGTATTATAAAAAATCGCTTTCACTTACAGATTTGAGTAAGCTGACGCAAAGGAGTTTGCCTTTGGTTACTGCCGTGGTTAATGGTTTAATTGCAGAAGGTTATATCGTAGAGGAGGGTTTTGCACCTTCAACAGGTGGCAGAAGAGCGGCAATGTTTCTGATTAATCCCAATCTCAAAAAATATATCGTAGCCATTGCGATGGATCAGCTTACATCCAGGTTAACCATTTATAACCTTTCAAGAAAAATGGTCACACCTATTCAGACCTTGGCGTTTCAGCTGTCATCAAATGAATGTGATATTGAAGAACTCATTCATTTCATCAACAGCAGTATCGATCAGTCTGAAATCAGCCGGGCAGATATTTTGGGTGTTGGGATCGGTATGCCAGGTTTTGTTAATGCAGATGAAGGTATCAACCATTCTTTTCTTAAAGTTAATGAAGGCACGACCCTGAAGCATTTTCTTTCTTCCGAAATCAATTTACCCGTACATATCGATAACGATTCCAGTTTAATTGCAATGGCCGAATTAAATTTTGGAGAAGCAGTTGATTTAAAGGATGTAATGGTGGTTAATATCGGTTGGGGAACAGGTTTGGGAATTATTGTAAATGGTAAGTTATACCGGGGCAGTAGCGGAAGTGCTGGTGAATTTAGTCATATCCCGCTTTCAGCCAGCGACAATTTGTGTTCGTGTGGCAGAAGAGGCTGTTTAGAGGTTGACACTTCTTTATTGGTGATGGCCGAAAGGGCAGAAGAAGCCATTGCTGCAGGTGCCGAATCGAGCATGATAAAACTTTTCAAAGACAAAAGTAAGCATCCTGCAGATCATTTCTTGCATGCTGTAAGTGAGCAGGATCCGGTGGCTATATCCGTTTTGGCTAAAGCGATTTTTCAATTGGGTAAGGGAGTGGCAACATTGATCCATCTTTTAAACCCTGAGTGTATTGTTTTGAGTGGAAGAGGTGCAAAGGCCGGAAAAATGCTCTTGCCGCCGATACAACAGGCAATCCATGAGTTTTGTATTCCCCGGATAGCCGAACAAACAGAAATAAAACTTTCTACCCTAACAGATGAAGCCGAATTACTGGCTGCCGGAAGTTTGGTGATTGAATATAACCAGTTCGATTAAAATAGATAGCTAACAAATAGAAGATAAATACTTAACCAAAACCAATACGATATGACAAGATAAAAGACTCCGCAAAAAGTCAAAAAATTTTAAACTAATCTTAAACTAAACAAAAAAATATGAAAAAAATGTACTTAAAGTGTTTAAGTATCTTGCTGTTATGTTTTATAACAATAAGTGCTTTTGCACAGAAAACCGTTACCGGTACGGTAAAGGACGCCTCAGGACCTCTTCCTGGTGTAAGCGTTTCTGTTAAAGGAACATCCAAAGTAACACAGACAGATGGGAATGGAAAATTTTCGTTAGCAGTAAATCCTGGTGAGGTATTGATTTTCACCGCAATAGGTTATGCCAAGCAAGAAGTGAGCACAAATAATCAAACATCACTTAATGTTGTCCTTAAAGAAAGCAGTAATCAACTTGATGAAGTTAATGTGGTAACAACCGCCCTGGGCATCAAGAGGCAGGAAAAATCTCTTGGTTATGCAGTAAGTACGGTAACCGCTAAACAGCTAACAGAAGCAGGTAACACCAACTTTGCATCAGCATTGTATGGTAAAGCTGCGGGGGTAAAAATTACAACAGCCCCAGGCGGTGCCAGTAGTGCGGTAAATGTTCAGATTCGTGGAGTTAATTCCATTAGTTATAATCAACAGCCCCTTTATGTGGTAGATGGTGTTATGATTAGAAATGATGGACAGAATGGGGCAGACGGTGCTAATAATAATAATTATTGGGGCGATCAAAGAATTCGCGGTAACGGTATCTTGGACATCAACCCAGCTGATATAGAAAGCCTTACTGTACTGAAAGGTGCCAGTGCATCTGCGCTTTATGGATCAGATGCTGGTAATGGTGTCGTGGTCATCACAACGAAAAAAGGTTCTAAAAATCGTGGTTTAGGGGTAGATTTTAATTATCAAGGTTCTATCGATCAGGTAGCTTTTCTTCCAAATTTTCAAAATACCTATGGTCCTGGCTATGATAGAGCAACTAACGTAGCAAACGGTGCAACTGAAGAGGGTTGGATTGCTGATGCTGCATCGCCCAGTGGTTTTAGACCATACTTTAGAGCATATGCTAACTTTGGTCCTAAAATGGAAGGCCAGCAGGTAAGATGGTGGGATGGATCAATCCGTTCTTACTCACCACAGCCCAATAATTACAGAGATGTATATCAAAATGGATATACTTCTAATGCAAATGTTGCCATCTCTAACCAGACTGATGCTTTAAATTATCGCTTCTCAGCTTCTAGACTAGATTATAAAGGCACTCAACCGGGCAATACGGGATCTAAAAACTCTTTCAATTTAAATTCGACTATCAAACTTTCTCCGAAAGTATCGGCAGATGTGATCGTAAGTTATGTAAATACCATCACGAAGAATAGACCATATCAATTAGGACAGGTATTAGGTTCATTTGGAGGTTTCTTCAGCCGTGCGGAAGATATGGGCTTGATGAAAGAAAAATTTCAGACCAGTAACGGCTATAAATATGCGCAGTTTAATCAATTGGATAGGCCTGAACCATTCATTTTCAATATTAGAGCTACAAATCTATTAGATTTTTATTGGCAACAATTAAAAAACCAATACAATGAAAATGAAAACAGGTTATTATCTAGTTTTACGCTAAACTATGATTTCGCAAAAAACTTAAAATTCAGAGGTCGTATCGGTAATGATTACACAGGAGTAAGAACTGAAAATCGTCAATATACCGAAATTCCTAGTGCATTGAATGGTAACACCAGTACTGGAGGTTATACTACGACGCAAGGACAATATGCTATATTATATGGAGATGCATTGGTAACTTATTCAAATAAACTAGGTGAAGATGTCAGCCTCTCATTAAGTGGAGGTTATCAAGGTAGAAAAGAATCTTACAAAGACCAATCTTCCAATACACGCGACGGTTTAGTTTCGGAAAACTGGTTTTCTCTAGCCAATTCATTTGGTGTTGCTGAAACATCTGATGTTCGTAAAGAACAACTTAAATATGCTTATTTAGGGATGTTAAACCTGTCATACAAGGATTACCTTTTCGTAGAAGCTACAGCACGTCGCGAAAATGTGTCTACTCTTCCTGTAGAAAACAATGGTTACTCTTATTATTCTGTTAACAGTGGTTTTGTTTTTAGTGATGTCTGGAAGCTCCCTTCCTTTTGGAGTTATGGTAAATTAAGAGCTTCATATGGTGTTGTGGGTAACGCACCACCGATGTATCAGGCTAACATTTTGTATAAGCAAACATCCCTTCAATCCATAAATGGTTCAGTTCCTTCATTAATTTCAGCTAGTGCATATGGAAATCTCGGTTTAAAACCAGAAATGAAACATGAGGCCGAATTTGGTTTGGAAACCCGCTTTTTTGGTGGTCGTTTAGGATTAGATGTAAGTTATTATAACAATATTATCAAAGACCAGATTTTACCACTAGAGGTTGCTACTACTACGGGAGCTAAAAGTCAGATTGTAAATATTGGTGAAATAGGCAACAGGGGTTTTGAACTCGCACTGAATGCCACACCTGTTTCAGGGAAATTTAGATGGGATACGAGATTAAATTTCTCAACCAACAGAACTAAAGTAAATGAGTTGATGAGTGGTGTATCCGAACTTGTGCCTTATTTTTCGGATCAGTCGACTGCAAAAATCGTGGCCAAACAAGGTGAAGAGCTGGGTAACATTTATATTCTTCCAAGAAAAACCGATGCAAATGGCAATTATCTGATTAGTGATGATGGATACTATGTAATGAGCGATACTTATGTAAAAGCAGGTAACATTTTACCAAAGGCAGTTGGTGGTTTTTCTAACACTTTGAGCTATGGAAATATTGCACTTGATTTTACAATTGATTATCGCTTCGGCGGCAAAATGATTTCGCCTAACTTAAAATATATGCGTGGTGCAGGTATGTTAGAAAACTCAATGGAGTTTAGAGACGCAGCTAGTGGAGGTATAGCTTATACCAGCAATGGCAAAACCTATAATGATGGTGTATTACTTAAGGGTATAAATGAAAACACTGGACAGCCTAATGCGAAGGTTTTATCTGCAGCCGATTACTATCTTACAACTTATAACTGGGGTCAAGGATCTTTAGCAGAAGGGGAAATATTTAAAAATAATTATATCAAAATGAGAGAGGTATCTTTAAGTTATAAAATTCCTGCTTCATTTACCAAAAGGTTAAACATAACGAATTTACGGATTTCATTAATAGGGCGAAATTTATTCTACCTCTACCGTACTTTGAAGGATTTAGATCCTGAAGCTCCACTAGGAAATAAATGGTGGTCACAAGGAGTGGATGTTGGCTCTAGCGCTGCATCAAGAAACTTCGGATTCTCTTTGAACGCAAATTTTTAGCTTTAAGAAATTGATATTATCATGAAGAAATTAATTATAAATATAAGTTTCCTTTTAATTGCCGCTATGGCTATTGTGGGCTGTAAAAAGGAACTTGAAGAAAAATTTAATAACCCGGAACAAGCCACAGAAGCAAATGTTGCCGGATTATTTACTGGCATGCTGAACAACGATCGAATTGCTGCTAAATATTGGAATGTACGTACATTTTTAACCCAGATGCCAGGAGTTTATGCTCAAACAGCATACATCGGAAATGGTAATGCTATCTACAGACAAAGTGAAGATTATGCTCAGCAATACTGGGATGATTTTTACACTACCGGCGGAAATGGTAGTGGCGTGTTAGCGCTATACAGATCAATGGAAGCAAAATTTAATACTTTAACTCCAGCAGAACAAACCGCACAAAAAAATATCATGCAAGCTGCGAAAATTGTATTAATAGAACAGGCTGCTAAAATGGTTGACATGTGGGGAGATATTCCTTATTCCGAAGCAGGTAGTTTGCCAACCTCCAGTATAATCAAAAATCCTAAATACGATGAGCAAAAGGCTTTGTATACTACATTTATCACTGACCTTGCTACGATATCTGCGTATTTCAAGACAAGTACAACAACTTCATCATTTAGTAAAGCAGATATTTTACTGAAAGGTGATGTTAGTAAGTGGGCTCGTTACGCCAATTCGTTACGTTTGAGGTTATTAATGCGTATATCCAAAACCGATGAAGCAACTGCTAAAACCGCTATTATGCAAATGTTAAATGATCAGGCAACTTATCCTTTGGTTGATGGTGGTAACGTAGGTACATATGCTCCCGGTAACTCCGATATATTACTGCAACCACTTACCAACAGCACGAGCGATTTGCACGATGCATTTTTCGAGGGAAGCTGGTATGCTACTGATTATGCTTTAAATACGCTAATGGTTCCTGCAGATGATCCACGTATTCCTGTGATTTATGATCGATTCGGACGTACAGTGAATGGTAAATTTGTATCAAACCCAACGTATAAGGCTATGCCAATCACTTTTACTACAGCTCAGCAAGAAGCTAGCTTTGCAGATTATGCAGTATTAGATTCTGCTACATTTTTATATAACCAAAAACTACCTGGAATTATTATTACTTCGTCTGAAGTTAATTTTTTAAAAGCTGAAGCTTTTGAGAGATGGGGAAGTTCAACTGATGCTAAAACTGCTTATGACAATGCATTAAAGCAATCCGTAACCTTCTATTATTACCTTAATAATTTAAATCAAGGCGGTGGATTTAAAAATGTAGCTGCTCCAGCTTCTTCAGTAGTTGATACATGGGTTAACTCATCTAGCGCAAGTTATACAGGTTCATCTTCAAATAAACTCTCGTTAATTTACAATCAGAAATGGTTACATTATGGTGTTTTGCAATCCATTGAAGCATGGTCTGAATACAGAAGAACGGGATTTCCTGTCTTAACTTTTCCTTCCACGGGAAAATTAGCCGGATTTGATACACCACCAACACGTTTGGTATATCCAGCTAAGGAAAAAACGCTTAATAATGAAAATTATCAGGCAGTAGCCTCAAAAGATACCCGCAAAACTAAAATATTCTGGATGCCTTAATCCTTTTTAAATTAAATCCCGGCAGTTTCTGCCGGGATTTTTAATGATATTAAAATATGAAAATACCCAGCCTTTTAATTGCCCTTATCTCCTGTATCAATATCGCATTTGCCCAACGAAACGATATCCTCAAAGAATCAACGAAATACGAATGGCCACAAGATGAGGCGGTAAAAAAGAAATTAGAACACTGGCAAGACCAAAAATTTGGTATGATCATTCATTGGGGCATATATGCCGTTCCTGGAATTATTGAATCCTGGTCAATCTGTTCGGAAGACTGGATTGACAGAGACAGTACGATCAAGTACGATGATTACAAGAAATGGTATTGGGGGTTGAGTGAAAAATTTAATCCGACTGAATTTAACCCGGAGCAATGGGCAAAGGCAGGTAAAGATGCCGGGATGAAATACTTGGTTTTTACCACCAAACATCACGATGGCTTTGCCATGTTTGATACCAAAGAAAGCGATTACAGCATTGCAAAAGGTCCGTTCGCCAACAACCCTAAAAAAGATGTTGCCAGGTATGTATTTGATGCTTTCCGTAAGCAAAATTTCATGATTGGTGCTTATTTCTCAAAGCCCGACTGGCATTCGCAATACTATTGGTGGGATAAATACGCTACAGCAAATCGAAATAATAATTACGACATCAGGAAGAATCCATGGCGTTGGAAAAAGTTTAAAAGCTATACCCAAAACCAGATTGGCGAGTTGATGAATAATTACGGAAGTATCGATATTTTATGGTTAGATGGCGGTTGGGTACGGCCTTTGGCTTCAGTAAATGAAGAAGTACTTTCATGGGGAGCGCCTATTCCGGAGTGGAGCCAGGATATTGATATGCCTAAAATTGCCAACATGGCCAGAAAAGCACAGCCTGGTTTAATTATGGTAGATCGAACCGTACATGGGCAATACGAGAACTATCAGACCCCTGAACAAAAAATTCCTGAAAAACAATTGGATTACCCTTGGGAGAGCTGTATGACTTTAGGTGGAGCATGGGGTTTTGTACCTAACGATCAATATAAATCGGCAAGAGAAGTAGTGCATAAACTGGTAGAAATAGTGGCTAAAGGTGGAAGTTTACTTTTGGGCGTTGGGCCTAAGGCAGATGGAACGCTGCCAAATGAGGTGATTACAAAGCTGGAGGAGATTGGTAGGTGGACGAGCAAAAATGGGGCAGCCATATATGGCACAAGAATTGCCAAAAACTACACTGATGGGCAAAACTGGTTTACCCAAAGTAAAGATGGCAAAACTGTTTATGGTATTGCGCTATTGGATGGCAATGCACCGAAAGAAATTTCTTGGACAGGTAGCATTCCTAAAAAAGGAACTTCTATTACGCTATTAAGCAATAAACAAAAAGTGAAATGGAAATTGACAGATGGCAACGTACATTTTGATTTTCCAAAAACCGATGAGAAAATTGCGTTGACTTTCTCCTTTACGCCCGAAACCAATTAGTAATGCCGGAACAGAAAAGATACCTGTTTTTATTGTCTGCATTAGTTTTATCCAGCAGCCTTTTTGCACAGGTCAAAAAAAGCCAGTCTTTACCCTATAAAAACCCAAAGTTAAGTATAGATTTAAGGGTAAAAGACTTGATTTCGAGAATGACGGCAGAAGAAAAATTCTGGCAGTTATTCATGATTCCAGGTGATGTAACCGAACAAAATAAAAATCAGTTCAAACACGGTATTTTTGGCTTGCAGGTAAGTGCAGCTGCGCAAGGCAGCGGCAATGCACAACAGATGTTAACTTACAATACCGCTGAAGATGGACTTTCGCTGGCCAAAAAGGTTAACAAAATTCAAAAATACTTCATTGAAGAAACCCGTTTGGGCATTCCGATTATTCCGTTTGACGAGGCTTTACATGGTTTGGTTAGGCAAGGGGCTACGGCTTTCCCACAATCAATTGGTTTAGCGGCTACTTTCGATACCACTTTAGTGGGAAAGATTGGTACAGCTATCGCTACCGAAGCCAGAGCACGTGGTTTGAGAGACCTTTTGGCACCGGTAATCAATATGGCTACAGATGTAAGATGGGGTAGGGTAGAAGAAACCTATGGAGAAGATCCCTATCTCACAACTGTGCTCGGCCATGCTTTTATGAATGCCATAGAAAGACAAAATATTATCGTAACGCCAAAACACTTTATTGCCAATGTTGGCGATGGTGGCCGCGACAGTTACCCCATCGAAATGGACAAACATTTTCTGGAGGAAATCCACTTTCCTGCCTTTAAAGATGGCGTTAAAAAGGTAGGCATCCGGTCATTAATGACGTCATACAACAGCGTTTTTGGTACACCTGCAACCTCCAATAAATGGCTGCTTACCACTAAGCTAAAAACGGAGTGGGGCTTTAAAGGTTTCGTCATTTCTGATGCAGGTGCAGTTGGAGGCGCCAATGTATTGCATTTTACGGCTAAAGATTATAAAGATGCCACGGCACAATCTGTTAATGCCGGACTCGATGTAATTTTCCAGGTTGATTATAACCATTATAAACTCTTTCTTCCTGCATTTTTAGATGGCAGTATTCCAAAATCAAGAATAGACGATGCCTTAACAAGGGTATTAAAAGCTAAGTTTGAACTGGGGCTTTTCGAGCGTCCTTACGTAGATGAAAGTATTGCTGAAAAAATGCTGAACGATCAAAGTAATCGCCTCCTTGCTGAAGAAGCTGCTTTAAAATCTTTTGTGCTTTTAAAAAATGATCATAACACACTTCCATTAAAAAGTGCAAAACGTATTTTGCTATTGGGAGAAGATGCTGTTGAAGCCAGATTAGGTGGTTACAGCGGTACAGGAAATAATAAGATCAATATATTGGATGGCCTAAAAAGCGCAGTATCTGAAGGTGTTCAGATCAGTTATTTAAAGGGCAGTAGCAGAGCGTTGCATGCTTATATTCCAATTGATAGCCAGTTTATTTCCACCAATGGGAAAACAGGGTTAACAGGAGCTTATTATAAAGGACTTTTTCTATCCGGAAAACCAGTTAAAGAAGTTAATGATAAGGTAATTAATTTCAGTTGGACGTTATATCCGCCCGATGAGCAGCTCCAGCTGGATGATTATTCGGTAAGGTGGAATGGTAAAATTAAATTGCCACAAAATGCTGATGTTAATATCGGATTGGAAGGGAATGATGGTTACCGATTATATCTCGACAATCAACTATTGATCGATAACTGGGATAAGAAGTCTTTCACGACAAGGACCGTTCCTTTTCGTTTTGAAAAAAATAAGGAATATTTAATCCGGGTCGAATTTTTCGAACCTAAGGGCAATGGTAAGATCAAACTGATTTGGGATTATAACACCGCAAAATCCGATGAAATAGCTGACGCGGTAGCTGCGGCCAAAAATAATGAGGTAATCGTATTTGTTGCAGGGATAAAAGAAGGAGAGTTTCTCGATCGGGCGATGTTAAATCTGCCTGGAAATCAAGAATTGTTGTTGAATGAACTCGCAAAAACAGGAAAACCTATTGTCGTCGTACTAACTGGTGGAAGCGCCATCAATATGCAATCCTGGTTAAATAAAGTAAGCGCAGTTTTAAATGTGTGGTACCCTGGCGAAGCCGGAGGCACTGCCATCGCATCGGTATTGCTGGGCAAAGTAAGTCCGTCAGGCAAACTTCCAATTACTTACCCCGTTGATGAATCACAATTGCCCCTGATTTATAACCATAAGCCTACGGGTAGAGGCGATGATTACAACAACTTGAGTGGTGAGCCGCTTTTTCCATTCGGATATGGGTTAAGTTACACCAACTTTTCTTATCAAAACTTAATGTTTAACCGCAAAGTTATCGCCAAAAATGAAACGGCTACGGTAAGCTTCGAGCTGAAGAATACAGGTAATTACGATGGCGATGAAGTTGTACAGCTTTACATGAGGCCGCTGATCAGCAAATTGGCACAGCCTGTTCTTGCATTGAGGGGTTTTAAAAGGGTGCATTTAAAAGTCGGTGAAACCAAGCTCATTTCATTTAACCTCGATAAAGAAGTGCTTCAAACACTCAATATCAATAATGTTTGGGAAGTAACCCCTGGAGAATATAGAATAATGATCGGATCATCAAGCAAAGCACTTTATTTGAAAGATAATTTAATCGTTAAACCTTAAAAAGACAGCCTAATAATTGGCGATAAATAGTGGTAGCCGGAGATTCTGGTTAAATCTGCAGCTTATGTATATAACAACCTAAGTTCGATTGATATTGGAATCATATTTAGTGTTTACAGCCACTTTACCTCACAAGATCGTCATGCTGAATTTACTTCAGCATCTTTCCTGCTATTAAGAACCTGAAATGAGTTCACTCGCAATGACGACTTGTTTAGGGAGTAAAAAATAGAATTAAGGCGCCTAATCTTGTACGCTTAGCGCCTTTTCTTCACACGCTGTTCAACTAAACAAAATCAATTATTTCAATTCTTCTAAACCCAATTTTATTGCCAACTCGTTCAGGTCTTTTACCACCACATCAATGATCGGGATACCACTGACTTTTCTTTCCTGCTCAAACTCATGTTCAGGCTCCCCTGGTATAATAACCTTTTGGTCAGGATCTATTGTTTTTGCGCTTTTAAAGCGATCTACCCAATTATCTAAATGGTTTTTAAAATCTGCCGCAGGTCTGAAGCCATCTACACGCATAGCGCCTAAAAAGTGGCCAAGTCCTTCGCCAACAGGATTTGCGGATGGTTCTAAAAATGCTACAAAAGGAGGTACCCATGGGCCATAATTTGCACCAGATAATACTGCCGATAGAATATCCACTGTTGCACCCAGTCCATAACCTTTATGGCTGCCATGGTCTTTGTCGCTCCCTAAAGGAAGAAGCGAACCACCGTTTTTTAATTCGTTAGCATCAGTAGAATTTTCTCCATCTTTATCCTGAACCCAACCATCGGGAATGCTTTTGTTGGCACGCTGCGCAATTTCCAATTTTCCGTTAGCTGCGGCTGAAGTAGCCATATCTACAATTACCGGTGGATATTTGCCCGCAGGGAAAGCATAACACATGGGGTTGGTACCCAGTAAACGCTCGTTGGCATAAGTAGGTGCAACCAAGGGGCTGGCATTTGTCATGCTGATGCCGATCATATCTTTCTCTACCGCCATTAAAGCATGGTAACCTGCTATGCCGAAGTGATTGGAATTTTTAACCGATACCCAGCCACTACCATACTTTTCAGCCTTTTCAATGGCCACCTGCATGGCAAAGGGCGCCACTACCAGTCCCAGTCCGGCGTCGCCGTCTACTGTCGCTGTAGTAGGGGTTTCGTGTACAATTGTAATGTTAGGGTTGGCATTAATTCTTTTCTTTTCCCAAAGGCGTACATAGCCACTTAAACGGGCAACGCCATGCGAGTCGATTCCGCGTAAATCTGAGCGGATCAAAACATCGGTCGCTAACCTGGCATGTTCATCAGAACAGCCCATTTTTTTAAAAACACTATGAGTAAAAGCCCTGAGCCTGGTTTCAGTAAAGGTGATGAAGTTCATTTTGGGTATTAAGTTTCGAGTATCAAGATTGACTGCGGACTTCGGACTCCCGACTCCGGACTATTATCATGGCAATAAAATCGTAAAATCGCCGCCTAATGGTTCAAAATTTTCTATGCAGGACGAAAGGAAATCTTCTCCATAATTTACATACATGGGGGCAATATTCAAGATCCTTTCCTGCAATGTGCCGTTCGGGAATAGTCTTTTCTTAACATTATCAATCTGTAGTAATGCGGTTTCATGTTTTCTTTTCTCTGCCCTGAACAGTTTCTTTTCCAGGTTAGCGAGCAAATGATTGGCTCTTTGCTTGGCCGTATCGGCAGACACAGAAAGTGTTTTATCTATTTTATAGGCATTTAACTTAATTTGATCGAAAATGCTGTTAATGGCCCGTGTTTCATCGGCTAAACTAAGCTGGGCAGTTGTATTACGTTTTACCCAGATGTTTTTCAGCTCTTCCGCCGGCATGAAGATGTCTTCCAGAGAAAAACCCAACCTGTATAGATTTTCTGCACTGCGTTTGTCTATCAGTAAAGCCGAATTGCGTAGCAGTAACACCGGGAAATCTACCTTATAATAATCGAAATTTGCTTTTAGCTGCATCCAGTAAGCCACTTCCGCACCACCGCCAATGTAGGCAATGTTTGGCAAAATTACCTCCTGATACATGGGGCGCATCACCACATTAGGGCTAAACCGCTCAGGGTGAGAATCGATTTCAGCTTTTAATTCGGCGGTTGTAAAACTGATTTCCGTATGGTTGACAACATATTTGCCATCTTCAAAAATCAAGCGTTCGCGGAGGTTATCGATCAGGTAAAAGAAATTAATTTCGCGACCGTTAACCTGTGTTTTATAACCCAGTTCTTCAAGATTTTTAGAGCTGTTTTCGATATTTTTTGCACTGTTATGCTGAATAATGTCTTCGGTAACGATATCTGCAAATTGCTTTTTCAATTGAGCATCATCAGCATTTACAATTACCAGGCCATATTTTTCGAATAAGTTGTTCACTAAGAACCGGGTGGCATCGGCTAAATTATCGTGTTGTAAATAAGCCTGTTCTACCAATTTGGCAATTCGTTTTCCATTTTTTGAGATGCCAAGGTATCCCTTATATGCAGTTACTGCTGCAGCAACGGTTTTGGTACTTAATCTTCCGGTTGCACCATTGGTTTGCTGTATCCAGCTGATGTTTTTTTCATCAACACTTACATGGTTAATCTCTTCAAAATCGTGATCCTCAGTCGCCATCCAATAAACCGGGACAAAGTTTTTTTCGGGGTGAGCCATTTTCAGCTCGATGGCTAAATTAATGGTCGTTACAATTTTATAAATAAAATAAAGTGGGCCGGTAAACAGGTTTAACTGGTGACCGGTAGTTACCGTAAACGTATTATCGAGGGCTAAAAGTTCTATGTTTTTGCCAACCGATTTATTTGGCTGTAAATGCTTGTATTGATTTTGCAGGACCTGTACTAAAGTTGTCCGGTCTCCAAGGAAATTTCTATGCTCAATTGCTTGGGCTAAACCCGCCATATCTGGGCGGTAACTGTAAAAAGCCTGAAGCTGTTCTTCGTCGTTAATATAATCTAAAACCAGTTTTGAAAATGATCCGGTTTCCTGATAGGAAATATATTTTGCCTGCATGATGTGCGAAAGTAATGCAATTTAAGGATAATTATAAAGTCGCACCACTATTTTACAATTGTTAAATAATTTCATTGCGAAGAGCTTCCGATTTCACCGTCTAATTTTTTTGTTAAAAAAAAATACGCTAGATGTTAAAGCAGTTACTGATGATATTTAACCAGATCGCGGTTGATATGAATGTATCTATTTGGGATTATTTTTGCAAATTAAGACTGCATTAGTCTGGTTTTTTGGCGGCAGCAATCAAATCAACATCAACAAGTGCTAAAGATTTAACCATATCCTTAACTGTCTCTTTATACTTTTTAAAATAAGCGGTGGTGATATGCTTTTGGTATGCAGCAGTATCGGCATAAATTTCAAGTATGGTAACATGTGATGGATTATTTTTGTCGGAAACGGCATAATAGGTTAATACACCTAGCTCGAGCCTAATGGCAGCAGTCATTTGTGCTTTTAATGCATTATTATATTTGTCTAGTTGCAATGGGTCAACTTCAATTTTGGCTAATCGAATCATTTGATTTTTTTTCTGCGACATAGCATTTTTGCTAAATAAAAGTGTTAGCATAAATAAGATAACTATAAATTTCAGCAAGCCAATTTGTCTTATTTGCATTTTATAAATTGATTGTAGGATTTTTATCATTAGATTAAATTAATTTGAATAATCAAAGATTGAGGGCTGGTTTCGACAATAAAAGTAATAATATATGCTCATGTATTGAGTAATGCAAAAAAAATGGACAAAAAAAAACAGTTTCAAA
>Ga0182008_10000877_pt1 | contig 20906 bp, 20 predicted proteins | sample Sormic07211129_1_FD_120482 | JGI IMG/M metagenome (GOLD analysis project Ga0182008, IMG submission 120482) | Rhizosphere microbial communities from Sorghum bicolor, Mead, Nebraska, USA - 072115-129_1 metaG | ecosystem: Host-associated > Plants > Roots > Rhizosphere | place: USA: Nebraska...
AAAGGTGGTCATGTCATTCGATGGCGTTGGCAGCTGGTTATCCGGTGGGAGGTAAATCCTCACACCCGAGATAACCATAGAAAAGAGCTGAGCTATACTAATTATCAATCAGATTAATCTTGTTTTTTAAACTGTATCGGAACAGTTTTTACTTAAAAAAGAGAGGATAAACTGGTGAAAAATTTCAGAATAGTAATTGCTCAAGTTTTGCTTTCATGTTTAATAGTCTTTAACGCCTATAGCGGTGAGAACTTTGAACTAATGGGTAATACATTTCCACCGAGTTATTATACTCTCATTGCTCCTTACAACGGTAAGATAGATTATCTAGCTAAGGAAGGGATAATAGTTTCACCAGTACCAGAAAGTATCCCTCCAAATGGATTAGGATATATTGATGCATCTAATGTAGGCCTCATGGAATTGTATGCGAGAGAAGCAAAGTCTATTTCGTTGGCGCGAATGATTCAGGCAAGGAGGGGGGAGTGGCAATTTTTTTATAACAGAGATCAGTCTATGCAGACAGCATTTAAAAGTTATGATTTGAAAATGTATAATGTTTCATCTAACCCATGGGACAATACGACTCCCTCTGAAGCTGTAGTATCAAAAAAATTCTTAGACCGTTTTACTGCAGAAGAATATAATACGTTTAAATTTGCTAAGCAACAAGATGCAAGTAATGAGTTGGATTTTTATAATGCCCATGGTGATTTTACAGCAGAAACAAATGCAATAATAGAATCATTGACCAATGAAATACATTTTTCTATAGCCAAAGATGAGATAAATCACGCGGTTTAAGAGTCATTAATATACTTGGCGCGCGGTGATCATTACTCATTTTATGCAGTTTACCCAACACCCTTTACAGGTGACGCGTATGAACCAAATAATCCAATGCTGATTGGTGATGATGGGAGAATTACAATTATAATAAGCAGAGGAGGACGCATGGATAGTGGACCTGTTTATATGGACCCCTCGCTGAGATCTTTCTGTAATTATTGGAATGAGGTTGTTGAGCATAAGCTATTAAATAATGAGGATAAAATATTTCTAGATAATGTGAATTTTAAAAGATACATCGCTGATGTTGAACGTGGAGGTGTACCTAAATCTCGTCTTTCTCACGAGGAAATCCTTTCAAAATTACAATATGAATGTAAGCAGGCTTCAGGTATTATTTACAAAGGTACAAAGTTGGGTACTGTAATAAATATAGCGAGCTATGAACCGTTCAGTAAGGATATTGCAAGTAATGCTAAACTCATTCGGGAACAAGCTAAAATCTGGGCTACTGGCGTTGAGTTCGATGATGAGCAAATCCGACATGTAGCAAGGTCATTTGCAATAGTTGCACCGTATCCTGTAGATCCTAGAAGGCCTTTTGATTTTCGACTTCCCCCTGCATCTCCTAATTCTATCGCTAGAATCGTTAATGAGCTTAGACCCAGTTTTAATTATAATGGAGAGTTTTTAAGTGTAACAGAGAGAGAGGGGTTATTGAAACTTCGAGACAAAGATGAATGGTATGATTATAACTTAAGGCTATGGACGCTTGATGTGCCTTTAGGAGGAGTTGGTGATAATGGCGCGTTTTTTATCGCTGCAAATTCCGAAGCGCGTGGTCCAGCGGACAGGCGTTTTGATGATATTGAAAAGTTATACGATATTGAAGTAAAAACTGCAATTGAAATCTCGCCTTTATTTGTTAGCGTCAGTAGAGCTGAATCTTTTGACGTGGTTGCGTCTGCATTGAGACAATTTGAATATAGCAAACTTGAAGCTGGCAGATCTATTAGACGCGAGGGTGAAAGCATAAGAAAAACTCAAGAATCTTTGCAAGATGCTATCAGAAGTAGAAACAATCAATATCAGCGCGGATTTTTTTTCGTACCTGAAGATGCAGTAGTTATTAAAGTTTACCATAAACAAGGTGATGAAGTTAATGTTGGAACTCCTCTTGCGATGGTGCAACCAATTTATAAAAATTCAATTATTTTAAAATTGGATACAAAAAAAACCCTCGATCAAATTTATCCAAGTCGCTCATTTGAAGCTAATATCACTTGTGATAATTATTTTGAGTTACCAACAAGTGTCAATGTCACAGCGGAGATGAGAAAAGTCTTAAACAGCTTGGGTGAGAACCTATTAAAAGATAGGAAAGTGCTTGTTACTATTAACAGTATTATTCCGAGTAAAGATGTATCTGGAACTAGTCAATTGATATCTGCAATCATTGAAGCTAAAAACTTCCCAAAGAAGGTATCTATTTCTGACCAAGAAGCTTACTATTTTAAAACTATTAGTCAATACATCACGGCAGATGGTGATGGGCATAAATTTCTTTCCTTGCCAGGAAGTCTTATCCAATCGTATACACCCTGTAAATTATATGGACAGTGGTAGAACATGACTATATATAGTAAAGCTATTTTCTTGATTCTATCTCTTGGATGCTGCTCTAAGTTATTGGGCAGCACTGAGTGGAACTCTAATTATTTTTCAGAAAGTTCAAAAGATGGACTCATGGAACCGTCTTTAGGAGACAGTGACCGGCGATTGCAAGAAAATAAGTATTCTTCATATTTGTTTATGGGCACTAATTTTGCCCCTCCCGATGAACTGCCATTAGGTATAACTATACATGGTTTGGCCCAAGAGGTTGAAGATAGGCAAGAAACATTTGGTTTTATCATTAACTCGGGCATAACTGCTTTACAATTACTCCCCGGTGATGCCAAAAAAAACATGCTAATTGGAAGTCGTAATCTTAAAGAATTGTTTAGGGCTGGTGACCCAAGGAGATATCAACTAGAGGACTCAGTGAATGTATCTTATTCTATTTTTTGCGCTATATTAGGAGTAAATCCAGATACTGCAGATAAGCTCGCCGGGCTCGTGGCAATTGGCAGCTATGCTATGAGTTTTAAGTTCTTTCCTTATGGTGATTTAGATTCACATGATAAAGGAGATGACCCACGTGGAGCAACCTTTAGCGGGATAGGTAGAGAGTATTATTATTCAGGTCAATATATGAAGGATTACTTTTATTTTATTAATAGGCGATATGGATGGACCTCTTCCTCAGATGATCTAGACTTTACTAGTAGAATACCTGTTTGGCAAGAGGCTATAAGGCGTATAGAATTACGTAAAGATCTTTCAAACCGAGAAATTCGCACCACTACAACATCAATTCGTTTGCAATGGAAAGCGATAGATATTGCTAGAACCATCGGAGAAGATTATTCACAGGTATTGAAAGTGTTGAAGGCGCAGGAGCAGGCGCGGGTGGAATCTGAAAGATTGGTCCTCCAAGAAAAAGAGAGAGTAACACAGCAAAAAGCTTTCGACGATTGGTATAACGAGATAAAAAGACAAGCTAACATACTTGCGGAAGAGCAACGTCGCAAAGCGGATGAGCAACAACGGGAAATACTCAAGAAACAAGCAGAAGACGACTGGAGAAGAAAACAAGAAGAAGCAGCAAGAGATGCTGAAAAAAAGAAAAAAATGGAAGATGATGAAAAAGAACGAGCACAATATTATCAACGACAAAGGGACGCTCAGGAACAGAGTTATAACTACAACAATACAAAAACTAATCATAGTGGAGGAGGTGGGTCAACTAGCTCATCAAGTGATCCAGGGGGCCTTCCAGCGACGTTACCTTAGCCGGACTCTACGACAGTTAACGGCATAACTTTTAGCTATACGATTCTTACGAAATATTCATACAGATTTCAATAATTTTCGTGAGGGTTCCACTATGCTATCCATATTAGAATTATTTTATGTAGTAATAAAACTCTTCAATTAGGGTGAATAAGTAAGTTGTGCTCAAAAATCTGAGTGCGGGTCTGACCGCCTTGATGTGGTGAAATAAATCCACTGTGCTTATCAACAGGGAGCAGGTCACCCACTACGCTTTGCAGGGTGACAGCCTTGCGGGAATCACATAGGAATGAAGACGATGTCTTGCAACATGTTGTAGCATCAACAGATGACTACGAAGACGACAAAGACCCCATCTGATCCTGATATTGACTGATTAGACGGCAGGCGCTTCAGAACCTTCAATGTGGTGGATGATTTTAACCGTGAAACACTGGCGATAGAAATCGACCTGAATATACCGGCACAGCGGGTGGTCAGGGTACTGGACAGGGTCGCGGCAAACCGTGGTTACCTACTGAAGATGAGGATGGACAATGGGCCGGAATTAATCTCACTAACCCTGGCGCAGTGGGCTGAAGAGCATGACGTAGTGCTGGACTTTATCGAACCAGGTAAGCCGACGCAGAATGCCTTTATCGAACGGTTTAACCGGACGTACAGAACAGAAATACTGGATTTTTACCTGTTCAGAACCCTGAACGAAGTACGGGAAATCACAGAGCGCTGGCTGACGGAATATAACAGCGAGCGACCTCATGAATTGACCTGCTCCCTGTTGATTCACACAGAATGCTGTTAGCAATGTCAGCTCCTTGCTCATTGCTGCCACTGGCCGTTACTGTAGACGGCTCTGTGCCAGTAGCGGACGTTGCTGACATAAACCGAAGGTGGGTTGCCCCACCTTCGGTAACCAAATAGTATATTTTAGCCTTTTAAAATAAATACTAACGCTTACTCTAAATGTTTTACTTTAGTAATTGAACCAAGCGGATGAAAGTCTGGTAAATATGTTTTAATTTGCCCATCAGCTAATAAATAATGATTAGCGGCCTCTTGAAATACATTCCTAGATAGAGGATGTAAAGCGTTAGGGTTATGGTAAACCTCTAGACCTTCACTCCATTGCTCATGGTAGGAAGGAGAGCCGACTTCCAGGCTAAATGATTGAGGTCTTATTGCATTGACATCATGATTAATTCTAAGTCCCGTCCTAATCATCTCTGAACCTTCAGGTGCAAATTCATTTAGAAGTCCCATACGATTGAACTTTCCAAATGATGCATCATTAGAGAAAATCACAGCGCTAATATTTTCCGCTTCTGGAAGATTAAAAAAACCTGAAGGTATTACTTTTTTTCCCCAAGTATGCTCTTCGATCTTAACAGGAACTATTGTCACACTCCCACTATCGTCTACTTTGGCCTCATGTCTGTACCCATAAAGATAATATGGTAATGACGCCCTGGAATCCTTACCGGAAGCAGGACTGAGACAGTCTGTGATAGCAAAAACTAAAGGCTTATCTTTACAAACTGGCTTTTCCCAATACTTTTTTTTAAGTTTTGAAAAAAGAGCACTTCCATATTTTATAGGATAATAGTTATTCTTTATATCTTCCAAATCTTTTAAGTTGTGATATTGTGGCAATTCTTCATCTTTACCCTCTATTATTGAAGGGTTGACAGTTGTAGCTTCTATGCAAAATTCACCTTGAAAGCTGTCACAAATAAAGTCAGGAATAGCTTCTTTCTGATTGAATGTTATATCATTCTCAGTTAACAGAGCGAATAGATACAGTTCCCATATTCGTTGATTAAAACCTGTTGTCTGAAATTGCTCTACAAAATTACCATCTGCATCTTCATACCAACGCATCATGGGTTCAATAATATTCTTTGCAGAAGCAAATAATGAATTAGATATCAACTCATTGAAAAGAGGAGATAGTTTGTTTTTTGTTTTTATTAGTGGGGTAAAAAAATCAACCGGGGCCTTATGAGTCCCCCCTTGCAATCTTTCCTTATCAATATTTTCATGTATTTCTAGTATTTTGGTCAACAAGGCGGATTCAGAAAGAGAAAAATTTTCATTCCATTCGGAATTATCAATAAAACGGTATCGTTCAGATTCATCACGAGCCATTAATATACCGAAAAAATCTTTATCAGTGTAATCTTGTATGATGCATGAAACAATACTTTTGTCTTCAGTTTCATACCAAGCGATCTCCCTACCAAAGGTTTTTGCCCGGGGGTCCCTCGCATACGCCGCTAGAGAATCAAATCTGGACTGCTTTATTTTTCTAATATTCATTTTAGATTGATGATTTTTAGGGAAAAAGTAATACTACTATTTATTAAAAAAGATACAAGCGCTGTTTTGCATCATGGATTTTTTTGATAAAAATATGGGCGTATGACTTATTCTTCTTGGATTACTGTGGCTAATCTAGGCACTTTTGTAGTGCTACCACGAATCATTCGTTAAGAAGGTTAGATGTCTCTTTCTCGCTCACAGCGGAACTAACGATCTTGTTTTCATACCGCTATGTGCCAGAAGCGGAAGTTGGAGTGTCAGGGACTCTCTAAACGTGAATGGTCCATTTTGCAGGGAGACTTACAGGGTTGCCTATAAGTTTGTTACACTTGGCAGCCGCCTCGTTTTCGTGAAATGCAAAGCTCACGGAAAATCACCACGCGCCGACCAGCTACGCGAGCATGGACGGCTCCTTGCGCTGGGCTTTGACGTGGTGGTGCTGGATAGAAAAAATATGGAGGGAATTATTTAATTCCACTCACACCGAGCGTTGTACAGCCCAGAAGGTAACTTCTTATAAACAATGCTACCGTTTCGCGCATATGTATATGCATGCAATTTTGTCCAGCTATCACTTGATGCCATTATCTGCGCCAAAATTGCAGGGTCGTGAATAATGACAGTGGGAGGAAGCTCAAAACCAATATGCAGCTTGTTTTTTAAGCTATGGAAGGTTTCAAACTCATTGCTATTACCGCCGACCTCCAGAGCATCTAACTCAAATTCAAGTACCCCGCCGTTTTTGTAGTAATCCGAAACGGTTAACCCAGTTGTTAACAGAGCAAACATTAAATAATCCTCGTGAAATTTATAGGGTTACATGATGCCAAAAAAATTTACACTTCGCCCCTACCAAGATCTAATTATCAAACATTAAATCGACATCTCCCGCTGCAACATCTGGGTGAGTTGTGAGAAGAACTGCCAGCGTCTGTTCCTCGCTCAAAGCTGCCTGTCAACGTGGTCAAGCTCCCTTACCACAGCCCTGGAGTACAAAAAATCACCTTAACGTACAATAATTTTCGATATCCAAACTGACCCCTGACAACCCGCTGAGCCGGAATATTCAGGTCAATTTCTATTGCTAGCGCTTCACGGTTAAAATCGTCCATTATGTTGATGGTCTGGGAGCATCTGCTACACAAGCGCATCACGCAACCGAAACTGAGCATTTATCGTCGGAGGTTAGTCTGTTTGAAGGCGCTTCTTACCGCATTCACCTCTAGAGCCCGTTAACTTGACCATACCACCAGGGCTAAAAACTCAGAAAAAAGTTAGTAATTAAATGTGATTAAAAATCATTAAGTTACTGGAAACTAACTGTTAGTATCATTCAGATATAATGACGGATGCGTTATTTCACTTTCGGCGGAAGCCAAAGCGCTGGGCATCAAAATGGGGGCGCCTTACTTTAAAATCAAAGAGCAATTGCGGCGCCAGCAGGTCAGCGTTTTCAGCTCGAATTATACGCTTTATGCCGATCTCAGCCATCGGGTGATGCTGACGCTAATCGAGATGGCCCCTGTCGTAGAGATATACTCCATCGATGAAGCTTTTATCGATGTGTCTGGCCTGAGTAGCAGCCTTCCGCTGAGCACCTTTGGCCATCAAATGCGCGATCGGGTGTTAAAGAATACCGGGTTAACCGTTGGCGTGGGGATCGCGCAAACCAAGACACTGGCGAAGATCGCCAATTTTGCGGCAAAGAAGTGGCGTCAAACGGGGGGCGTTGTTGAGTTGTCCGATCCTGAGCGTCTGCGAAAACTGCTGGCGTTAGTGCCGGTGGACGAGGTGTGGGGCGTGGGCCGCCGCATCGGCAAGAAGCTCAGCTTTATGGGGATCGAAACGGCGCTACAGCTTGCTGACTGTTCAACCTGGGTGATCCGTAAACACTTTAATGTGGTACTCGAACGTACGGTTCGTGAATTGCGCGGCGAATCCTGTTTGGCCTTGGATGAGTTTGCGTCCACCAAACAGCAGATCATCTGTAGCCGCTCATTTGGTCACCGCATCACGGCTTATCAAGATATGCGCCAGGCCATTTGTACCTATGCGGAACGCGCAGCCGAAAAGCTCAGGGCAGAGAAGCAGTTCTGCTGTGTGATCAGCGTCTTTATGCGAACCAGTCCTCATGCCGAAAATGAAACATTTTACGGCCCTCAGGCCAGCGGGCGCCTGGCGATCCCTTCCAACGATACGCGTGACATTATTCGCGTTGCTGTCAGTGCGCTTGACCGTATCTGGAAAGACGATTTTCGCTATATGAAAGCCGGTGTGATGCTGAGTGATTTCTTTAGCCAGGGGGTGGCGCAGCTTAATTTGTTTGATGAACACCAACCCAGGCCTAACAGCAGTGAGTTAATGCAGACCCTTGATCGGCTCAATCAGTCCGGTCGGGGCACGGTGTGGTTTGCCGGGCAGGGGATCCAAAAAAGCTGGGCGATGAAACGTGAAATGCTGTCCCCCAGCTATACCACAAGGTACTCGGACCTGCCGTTCGTCAAATAGCCCTGGGGTCTTATCATCCACCGGTTGAGCCCGCTCAGGTGTATCAACAATCATTCTTTGATTAAACGCCGATTTTTCGCCCCAGCAAGCTGGCATTGCGCGACTGGCCATCCGGGCCGTAGAGCGATTTGTTTTGCTTGCTCAGGATCGCCAGCGCCTGAGCGTTGTGATCGATCTGTTGATTGAGCAGCATGCCGTTATGCTGGTTTTTTTCCCGCAGCTGCTGGCTGAGCGTTTGTACTCGTTGCCAGCCGTCCGCCAGGCGCGGGTGCGCGGAATAGGGTGCCTGTTGCCCCTGTGCGCGCTCCAGGTTCAGCCGCTGCTGCTCCAGGTAGTTTACCGTGGCCAGCAACTGGCTCTTGGCATCGGTAGCGCGTTGCAGCGCCACGCCCGGTAATTGTCCCGAACAGAGCAGATGATGTTCTTCCGTCAGCACCGTACTCAGCGCATTCAGGGTTTCCAACAGCTTATCAATCAGTTGCGCCAGACTTTCCATTACGAATACCCACCTGTCAAAGAATTCCTTGGTGTTTAACCCGAGGGTTAAGCCTCCGGCGTTTGCTGGCCGTTAGCCATCCACAGGGCATCGCTTTGCGCGTCTTTCAGTAGCGCATCGGCAATTTTCCCGGCATCCATTTTCAGTTCGCCGTTGCGGATCGCCTGCTTGATGGCGTCCACCCGATTCATATCAATATCTTGCGTACCCGGCTGCATCAGGCGCGCTTGCGCGTCGCTCAATTTTACCTGGGTGCCGCTGACGGTGCTTTCCGTCTGGGCAGCTTTGCGTGGCTGAAGTGGGCTTTCAGTCGCGGTTTCACGAGGTTGCACCGTTGGAACGGGTTGCAGCCGCTGGGTGCGATCGATACTCATGGTCAATCTCCATCGATGCCATCGCCGCGAAGGCAATGGCTGATATTTTTGTGGCCCTGGCGGCCAATAAAAGTCTGCTTATGATTTTCTTATCGGCAGGTTTTGATAAACCTTTACCTTTTTATAACCCAATACGGATCGTACCGTCATCACTGGCTATACCGCTGACGATTTGTCCGGAAGCCATACGCACACGGACATTGTCTTCGGCGGCGGCATTGTTCATGGCTTTGCCCGTACCGCTGATGTTAAATCCACTTCCCTGCGCGGTCACCTGTACCGCCTGACCGGCGTTGATCACCCAGGCGCGACGCAGCATGGCGAAGGTCAGTGGCTGACCGGGACTGATATTGCGCAGGCTGACGGCTCCCAACGCTTTGCCGGTTTCGCTTAGCGTGCGCGGTGGCAAGGTGTCGAGCCGGCCACTTTTGAACCTGATGTCCGCCGCCGTCAGCTTGCTGCCGGCGCTGATGCCGCGGGCCGACACCAGATACTGGCCGATCACCTGAACCTGGGTCTGGATAAAGCGCCGTTCCTGGCCGCAGCGTGCCGAAACGCTGATATTACCCCAACGCCGCGCATTCTGCGGCAAAGAGAGCTGCGGGAATTCGCACTGTGGCCATTGGGTGGCGGGCGTGCGCACCAGCACTTTAACCTGCACCGGACTGCCGCTGAACTGGCTGCTGATGAAGCGATCGATCTGCGCCGCCAGATCTTCGGCCCGTGCGTTCAGGCTGCACAGCAGGGCTGCCAACAACAGCATTTTCGCTTTCATCTCCGCTTCTTCCTCAAAAAGCCTCAGGGTGCGCGTAAGTGTACCCGGAGTGCGCGCAGGCTAAGCAGATAAATAGCGACGCATTTTGCCCTTATTCCCACGATAGGCTGGCGGAAGGGACGTTTATGCTGTCGGCTCCAAATTCTAACCTCGCGGAGGGAGCATGATCGACAAACTGGACGCTGCTCTGCGCTTTGGTCAAGAGGCGCTGAACCTGCGCGCCCAGCGGCAGGAAATTCTGGCCGCCAACATCGCCAACGCAGACACCCCGGGTTATCAGGCGCGGGATATCGATTTCGCCGGCCAACTGAACAAGGTGCTGGAACAAGGGCGTGCCAGCGGCAGCGGCATTGCGCTGAACATGACATCATCGCGCCATATTCCGGCGCAGAACATGCAGCCGCCACAGCTCGACTTGCTGTTCCGCGTGCCGGATCAGCCCTCCATGGACGGCAACACGGTTGACATGGATCGCGAACGCACCAACTTCGCCGATAACAGCCTGAAGTATCAGACCGACCTGACGCTGATCAACGGTCAGATCAAAGGGATGATGTCAGTGTTACAACAAGGATAAGGCGCATGTCGCTACTGAATATTTTTGATATCTCCGGCTCGGCGCTGTCTGCCCAGTCGCAACGCATGAACGTCAGCGCCAGCAACATGGCCAATGCCGACAGCGTCACCGGGCCGGACGGCCAACCCTACCGCGCCAAGCAGGTGGTGTTTGAAGTTGCCGCCGCGGCCGGACAACCTACCGGCGGCGTACGCGTAGCGCAGGTGGTTGACGACCCGGCGCCGGAGCGTCTGGTTTACCAGCCGGGTAACCCGCTGGCAGACGGCAAGGGTTATGTGCGCATGCCTAACGTGGATGTGGTGGGTGAGATGGTCAACACCATTTCCGCCTCCCGCAGCTATCAGGCCAACGTCGAGGTGCTCAACACCACCAAGTCGATGATGATGAAAACCCTGACGCTGGGTCAATAACCGGAGCTTGCCATGGCGATTGCCGCAACCACCACTGAATCGCTGGATAACAGCGTCATCGGTGCCAACGCAAAAAAGAACACCAGCCAGGATCTGAACAACAGCTTCCTGACGCTGCTGGTGGCGCAGTTGAAGAATCAGGATCCGACCAACCCGATGCAGAACAATGAACTGACCAGCCAATTGGCGCAGATCAATACCGTTCAGGGCATCGAGAAACTCAACACCACGCTGGGGTCGATCTCCGGGCAGATCAACAGCAATCAATCGCTGCAGGCTACCGCTTTGATCGGCCACGGCGTGATGGTCCCGGGCAGCAATATTCTGGCCGGCAGCAAAGACGGCAAGGTCAGCACCACGCCGTTTGGTCTGGAACTGGAGCGTGCGGCCGACTCGGTGACCGCCACTATCACCGACGCCACCGGCAAAGCGGTACGCACCATTGATCTCGGCGGCCTGACCGCTGGCGTGCATTCGTTCAGTTGGGACGGATCGATGACGGACGGCACCACCGCACCGGACGGTGCCTACAGCTTTACGATCAACGCCAAAGCCAACGGCGAACAGCTGGTGGCGCGCAATCTGCATTTTGGCATGGTCAACGGCGTCATCCGCGACGCGAACGGCGCGAAGCTGGATCTGGGCCTGGCGGGCAGCGCCACGCTGGAGGATGTCCGGCAGATCCTTTAACCCAATACCCTTCATCCTTCAGGCTGCAGCGTTGTTGGCTGTGCGCACTCACCCCAGTCACTTACGTGAGTAAGCTCCTGGGGACTCCTGCGCTTGCCGCCTAACTGCAACATGAAAGCTATTGGGTATCTCAAAACACTATCAGGCGTTATCGGACGATAGCCTGACCACTATTCGGAGAATGACATGGCCTTTTCTCAGGCAGTAAGCGGCTTAAACGCGGCAGCAACCAATCTGGACGTGATCGGTAACAACATCGCTAACTCCGCCACTTCCGGTTTTAAATCAGGCAGCGTTTCCTTTGCTGACATGTTCGCCGGTTCACAGGTTGGCCTGGGCGTTAAGGTGGCGGGGATCACCCAGAACTTTAAAGGCGGCACCACCACCGGCACCAGCCGTGCGCTGGACGTGGCGATTTCCGGCAACGGTTTTTTCCGTCTGCAGGATCAGGACGGCGGCATTTTCTACAGCCGTAACGGCCAGTTCAAACTGGATGAAAACCGTAACCTGACCAACATGCAGGGCCTGCAACTGACCGGGTACCCGGCTGCCGGTACGCCGCCGACCATTCAACAGGGCGCGAACCCGGTGCCGCTGAGCATTCCGGAAGGCATGATGAACGCCAAGGCATCAACCTCCGGCAACATGGTCGCCAACCTTAAATCCACGCATAAGGTTCCGGATAACCACACCTTCGATCCCGCCAAGAAGGATTCTTACAACTACGTCAACACCATCACCACTTATGACTCGTTAGGTAACGCGCACAACATCAACGCCTACTTTGTGAAAACCGACGAGAACAAGTGGCAGGTTTATACCCAGGATGGAACGGCTGCTCCGGTAGATGCCGGTACCATGACGTTCGACACCAGCGGCAATCTGGCCAGCACCACCAGCAAACAAGGCACCGCCGGCGAATTCAGCATGCTGATCCCGATGGAAGCCAAAGATGGCGCGCCGGCACAGAACTTCACCCTGAATTTCGCCAAGAGCATGCAGCAGAGCGTCAGCGCCGACTCCGTCAGCAAAGTGTCGCAGGATGGCTATGGCGCAGGTGAATACACCAACTTCCAGATCAACAACGACGGCACGGTGATGGGCATCTACTCCAACCAGCAGACTCAGGTGCTGGGTCAGATCGTCATGGCCAACTTCTCCAACCCGGAAGGCCTGTCTTCTCAGGGCGATAACGTTTGGCAGGAAACCGGCGCATCCGGCCAGCCACGCGTAGGTCTGGCGGGCAACGGCGGTTTGGGCAAACTGACCAGCGGCGCGCTGGAAGCCTCCAACGTCGATCTGAGCCAGGAACTGGTGAACATGATCGTCGCACAACGTAACTACCAGTCGAACGCCCAAACCATCAAAACGCAGGACTCGATTCTGCAAACGCTGGTTAGCCTGCGCTAATAGGACTGATTTATGGATCACGCGATTTATACCGCGATGGGCGCAGCGCGACAGACGCTGGAGCAGCAGTCTGTCACCGCCAATAATCTGGCCAACGCATCGACGCCGGGCTTTCGCGCCCAGCTGTCGGCGCTGCGTGCCGTGCCGGTGGATGGGCCAAGCTTGCCGACGCGAACGCTGGTTACCGCGTCAACGCCGGGCGCGGACATGAGTCAGGGGGCGCTGAATTACACCGCACGCCCGCTGGACGTGGCGCTGCAGCAGGACGGCTTTCTGGCCGTCAGCCTGCCGGACGGCGGCGAAGCCTACACCCGTAACGGTAACATCCAGATCTCCTCCACCGGGCAGTTGACGGTGCAGGGCGTGCCGCTGATGGGCGACGGCGGACCGATTGAGGTACCCCCGTCGGCAGAGATCACCATTGCCGCCGACGGGACCATCTCGGCGCTGAATGCGGGCGATCCACCGAACAGCATTGCTCAGATCGGCAGGCTGAAACTGGTGAAGGCCGACGCGCGCGAAGTGATGCGTGGCGATGACGGGTTGTTCCGCCTGACGCCGGAAACCCAACGGCAGCGCGGCAATCAGTTGCCGAACGATCCGCTGGTGCAGGTGATGCCGGGCGTGCTGGAAGGCAGCAACGTCAAACCGATGGAAACCATGGTCGACATGATTGCCAACGCCCGCCGTTTTGAAATGCAAATGAAGGTCATCCACAGCGTGGATGAAAATGAACAGCGCGCCAATTCATTGTTATCAATGAGTTAATTAGCAAGGAAATAACCCATGATCCCATCTTTATGGATTGCCAAAACCGGTCTGGATGCGCAGCAGACCAATATGGACGTGATCGCCAATAACCTGGCCAACGTCAGCACTAACGGTTTTAAACGCCAGCGTGCAGTGTTCGAAGATCTGCTGTACCAGACCATGCGTCAGCCGGGGGCGCAGTCCTCCGAGCAGACGACGCTGCCGTCCGGGCTGCAGATCGGTACCGGCGTGCGGCCGGTGGCGACTGAGCGTCTGCACAGCCAGGGCAACCTGTCGCAGACCAACAACAGCAAGGACATCGCCATCAAGGGGCAGGGCTTTTTCCAGGTGATGATGCCGGACGGCACCCTGGCCTATACCCGCGACGGCTCGTTCCAGAGAGATCAGAACGGCCAACTGGTGACCGCCAGCGGCTTCCAGGTACAACCGGCGATCACCATTCCGGCCAATGCCTTGAGCATCACCGTCGGCCGCGACGGCATCGTCAGCGCCACCCTGCAGGGGCAGACCGCCGCCCAGCAGGTGGGCCAACTGACGCTGACCACCTTTATCAATGACAGCGGCCTGGAAAGCATGGGCGAGAACCTGTACCAGGAAACCGAGAGTTCTGGCGCGCCGAACGAGAGCACGCCTGGGCTAAACGGTGCAGGCCTGCTGTATCAGGGCTATGTGGAAACCTCCAACGTCAACGTGGCGGAAGAGCTGGTCAACATGATCCAGACCCAACGTGCTTACGAAATCAACAGCAAAGCGGTATCGACGTCCGATCAGATGCTGCAAAAGCTGACGCAACTGTAATTGACGGGCGCTGCAGCGCCCGTAACCCTATTTTGTGAAACAAAGGCGATACCCGTGGTAACCACAACTCTGATGGAAAACCCGCCGCAAGGAAAACGCTGGCTGGCGGCAATGGTGATGCTGACGCTGAGCGGCTGCGCTTACATTCCACATAAACCCCTGGTTGACGGGGCTACCACGGCACAGCCGGCGCCGGCGGGCGCGCCCGTGCCGAACGGTTCCATTTTCCAGACGGTGCAGCCGATGAACTACGGTTATCAGCCGCTGTTTGAAGACCGTCGTCCGCGCAACGTCGGCGATACCCTGACGATCGTGCTGCAGGAAAACGTCAGCGCCAGCAAAAGCTCTTCTGCCAACGCTAGCCGCAACGGGGCCAGCAAGTTCGGCGTAGCCACCTCGCCACGCTACCTCGATGGCTTGCTGGGCAATGCGCGTGCCGATATGGATATCTCCGGTGACAGCACCTTCGGCGGCAAGGGCGGGGCCAACGCCAACAACACCTTTAACGGCACCATTACCGTGACGGTCAATCAGGTGCTGGTGAACGGAAACCTGCACGTGGTGGGGGAAAAACAGATCGCCATTAATCAGGGCACCGAATTCATCCGTTTCTCCGGGGTCGTCAACCCGCGCACCATCAGCGGCAGCAACTCGGTTACCTCCACCCAGGTGGCGGATGCGCGCATTGAATATGTCGGTAACGGCTATATCAACGAAGCGCAGACCATGGGGTGGTTACAGCGTTTCTTCTTAAATGTCTCACCGTTTTGAGTACAGGCTATTTTTCTTGCCATTTTGAGGTTGGGCAGTGCTCGGGGCAGTCACGTACTGCGTGTACGCTCCATTCCCTGTGCGCCGCCCGCCCCCGAGCTGCCTGCGACAATAACGCCTTGTGGGTAAGGCGAATGAGGTTCCAATGTTAAAGAAATTTCTAATGGCGCTGGTGATTAGTGCGCTGAGCCTGCCGGCCGCGGCGGAGCGCATTCGCGATCTGGTCACGGTGCAGGGCGTACGCGATAACGCGCTGATCGGTTACGGACTGGTGGTGGGGCTGGACGGTTCCGGTGACCAGACCATGCAGACCCCGTTCACCACCCAGAGCCTGAGCAACATGCTGTCGCAGTTGGGTATCACCGTGCCACCGGGCACCAACATGCAGTTGAAAAACGTGGCGGCGGTCATGGTCACCGCCAAGCTGCCGCCGTTTTCGCGCACCGGGCAGAACATCGACGTGGTGGTGTCCTCCATGGGTAATGCCAAGAGCCTGCGTGGCGGCACCTTGCTGATGACACCGCTGAAAGGGGTAGATAATCAGGTTTACGCGCTGGCGCAGGGCAACGTGCTGGTTGGCGGAGCCGGCGCTTCGGCCGGTGGCAGCAGCGTACAGGTTAACCAACTGGCCGGTGGGCGCATCAGCAACGGCGCCACCATTGAGCGCGAGCTGCCGACCACCTTTGGGGCCGGCGGAGTGATTAACCTGCAGCTCAACGATGAAGACTTTACGCTGGCACAACAGATCAGCGACGCCATCAACCGTCAACGCGGTGGTGGCACGGCTTCACCGTTGGACGCCCGTACCATTCAGGTGCTGGTGCCACAGGGTAACAGTTCGCAGGTGCGTTTCCTGGCGGAGATCCAGAACATTAACGTCAGCGTCGGGGCGATCGACGCCAAGGTGATCATCAACTCACGCACCGGTTCGGTAGTAATGAACCGCGACGTGATCCTGGATTCCTGCGCGGTGGCGCAAGGCAACCTGTCGGTGGTGGTCGATCGGCAAAATACCGTCAGCCAGCCAAATACCCCGTTTGGCGGCGGGCAAACGGTGGTGACGCCGAACACCCAGATTTCGGTGCAACAGCAGGGCGGCTCGCTGCAGAAGGTCAACGCCAGCGCCAATCTGAACAACGTGATCCGCGCGCTTAACGCGTTGGGGGCAACGCCGATCGATCTGATGTCTATCCTGCAGGCGATGCAAAGCGCCGGCTGTCTGCGCGCCAAGCTGGAAATTATCTGATGGCCGGCGATCTGATGGCAATGTCGGGCGCCGCCTATGATGCGCAGGCGCTCAATGGACTGAAACGCGATGCGGCGAGCGATCCGCAGGGCAACCTGAAACAGGTGGCGCAGCAGGTTGAAGGCATGTTCGTGCAGATGATGCTGAAAAGCATGCGTGCCGCGCTGCCGCAGGATGGGATCTTGAGCAGCGATCAGTCTCGGCTCTACACCTCAATGTATGACCAGCAAATTGCCCAGCAGATGTCGCAGAAAGGCCTGGGGCTGGCCGACATGATGGTGAAGCAGATGAGCAACGCCAACGCGGTGCCGAGCGAAACGGCGGGCACGTCGCCGATGGCGCTGGACGATGAGGTGTTGCGAACGCTGCCGAATCAGGCGCTGGAGCAGATGATCCGCCGCGCGGTGCCGAGAGCGCCGAGCGCGGCCCCGCTGTCGCTCAACAACGGCAACTTTGTTGCCCGGCTGTCTACTCCTGCGCGCGTCGTCAGCCAGCAGAGCGGCATTCCGCATCAGCTGATTGTGGCACAGGCCGCGCTGGAATCCGGCTGGGGTCAGCGTGAGATCCCGGCCGCCGACGGTTCGCCGAGCTACAACCTGTTTGGCATCAAGGCGGGCGGCAGCTGGGACGGGCCGGTGACCGAGATCACCACCACCGAGTTCGAGCAGGGTGCGGCGAAGAAGATCAAGGCGAAGTTCCGGGTTTACGGTTCTTACGTCGAGGCGATGGCCGACTACGCCAAGCTGTTGACCAATAACCCACGCTACGCCGGGGTGGCCAACGCCCGCAGTCCCGAGCAGGCGGCGCAGGCGCTGCAACAGGCCGGTTACGCCACCGATCCGCAATATGCCAGCAAGTTGGTCAGCGTGATACAGCAGATGAAAAACGCCGGCGAGCAGGTGGTGAAGGCGTATACCCACGACCTGAAGGATCTTTTTTAGCCACTGGGCGCAGCATGCAGCGCCCCTACGCAATAGGCCGTATTTAAATGTAGGGGTCCAGCATGCTGGACCCGGATTTTTCCCTCAAGTTTCCCCCGTTTTTGCCGATAACCAAGACAGGCTGAGTGAACGGCTCAGCAGATTAATTGACTCCTGTGGGCCACCGGCGCCGCAGCAAAAGGAACTTCTATGTCCAACAGCTTAATCAATACCGCGATGAGCGGGCTGAATGCGGCTCAGGTGGCGCTCAGCACCGTCAGTAACAACATCTCTAACTACAACGTGGCGGGCTATAACCGACAGACTGCGATCCTGGCGCAGAACGGCGGTATGAGTACCATGAGTGGCTTCATTGGCAACGGGGTCACCGTGACCAGCGTTAACCGCGAGTACAACCAGTTCATCACCAATCAGTTGCGCGGAGCACAGAGCCAGGCCGGGGCACAGAACGCCTACTTCGAGAAAATCTCGCAGATCGATAACCTGCTGGCGAGCAAAACCAATACCTTGTCGACCAATATGCAGGATTTCTTCAGCAACCTGGAGAACCTGGTCAGCAACGCCGGCGATGACGCCGCGCGCCAAACGGTGCTGGGCAAGGCCAATGGGTTGGTCAATCAGTTCAATAACACCGACAAATACCTGCGCGATATGGACAGCGGCGTTAACCAACAGCTCAGCGACAGCGCTAACCAGATCAACAGCTACAGCCAGCAAATCGCCAAACTGAACGATGAAATTACCCGCCTGCGCGGCAGCGGCGGTGAGCCGAATGCCTTGCTCGATCAGCGCGACCAACTGGTGACTGAGTTAAACCAGGTGGTGGGCGTGCAGGTGATGCAGCAAGACGGCGACGCTTATACCGTGTCTTTCGCCAACGGCCTGACGCTGGTGCAGGGGAGCAATGCCTACCAGGTGGAGGCAGTGCCTTCCAGCGGCGATCCTTCTCGCCTGACCATCGGCTATAACCGCGGCAACGGCGTCAGCGAAGTGCCGGAAGGGCAAATTACCAGCGGCAGCGTCAGCGGCGTACTGAAGTTCCGCAGCGAATCGCTGGATAGCGCACGCAACCAGTTGGGGCAATTGGCGCTGGCGATGGCGGACAGCTTTAACCAGCAGCACCGTGCCGGGTTCGATCTCAACGGCGACGCAGGCACCGATTTCTTCAGCTTCGGTGGTGGGCGCGTGGTGGATAACAGCCGCAATGCCGGCGATGCGGCGCTGTCGGTGTCCTACACCGATACCAGCAAGGTGAAGGCCAACGATTACCGGGTGGAGTTCGATGGCAGCAACTGGCAGGTCAGCCGCCTGCCGGACAACGTGAAGGTCAACGCCACGGCGGGCGTCGATGCCACCACCGGCAAACCGACGCTGAGCTTTGACGGCCTGAAGGTCGACATCGACGGCACGGCACAAAAGAACGACAGCTTTACCGTGAAGCCGGTCAGCGACGTGGCGGGCAGCTTGAAAGTCGCCATTACCGACTCGGCGAACATCGCAGCTGCCGGCAAAGACGACAGCGGCCGCGGCGATAACGAAAACGCCAAAAAGCTGCTCGATCTGCAGACCAAAAAATTGGTCGACGGCAAAGCCACCTTCAGCGGCGCTTACGCCAGCATGGTGAGCAGCGTTGGTAACCAGACGGCATCGGCCAAGGTTTCGGCGACTTCTCAGGCCAATATCGTCAAGCAGCTGACCATTCAGCAGCAGTCGATCTCCGGCGTCAACCTGGACGAAGAGTACGGTGAATTGCTGCGTTTTCAGCAATATTACATGGCCAATGCACAGGTCATTCAAACCGCCAGCTCAATGTTTGACGCACTGCTGAATATCCGTTGATTTCCACTTTGACCGGAGCCCTGGCGGTTCCGGTCGCTGATTTTGAGGAACCCGCACCATGCGCATGTCCACCAGCATGATGTACCAACAGAACATGTCCGGTATTACCGGTAACCAGTCGCTGTTTATGAAAGCCGCCGAGCAGCTTTCCACCGGCAAAAAAGTCAGCAATCCGTCCGACGATCCTCTGGCGGCTTCGCAGGCGGTGATGCTGGCTCAATCACAGTCGGAAAACACCCAATATGCCTTGGCGCGGACCTTTGCCCGTCAAAGCGTGTCGATGGAAGAGACAGTGCTGTCCGGGGTGACCAGCACCATCTCCGATATGAAAGCGCTGATCGTCAGCGCCGGCGGCACCAAAAGCGACGACGACCGCGATTCGCTGGCGACCCAGCTGCAGGGGCTGAAAGATCAGTTGCTCAACCAGGCCAACAGCACCGACGGCAACGGCCGCTATATGTTTGGCGGTTTTGTGAACGACAAGCCTCCCTTTGAAGACAAGGGCGGATCGGTCAGCTATGTCGGCGGCAACACGCCGGTCGAGCAGAAAGTGGATGCCAACCGCACCATGACCATTGGGCATACCGGCGATAAGGTCTTCATGGCATTGACCAGCAACCCGAAGCCGGAACCGGATGGCAGCGCCTCTGTCGCTAACGTGTTTGAAAGCATTGATATCGCGCTGAAGGCGTTGAAAACACCGCAGAAGGATGCGGATGATGCCACCAAGCAGCAGGTGAACGATGCGCTGGCCAAAGCCAACCGCGGCCTGGACAACTCTTATAACAGAGTGCTTAGCGTGCGCGCGGAGCTGGGCAGCCAACTGCAGGAAATGGATACGCTGGACAGTATCGGCAAGGACCGCGACATGATCAACAAAACGCAAATGAGCGCGCTGGTTGATGCCGATCTGGCCGAGTCGATTTCCAGCTATTTCATGCAGCAGGCGGCCTTGCAGGCGTCATACAAAACCTTTGGGGATATGCAGGGGATGTCGCTGTTCCAGTTGAATCGCTAATCCCCTTTGCTGTGCGGGGCCGATAAATTCACTCCGGGTTGGTTGATACGGGCGCAGCATACCGCGCCCCTACGCTAGCTGGGGTGGGGCGCGGGAGCCTGGTTGCAACTCGAAATCCATAGTACAGGGTAATAAATAGCTCTTAGCCTGCCGTGAAGTCACGGCGGGCAATCTCTTTGGGTGTGCTTAGAAGACGTTATTGCTGCGTAGCAGCGGTAGGGAATTCTTGAAACCGGGCGCACTTGTTTGGCACGTCACGCTTCCCCCACACAGGTTTGG
>Ga0182008_10000878_pt1 | contig 20898 bp, 9 predicted proteins | sample Sormic07211129_1_FD_120482 | JGI IMG/M metagenome (GOLD analysis project Ga0182008, IMG submission 120482) | Rhizosphere microbial communities from Sorghum bicolor, Mead, Nebraska, USA - 072115-129_1 metaG | ecosystem: Host-associated > Plants > Roots > Rhizosphere | place: USA: Nebraska...
ATTGCCGTCCGGCCGCGCCAATACCAATCGCATCCCGGAGCACAGCGGCCAGAAGATCTCCCACACCGAACTGTCGAAACTGAACGGCGCTTTTTGCAGCAGCGCGCCGTGCTCGGTCGGCGGGGAAATCTGCGAGCCCCAATGCACCATGTTGCAGGCGCTGCGATGCTCGATCATCACGCCCTTCGGCAGCCCGGTCGAACCGGAGGTGTAGATCATGTAAGCGAGGTTCGAAGCACTCAGGCCCGGCACTTGAAGATTGCCTGACGGCTGCTGCTCCCAACTGCCGTGATCCAGATTGATCATCGTCACGCCCGACTCGCCCAGCAATTGCCGCGTGGGGCCATGCACCAACAGTGCGACAGGCGCACTGTCCTGCAACATGTAGCTCAGGCGCTCCAGCGGATAGTCCGGATCCAGCGGCACATAAGCGCCGCCGGCCTTGAGAATTCCCAGCAGACCGACCACCAGATCCAGCCCGCGCTCGACACAGATCGCCACCCGCGCATCCGGTTGCACACCGAGTTCGCGCAGGTGATGGGCCAGACGATTGGCGCGCTGATTGAGCTCGAGGTAAGTCAGGGTTCCCTGCGCGGATTGCAGCGCGATGGCGTCCGGCTTACGCCGCACCTGTGCTTCGAACAACGCGTGCAGTGGCTGGTCCAGCGGACAATCGACCTCGGTGGCGTTGAACGTGATCAGCAAACGTTGCAACTCCTCGGCTTGCAGGATCGGCAAACGGTTCAACGGCTGTTGCGGGGTCTGCTCCAAGGCCTGCAGCAAACCGTGCAACGCGGCTTGCATGTAGCCGCAAATCCGCTGCGCGCCGATCTGCACCACGGCCCTGCCGGTCAGGCGCAAGCCGTTGCCAAAATCATCCACGCTCATGGTCAGCGGGTAATTGGTGCGCTCCTCGTTGGCCAGGGTTTCGATGCCCTGCCAGGCCTGACTGGACGGCTCCAGCAATTCGGCTTCGTCACTGTGCCGGTAGTTGAGCAGCGCGCTGAACAACGGCGACGGCGAAGCAACGCCACTGCAGCGCTGGGCCAGTGCCAGCGACGCGTGCTCATGCCCGAGCAGCGCGGTCAGCCGCGCATGGGTGGCGCGCACGGCGTCGAGCACCCCGGCATCGACATCGATGCGCAACGGCAAGCTGTTGATGAACACGCCCAAGGCCCGGTCAGCGCCCTCGCCGCCTTGCATGCGCCCCATCAGCACCGTGCCGAACACCACACGCTGCTGGCCGGACGCCGCCGCCAGCACCCGCGCCCACGCCAGATGGATCAGGCTCGCCACGCTGACCCCGGCCTGGCGCGCCTGGGTGCGCAACCGCTGATAGACGTTCGCCGGCAGGGTTTGCTGCGCTTCGTCAATGCCGCGTCCGTCGCCCTGCACTTCCATCAGCCCGAATGGCAGGGTCGGCTCGTCGATGTCCGCCAGTTGCGCACGGAAAAACGCCTCGTGTTCCTGCTCGCTGACGCCCAGCCGCGCCTGCGCCACGTAATTGCGATACGGCACTGGCGGCGCCAGCGCCACAGTGTGTCCGCACAGGCTGGCCTGCAGCTCGCCGCGCATCACTTCAAGGGCGATGTGGTCCATGGCCAGATGATGGAACAGCAGAATCCCCACCACTCGCTCCATAGCCGGATCACGGGCATACACCAGACGCAGCAACGGCGCCTGACTGACGTCGAGGCGATAACGCCGGGCGTTGAAACGCGCGTGCAACTGTTCAAGGATCGGCCCGTCACGCGGATCAAGCTCGACCTCCTGCAACGGCACAATCGCCTCGCGCCACACCACTTGCACCGGGCTGGCCAGGCCTTCCCAGAGCACCGAAGTGCGCAGAATGTCGTGGCGCGCCATGACCTCGCGCAGCGCCGCAGCGAAGGCCTCGACGCGCTCAAGACTGTCGAACGCCAGTTGCGACTGCAGCAGGTACGGATCGCCCTGCTCAGCGGTGATGTGGTGGTAGAGAATCCCCTCCTGCAACGGTGCCAGCGGGTAGATGTCCTGCACGTTAGCGGCGCCACCCGGAACGCTGGCGACGATCCGCTCGATGTCCATCTGCTGCAGTTGTACCAGCGGCAACATCGCCGGCGTGATGTGCGTGCAATCGGCAGCGATGCGGTTGGCCGGTACTTCGATTTCCCTACCGCTGCCGACCGAAGCGGCCAGTGCAGCGAGCGTCGGCTGGCTGAACAGCACGCGCACGTCGCTGCTCAGATCGAGCTGACGCATGCGTTCGATCAGCATCACCGCCAGCAACGAATGCCCACCCAGTTCGAAGAAGTGATCGTGACGCCCGACCCGCTCCACTTGCAGGACTTCGGCCCAGATCTGCGCCAGGGCGATTTCGACCTCGCCTTGCGGTGCCTCGTATTCGCGGCGAATCAAATCTTCTGCCCCGGGCGCGGGCAGCGCCTTGCGATCAACCTTGCCGTTGGCGGTCAGCGGCAGCGCCGGCAGACGAACGTAGGCGTTCGGCAGCATGGCGCTGCTCAGGCGGGTTTTCAGGTGTGCGTGCAGTTCATTGATGTTCAACGGCGCCTGCTCGGTGAACCATGCCAACAATTGTCCGTCGCGCACCAGCACCACCGCTTCGCGCACCGCTGGATGGCTGGTGAGTGCGCTCTCGATTTCCCCCGGTTCGATGCGCACGCCACGGATTTTCACCTGATCGTCATTGCGCCCCAGATACTCCAGATTGCCGTCGGCGCGCCAGCGTGCGAGATCGCCAGTGCGATACAGGCGCGCCCCCGGTTCAGCGCTGAACGGATCACGCAGGAAGCGCTCGGCGCTCAGGTCGGCGCGGTTCAAATAACCGCGAGCCACCCCGGCCCCGCCGATGTACAACTCGCCGCTCACACCCAGCGGCACCGGTTGCTGCTGTTCATCCAGCAGATACACCGTGGCATTGCTGACTGGTTTGCCGATGTGCAGCGCCTGCCCGGCGTCGATGCGACCCGAGGTCGCCACTACAGTGGCTTCGGTCGGCCCATAGTTGTTGATCACTTCGAAGGATTGTTGATGCGGGAACTGGCGCAGGCGATCGCCACCGATCAGCAGCGTGCGCAACGTCGGGTGAGCGAGTTGGCGGCTGAACGCATATTCGGCGATGGGGGTCGGCAAAAAGCTCACCTCCAGCGGCTGCGCACGCCACCAGTCGAGCAGCGCATCGATGTCTTCGCTGCCCTCGCTGACCGGCGCCAGGTGCAGGGTCGCGCCCACGCACAGCGCCGGCCAGACTTCCCAGGCCATCGCGTCGAAACCGAAGCCGGCCAGGCTTGAGGTATGGCTGCCGGCGCGCAGGTCGAAAACGTCAGCCTGCCAATCGACCAGATTGCACAGGGTGCGATGCTCGACCATCACCCCCTTGGGCAGGCCGGTTGAACCAGAGGTGTAAATCACATAAGCGAGGTTGGCCGGGGTCAGCCCCGGCACCTTCGGCGCGCCGACAGGCTCGACGGGCCAGGTCGGCTGATCCAGCTCGATCACCGGCACCGACAGCGCCGGCAAATGCCCGCGCAGCGCACGCTGGGTCAGCACCGCGATGGGCGCGCTGTCCTCCAGCAGATAGCTCAGGCGCTCGGCCGGATGCGCCGGATCCAGCGGTACATAAGCGGCGCCAGCCTTGAGAATCGCCAGCAGCCCGACCAGTGTGTCGAGCCCGCGCCGGGCGATGATCGCCACCCGGTCATCCGGGCGCACACCGAAGTCGAGCAGATGATGAGCGAGCGCATTGGCGCGTTGATTGAGTTCGATATAGCTCAGGCATTGCCCTTGAGCAACCGCCGCCAGTGCCTGCGGCCGCAGCCTCGCCTGCGCTTCGATACGCTGCGCAAGGGGGGTCCGCGCCGGGTAGTCCACCCGCGTGGCATTCCACTGTTGCAGCAGCGCGGTTTCTTCCGGCGTGCTCAGCTCAAAATCCGCCACCGGCAGGTTCACCGCCTCCAGCCCCTGCTCCAGAATCAACAGCCAGCGTTCCGCCAGAGCCTTGACTTGATCGGCGCTGAAATACGCCTCGCTGTAGATCAGGTACAGCCGCGCATCATCATTGGCAAGGTTGCTCAGCAGGTGCACCGCCAGCGGTGTGGCCTCCTCGACGTTCGAGGCCTTGATGATCCGTCCCGACGCCTCGCCGTAGCGATAATCGTGAGTGCCCTGTTCGTAGGAAACGGTGACCTCGAACAGCTGCGAGCGCTCTTCGCGCAGCAAACCCAGGGCGCGGTTCATTTCACTCACGGGGAAGCGCTGATGGCGGAAATCCTTGCGCAGCTCATCACGGATCGCGCACACCAGTTCAGCGAAGGTAGATTCGCGACCGAAACCCATGCGCACCGCGCTGACCTGGGCGAACAGCCCGAGGGTGGATTTGAAGCGCGCGCCCGAGCGGTTGAGAATCGGCAACCCCACCACCCATTCGTCACGCTGCGTGCTGCGACTGAAGTAGACATGCAGCGCCGCCAGCAGCACATGGAACGCCGAGGCACCGTACGCCCGAGCCACCTGCTTCATGCGCTCGTGCAGCAGCGTCGGCAAGGGCTGTGTGTAGACCTGCGTCTGCGCGGCGGGGCCGGTCTGGCGCTGCGGGTGCCGCGGCAGCAACAGCGGTTCGGGCATTTGTCGGTACTTGTCCAGCCAGTAGGCGCGATCCTGCGCATAACGCGGCGACGCTTGGTAGCGCGCATTGTCTTCGATGAAGTCGATGTACGACGGCGCCGCGACTGGTGCCGGTTGGCCGTGCGCCAGCGCGTTATAGATCTCGTCCAGCGACTTGAACATTTCGCCAAAGCTCCAGCCATCGAAGATCAAGTGATGAGCCTGCACGGCTAACCAATGTCGCTGGTCATCGAGGTGGATCAACTGAAAGCGGAACAGGCAGCCGCCGTCCAGCACGAAGGGTTGATCGATGCGCGCCTGAACCAATAGTCGCGCCGCCGATTCAGGCTCGCCGTGCGTCGACACATCGTGAATCGGCATCGGCACCGCGACTGACCGGGCAAACTGCTGCAGCGGCAAGCCTGTTGCACCGGCGCCGGGCAACAGCACCGTGCGCATTGCGTCATGCCGGGCCACCAGCGCTTCCAGCGCGGCCTGCATCCGGGCCGGCTCCAGCGGGCCACTGAGGTCCATGTAGCCGCCGATGTTGTACAGCGGCGAATCACCGCGACTCAGCTGATCCAGCCAGATATCCAGCTGCGCAGCGGTCAGCGGATACGTCTGGAGCGATGCGGACGGCGTGGCCACCGCAGGGGCGGAAATAGGCGGCATAAGATCCTTCTCAGGTGATTTTGCGCCTATTCAAGCATCGGCCCCGAGGCCGACATGACACCTGAAACCCGGACAACCTCGTCCCCCGCGCCGGCCAGTCCGCGCTTGAACAGCCTGATTGGGTGGGAACACACTAAAAGTTCGGAGAGGAAATACTGAAATTCTTGTAGGAAAAATGCCACACGCTGACGCCGCCATCGCCCAGCGCAGTCAGCACATGAAAACGTAACTGCCCCGGTTTTCAAGCCTTTACCGTGACCGAACAGTCACGCAAAGCGCGACCTCTGTACCAGGCAGCGTCAGAAGCCCGGCGCCAACTTTCAGAAATGATGGCACTTTGTGTCCCTGTTTTCCCCTACAGACGTAGGACAAATCCATAGGCTTAAATCCCGCCCCAGATCAGTTTCAAGGAGAGACGATTGCGTGGGCGGCTTTTGCATCAACAGCGGACGATTCGGTGATGACTCGGAACCAGGGATGACAAGGATATGAATCTGACCGGCAGCATTCGCAACATGGAAAACCCGCACTTCTACTGGCAACTGGGGGAACTGATTGCCAGCACCGGCGATGATCATTTCGCCAATAACCTGTTCCAGTTGGTCGACACCCTGGTGCCGGTCAATCGCGTCGATCTCAGCGAGTGGACGCTGGACGAGCGTCAGGCCAGCGTGGTCGAGATCAAGGCGCTGGGCAGTGCCGGCCTGCCGCAGACCTTTCCGCCGCCAGACCCGTTGACGAGTCCGGACGATCATCCGCTATTGCAGAAGATGATCGAGATGAATGATTCCCTGCTGATTCAACTCAAAGCCTCACTCCAGCCCCGCCATCCGCAGCACAGCGTGCACCAGTGCAATCTGGTGTCGCGCACCTCAAACCGCCGTTGTGTCATCTCGTTCTACCGACCGCATACGCAACGGGTGTTTTCCCTGCCGGAGCTGTCGTTTCTCAAAAGCCTGTCCGACACCCTGTTGCCGCTGATTGAACGGCACGCGCAACTCAGTCGACAGATCGTCGCCAAACAACCGCGCCTGCCCCTGGCCGATCTGGAGCAGGCGCCGTTGCAGCAGGTGTTCGACGAGCGCCTGGCGCTGGGCGCCATTGTCCTCTCGGCCCGGGAAAAGGAAGTCTGCCTCGGTCTGCTGACCGGCGGCACCGTGCCGCAACTGGCCGAGCAGCTGCGGGTCAAGAGCAGTTCGGTCGAGACCTACCTCAAGCGTGCCACCGCCAAACTGGGCGTCAGCGGACGGCATGGCCTGGCGCGCTGGATGGCGGGGGCGTAACAGCGAAGTCAGGCTTCAACGGTGTTCGCGAGGGGTGTGGAGACTGAGTCCCCCGGCACGTATTTTTTCTGCATGAGAGCGTTCGATGTTGCGCATGTCCCTGCTGTCCCTCGCCGTCCTGTTGGCCGGTTGTTCGTTGATTCCCCAGTACCAGCGCCCGGCCTCACCGAGCGCGGCGCAGTACCCGCAAGGCGCGATTTACCCGACACAGACACCCGCCGCAGCGCGCACTGAAGACTGGCGCACGCTGTTCAACGACCCGGCGCTGCAACAGCTGATTGAAAGCGCACTGCTGAACAATCGCGACCTGCGCGTGGCGGCGCTGAACGTCGAGGCGTTCCAGGCGCAGTACCGGATCCAGCGCGCCGATCTGCTGCCGGCAGTGTCGGCCAATGCCAGCGAGTCGCGCCAACGCCTGCCGCCCAGCGTGACCCGCAGCAAAGCCATGATCAATTCGACCTATGCGGCGAATCTCGGCGTCAGTGCCTATGAGCTGGATTTTTTCGGCCGGGTGCGCAGCCTCAGCGAGCAGGCGCTGCAAACCTGGCTGGCGACCGAGCAGGCGCGGCGCAGTGCCGAGCTGAGTCTGGTGGCCAACGTCGCCAATGCCTACCTGACCTGGCGCGCCGATCAGGAGTTGCTCGAACTGACGCGCCAGACCCTCGCCGCCGATGAACAGAGCCTGCGCCTGACCACGCGCAACCGTGACGCCGGCAAGTCTTCGGCGCTGGAACAGGCGCAGGCCAAGACCAGCGTCGACAGTTCGCGAGCCAATCTGGCGCGCTACAAACGCCAGGTGGCGCAGGATCTCAACAGCCTGACGCTGTTGGTCGGCGCGCCAGTCCCCGAACAACTGCCGGCGCAACCACTGGCCAGCGATCTGATCCGGCAACTGCCGGCCGGATTGCCGTCGGATCTGCTGCAACGGCGCCCGGACATTCTCCAGGCCGAGTACCAACTGAAGGCGGCCAACGCCAATATCGGCGCGGCGCGCGCGGCGTTTTTCCCCAGTGTCAGCCTGACCGCCAGTGCCGGCACCTCCAGCCGCGATCTGTCCGGGCTGTTCAGCGCCGGCTCCGGCGCCTGGACGTTCCAGCCGCAAATCAAACTGCCGATTTTCAACGCCGGCAGCCTGCGCGCGAGCCTGGATTATTCGAAATTGCAGAAAGACGTCGCAGTCGCCGAATACGAGAAATCGATTCAGACCGCATTTCAGGAAGTCGCCAATGGCCTGGCGGCGCGCAGCACTTATCAGCAGCAATTGCAGGCGCAACGCGATCTGGTGCAGGCCACTCAGGACTACTACAACCTGGCGCAGCATCGGTATCAGAATGGCGTCGACAGCAGCCTGACGTTTCTCGATGCACAGCGTTCGCTGTTCAGTTCACAGCAGGGGTTGATCACCGATCGGCTCGCGCAACTGGTGGCCGAGGTCAACCTGTACACCGCGCTGGGCGGCGGCTGGCGGGCCGATGAGGCGAATTTTCATTAGCTCCTCGTCACTTTTTCTTACACCTTTTGTCGCCCGATCCTGCGCCACGCAGCGATCCGTGGCCGGCGTCTGCCGTCAGTTTGGTATCATGCGCCGCTTTTACGGTTAACCCCCCGCCAGTCCTGTCGACTGACGGGCTGCAAAAGGCGGTATTAGATGACGGCTTTGTTGACTCGCCGCAAGGTGCTTGCGGGAATGGGCGTGCTGGGCCTGGGCCTGCTCGCCGGCTGCGACACCCGTGGCCAACTGTCGTACAAGTACGGCAAGGACCTGAGCGACAAGATCCTCGGGCGCACCTTCAAGCTGAAGAACACCGACGGCGAAACCATGACGCTGTCGAGCTTCCGCGGCATGATGCCGATGATCTTCTTCGGCTTCACCCAATGCCCGGCCGTGTGCCCGACCACCCTCGCCCGCGCCGCGCAGATCAAGAAACTGATGGGCAAGGACGGCGACCGTCTGCAGGTGATCTTCATCACCCTCGACCCGGAACGCGACACCCCGCAGATCCTCGACAGCTACGTCAAAGCCTTCGACCCGAGCTTCGTCGCGCTGTACGGCACCGTCGAGGAAACCAAGGCCACGGCCAAGGAATTCGACGTGTTCTACGAGAAGGTCCCGGCGGGCGATACCTACACGATCTCCCACACGTCCACCAGTTACGTCTACGACTCGCGCGGCCAACTGCGCCTGGGTCTGTCTGTATCGCTTTCGGCACAAGAGTGCACGGAAGATTTGCTCACCGTTATGGAGGTCTGCTGATGCACCCCGTTTTGAACAACATCAAACGCGCCGTTTTCGCCGTGTCCCTGCTGGGCCTGGCGTTTCAAGCCTCGGCTCAGACCAAGGTCGATGATGCCTGGGTGCGTGCGACCGTGCCGACCCAATCGGCCAGCGGTGCGTTCATGACCGTCACCGCCGACAGCGACAGCAAACTGCTGAGCGTGGCCTCGCCAGTGGCCAAGGATGTGCAGATCCACGAAATGTCGATGAAGAACGACGTGATGAGCATGGGCCCGGTCAAATCGGTCGACCTGCCAGCCGGCAAAGCCGTCACCTTCGACCCGAACGGCTACCACGTGATGCTGATGGGCCTGACCGGCCAGCTCAAGGAAGGCGAAAGCGTACCGCTGACCCTGACCGTGGAAAACGCCAAGGGCGAGAAAGAAACCGTCGAAGTCAAAGCCGAAGTCCGTGCGCTGACGCACATGGAAGGTCACGATCACAGCAAGATGCATTGATCTGACTGCGCGGCAATAAAAAGGGGCGGCCTGATTGATGATCAGGTCGCCCCTTTTTATTGCGCAAGTCAGCCGCGTTTGCGAGCCAGTGCGTTGCGCACACTTTCTCTCGACATCCCCGAGCGCGGTGCCGCCGCAGTTTTCTCCACGGGCGCCGCAGCCAACTGCTGCTTGCGCTTCAACACCTGACTCCAGCGATAACCGAGATAACCGGCCGCCGCAAAGAACCCCAGCCAACCAGTGATCAGGTTGACCACTGTCCACAGCCCAAGAGTGATCAGTACGGTTTTCCAGGTGAACAGCTTCAGGTTGTTGTCGACGGGCACCGTTTCAACCGGTGCCTGCTGCGCCACTGGAATCTGCTGCACGCCATCCAGATCAAAGCGCAATGAGAAGTCCGCACCCGGCACCTGGACATTTATTTGATTGCCTTCAGCGGTATGCACCCGAACTTCGCCATTGACGACCGACACCGAACTGAAACTGATCTGGGTTTCGTGGTGAATCTCGCCGTTGACCAAGGTCACGACCGTTCGTTGTTCGCCATTGGGGGTGTCGCGCATGTCGATTCCTTGAAAACGCCACGTCGGACGACGTGCGAAGGGAAAGTCCGTTGGGCTCGAATGCTACTGAGTGGCCATCAGGCTGTCCAGAAACAACCACAGGCTTCAACTCTCTGGCGAGTTGGCGAGCCGTTATCAGCTCCCCGCGCCACCATGCGCCTCTTCAAAGAAGTAATCCTTCCAGCTGCCGGCCTTGTTCTTCAGCACGCCCAGTTCCTGCAATTTTTCGGCGTAGATAAACGTGCGCTGCGGCACCACTGTGAAGTCGATTTCCGGATCAGTGACGATCTTCTCGACCAGCGCCAGCGGCAGCTTCGACTGTTCGACGCGGATGTACGCCTGGGCGGCGGCGGGTTTGTCAGCCTTGATGATTTTTTCCGCTTCGGCCAACGCGTCGTAGAACGCCTTGTAGGTCCTGGGGTTTTCGTCGTGGAATTTTTCCGTGGTGTAAAGCACGTTGAAGGTGGCCTGACCACCGAGCACGTCGTAGGAACTCAGCACTTTGTGCACGTTGGGGTTTTGCAGCGCCTGATACTGGAACGGCGGACTGGAGAAATGCGCGTTGATTTCCGAACCGCCGGCAATCAGCGCCGCCGTGGCGTCCGGATGCGGCAGGCTGACCGAGATGTCGTCAAATTTCTTGTACTGGTCATTGCCGAATTCCCTGGCCGTTTCGATCTGCAGGGTCCGCGACTGGAAACCCACGCCCGCTGCGGGTACGGCGATGCGATCCTTGTCGCTGAAATCCTTCAGGGTCTTGATGTTCGGGTTGTTGGTCAGCAGGTAATTGGGCATCGAGCCGAGCGAGGCAATAGCCTTGACGTTCTGTTTGCCACGGGTGCGATCCCACACGGTGAGCATCGGCGGCACCCCGGCGGAGACCACGTCCAGCGCACCGGTCAGCAGTGCTTCGTTCATGGCAGTGGCGCCGGAGATGCTGTTCCAGTCGACCTTGATCTCCAGCCCCTGCGCCTTGCCGTGTTTTTCGATCAACTGCTGATCACGGACCACATCGAGAATCAGATAACCGATGCCGAATTGCTGGGCGATGCTGATCTTGCCTTCGGCCTGCGCACCGCTGCTGAACAGCATGCTGCTCGCCAGAGATGCGGCCAACAGGGTCAGCGCAGAACGTTTGAACGGTGTGGCCATGACAACCTCGCAGCAGGGGTGGATTTGGCTGAAATGCCGAACTCTATCGCTATAAAAAACAGAAATTAAATACCGTTATCGAATATCCATAGCACGCTCGCATTGGCCGTCATGCGCTGATTTAAACAGCCTGAAACAATAAATCTGCCATCAGTTACACCTTGTGCGTCAGTCACTGGCGGGCTGACACCAGCGCTGGTCACGGCCTCAAGCCCTGCGCCGTGTCTGTGCGAGCAGATCAGCCACGCGTTTAAAAGGGCGATCACACAGGCCACCCTTGGTATCATCGCGCACACTTTTATGACGGTTTGATGGCTGGAAGGTCTGTGTTTGTGAGCGTTCTTTTGCGTTGGTTGCGGCAACCGCATGCCCGCCTGTTTTCCCTGATTCTGCTGGTACTGATCGTACCGGTGTGCCTGCGCGCGGCGTTGGGCTGGTCGTCGCCGCTGGGCTATTTGTCCGACCTGGCGATTGGCAGTTTGCTGGTGCTGTTGCTGCATCGCCGGGCGTGGTGGCTGGGGTTGCCGTTGCTGCTGTTCTGGGGGTTGCTGGCGGTGGCGACGGCGGAGTTGGTCAGCGCTGTCGGCCGACTGCCGAATCCTGCCGACCTGCATTACCTGATTGACCCGCAGTTCGTGGAAAACTCCACCGGTGGCGGCTTTGCCCATCCGGCGCTGGGCGTGGCCCTGTTGCTGGCGCTGCTGTTCTGGTTGCTGACGCGGCTCGCCAATCGCGCGCAACCCGCTGCTGCCCTGCCCCGTGCCGTGTGGGCTGCACCGGCGCTGCTGTTCGCCGCGCACTGGGGCGTGCAAAACCAGTGGCCGAGCGAGGAGGATCCGTGGCGCATGTACAACCTGCCGCATCAGTTGCTCGCCTCGCAAGTCGCCGATCTGCAGTTGCAGGCCGAGGAATGGCTGGACGGTGACGTCGAACCCGCCGCGCCACAGATGGCCGGGCTGACCGATCTGGATCTCAATGGCCACAAACTGCTGGCCGCGCCGGGGCAGGCGCGCAACGTGCTGATCATCGCGCTGGAAGGCATTCCCGGCGCATACATCCGCGCCAATCGCGAGGCCATCGGCAGCCATTATCAGGAAGACCTTATGCCCCATCTCAGCCGCTGGGCCGAGCGCGGCATGAACACCCCGGATTACGTGCTGCATACGCACCAGACCATTCGCGGCCTGTACGCCATGCTCTGTGGCGATTACGACAAGCTCAACAACGGCACGCCCAAAGGCGTGGAAATGCTCACCCAGCAGGAGCGCAATCAGGCCTGCCTGCCGGCGCAGCTGCGCCAGCACGGCTTCAGCACTCACTACCTGCAAGGCGCCGGTCTGCGCTTCATGGCCAAAGACAAGATCATGCCGCACATCGGTTTCGATGCGACCCACGGTCTGGAATGGTTCTCTAACGCCAACCATCTGGAGTTTCCGTGGGGCAAGGATGACAAGGCGTTCTTCGAAGGCGCGCTGGATTACGTTGGTCAACTGAAGCAGCAGAAGCAACCGTGGATGCTCACCCTGCTGACCGTTGGCACCCACCAGCCCTACTCCGCGCCGGAAGACTATCTGGCGCGCTACGAGACACCGAAGCAGGCCGCTGTCGGTTATCTCGACGATGCGCTGGAGCAGTTCCTCAGCGGCCTCGAACGCCAAGGCGTGCTCAAGGACACGCTGGTGGTGATCACCTCGGACGAATCCCACGGCATCGACGGCGTGCGTCTGGCGTCGTCGTGGGGCTTCAACCTGACGCTGGCACCCGAACATGAGCAACTGCCGCGACTGAATGCCGGGGTGTACGGTCATGTCGATCTGAGCGCATCGATCCTCGACTATTTCGACTTGCCAGTGCCGACGGCGTTGAGCGGCCGCTCGCTGTTTCGCGACTACGACAGTGGGCGTGAAATCATGTCCTACACCAACGGCAAACTGCGCTACCACAATGGTCAGGGGATCTTCTCCGAGTGCGACATGCCGCGCCGTTGCCGCTACTACGAAAGCGCCGGGTTCATTGCCGAGCGTGCCACCTTCAAGGGCAATGAAAGCAGCCAGCAGGCCCGGCAGATTGCCGCGCGGGCCATGGCGCTGGACCTGTCGCTGCTGCGCACCCCGCTCAATCAGCGTTACCAGTTTGGCAGCAATAACGTCATCCCGCTGCAGGCGCAGATCAACGATGACTGGGCCGACAACCTGATCGGCGCGCAGTATCTGGAAATGCCCAAGGGCTCGCACACCCGCGTGCGCCTGACCGTGCGCTCGGTGGACCCGCAGCAGGCGGCGTACATTCAGCTCAAGGCCAAGGAGTTCGAACAGGACGTGCAACTGGGCCTGCCAACCGAGATGGTCGCCACGGCGGACCAGCCGCTGGAGATGGATTTCAGTTTCGACAACCCGCAACAGCGCAAGGCGTTTTCGTTCCACTTGCTGGGTTATGGACTGGGTGCGGTGGAGGTGACGGATTTCAGTGTGATCACCGAGTTGCCCGGGCAGGAAGAACCGCTGGATGCGCTGCCGGAGGATGAAACGGTGCAATCGAGTTGAAATCAGGGAGGGGACGGATTGGTTGGATCCGTCCCTTGGCATTTACTAAAGACGCTTAATGTCAAATTTACCTGTAACTGTCTTTCCATCAGGCAAAACAAAATCGATGTCACCTGAAACGCCGGATCGATTTTCGCCTGTCCGTGAGAACGTCACATTTGCCAGTCCTTGTTTAATAACATGAGACACGTTTGAGATCCTAACGCTCCAAACCAGCTCACCTTCGTACCATCTCACCTGGTGAGGGCCGTCCTTTATCAAGTCCTGTGGAACGCAGAAGGCAACGACGTTGTGGTTGTAATCATCAGCCCCAATAATAAAATAGTCCTTATCTGCCGTATGAAAAAGCAAGTTTGTCTTCGCGAACATGAACTCTCTTCCATCAACGCTTGCATTAAACGTTCCTTTATATTGATGGTGATTTTTATTAATCAGGTCGAAAATTTGCTTTTCTGATTTATTTGAATTTTGCATGTCGATGCGCTCCGATCCGTTTGAAGGCGGTTGCCTGCGCTTGAAAAGCTATGCCTCAATTATCTTGGGCGCTACTGTCATAACTGACAGGTTATTAGCTGAAATCGAAATAAGAAGTTTAAAAAACGACAATTAACTGCGGTATCAAAGCAGTTTGCGACAATGTATGAGCCGGCTATGGACTGGGCGCGGTCGAGGTCACGGATTTCAGTGTGATCACCGAGTTTCCGGGGCAGGAAAATCCGCTGGATGCACTGCCGGAGGATGACACCGCACAATCAAGCTGATGCCCGTGCAGGAGCTGCCGCAGGCTGCGGCAGCTCCTTCAGGGGGGCGAAGGGCTATCAGAACGTCGTGCGCAACCCGACCTGAATGCTGCGCCCTTCTGCCGGTGCAATATCGCGCAGGATCGAACTGGCGTAACGCACGGTCTGGTTGGTCAGGTTCTCGGCATTGACGAAGGCCAGCCATTTGCTCTGGCCGACATCAAAGTGATAACCCACATTGGCGCCCAGCGTGGTGTAGCCGTCGGTGCTGCTTTCGTTGTCTGGCACGCGGTGCTGCGAGCTGGCGTGTTCGATATCGATCCGCGCCTGCCAGCGATCCAGTTCCCACAGCAAACCACTGTTCAAGCGCAGCGGCGCGATGCGCGGCAGGTCCTGGCCGGTGTCGAGATTCTTGGCGCGGGTGTAATCGCCGGACAGCTCCAAAGCAAATTTGCCGTAGGCATTTTCGCCAAGCGTCCAGCGATCCTGCGCCTCGATGCCACTGAAACGTGCACGCACACCCGAGTAGGTGTATTCGGGAATCCCGCCAGCATCCTCTTCGCCTTCGTCATTCAGTGTACGGCCCGTGCCGAGCAAGCCGATGTAGTTGGAGAAGTGGCTGTAAAACACACCGACACTGCCCTTGTGCGTGCCGTTGTCGAAGCGCAATGCGAGGTCGCTGGACACGGCTTTTTCTTTCGACAGCCCGGCATCGCCGACTTCATAGGTGCCGGTCGCGACGTGAGCGCCGTTGGCGTACAACTCATAGAACGTCGGCGCGCGTTCGGTGTAGCCCAATGTCGCGGCGAGCGACCAGATCGGCGTCAGCGTGTACACCGCGCCGGACGACAGGCTGCCGGCGGTGAAACTGCTGGAGCGGTCAGCATTGGCAAAGCGCTCATTGCCTTTGGCGTCCGGGTCGACGCTGGTGTGTTCGAGGCGTCCGCCGAGGGTGAACAGCAGGCGCTCAGTGGCTTGCAACTCTTCCAGAATGAACAGTGCGCCAGCGTCGGTATCGGTGTGCGGCACGAAGGCTTCTTCGCCCAGTGCCGAGAATTCGTTGCGGCTGACCTGGGCGCCGATCACCCCGTTGAACGGGCCCAGCGGCTGATGCCGAGCCTCGACCCGAGCTTCGTAACCCTTGTTCTTGAAGGTGGTGCCGACTTCACCGCCCTCGATTTCGCGGTGCTGGTAATCGGTGTAGCCGGCATCGAGTTTGATCGAGCTGAACGGCCCGTCGAGGTTGCGCATTTCCGAGGCGAACGCGTAGTGCTCCTGCTGCATGCGAATGCGCACGTCGTCTTCGGCGGGCGAGCCGTAGTTCGAATCGTAATTGCTGTAGGACAGCCCGGCGTAACCGTCATCCCAAGTGTAGGAACTGCCGACGGCGCCGCCATCCTGACGACCGTCGCTGTTGGCGAGCCGATGCTTGCGCGAGTCGCCGTCGTCGTTGGCGCGTGCCGTGCCGGTCTTGGCGTAGCCGGGAATTTTCAGGTCATTGAATTCCCGGGCGCTGGCGTCCAGGTGCAAAGCGAACTGACCGTTGCCGGCCTCCAGTTTCCCCGCGCTGCTGCGGGTGGTGTCGGCCCCGCCGTAACGCAACTCGCCGGCCCCGTGAATGCCTTCGATGGCTTCGGTGGGAATGCGGTTATCGAAGGTGTTGACCACCCCGCCGATCGCGCTGCCGCCGTACAGCAACGCCGCCGGGCCACGGACGATTTCAATGCGCTCGACGTTGACCGGGTCCAGCGGCACCGCGTGATCGTAGGACAGCGACGAGGCGTCCAGCGCGCCGACGCCGTTACGCAGGATGCGAATGCGGTCACCGTCCTGCCCGCGAATGATCGGCCGACTCGCGCCCGGGCCAAAGTACGACGAGGACACGCCGGGCTGCTTGTTCAGCGTCTCACCGAGGCTACCCTTCTGCTGCAACGTGAGGTCGTCGCCGCTGAGGACAGTCGAGGGCGATGCCAGGGTCTGGCTGCCCAGCGGGTTGCCGGTGATGACTTGCGGTTGCAGTTCGAGCGGCTCGGCGGCGAACACGGGTGAGGCAACAAGCAATGCGGCGGCCAGAGGAGACAGGCGTCGTTGAAGGGGTTGGGAACGGGCAGGCATTTCAGAACTTCCATGAGCAGAAAAATGAGATCGCTGCCGGCGTTTGGCGAGTAACGCTGGCAGAAACAGAATGAAATCTTTTTTATGTTATACAATAACATTTCTTTCTGTCATCACGATTCTCGCAATCCGTTTTGCAGCAAGCCCTCAAGCACGCGGATTTCAGAGGCGAATCAGACAATCATGCAGCCTGCGCAACAGGCAAAAACGCTGAAAGACTGCGCCTATCAACCTCCAATAGTCGGCCTATTAGCTGGTTGCCCGAGTCGGGTCTAGCCTTACTAGTCCGAAGTCGGCATGAGCCGGCCGCACAAGACCTGATAAGGATCCGAACATGGCAAATGAATCGAAATGCCCGTTCAACCACGCTGCCGGTGGTGGTACGACGAACCGTGACTGGTGGCCGAATCAACTGAACCTGAAGATCCTCAGCCAGCACTCGCCCAAGTCCGATCCGCTGGGCAAGGACTTCAACTACGCTGAAGCCTTCAAGAGCCTGGACTTCCAGGCCCTGAAACAAGACCTGCACGCGCTGATGACCGACTCGCAGGACTGGTGGCCAGCCGACTTCGGCCACTACGGCCCGCTGTTCATCCGCATGGCCTGGCACAGTGCCGGCACCTATCGCACCGCCGACGGGCGCGGGGGCGCCGGCTCCGGCCAGCAGCGTTTCGCCCCGCTCAACAGCTGGCCGGACAACGTCAGCCTCGACAAGGCCCGGCGCCTGCTGTGGCCGATCAAACAGAAATACGGTCGCAATATTTCCTGGGCCGACCTGATCGTGCTCACCGGCAACGTCGCACTGGAATCCATGGGCTTCAAGACTTTCGGTTTCTCCGGCGGCCGTCCCGATGTCTGGGAGCCGGATGAAGACGTGTACTGGGGTTCGGAACGCGAATGGCTCGGTGGCGACAGCCGTTACGGCAAAGACAAGTCAGCCATGCAAGAACCCGGGGACGGCACACTGGTGGCCGAACCGGATCTGCATGGCAAAGAGGAAAGCCGCACCGATCAGGGCGAACGCAACCTGGAAAACCCGCTGGCCGCCGTGCAGATGGGACTGATCTACGTCAACCCGGAAGGCCCGGAGGGCAATCCCGATCCGGTCGCCTCGGGTCGCGATATCCGCGAAACCTTTGGCCGCATGGCCATGAACGACGAAGAAACCGTGGCCCTGATCGCCGGCGGTCACGCCTTCGGCAAGACCCACGGCGCCGGCCCTGCCGACAATGTCGGGCCTGAGCCGGAAGCGGCCGGACTGGAAGAACAAGGTCTCGGTTGGCGCAACGCATTCGGCACCGGCAAAGGCGCCGACACCATCACCAGCGGCCTCGAAGTCACCTGGACCACTACCCCGACCCAGTGGAGCAACAATTACCTGGAAAACCTGTTCGGTTTCGAGTGGGAACTGTTCAAAAGCCCGGCCGGTGCGCACCAGTGGAAACCAAAAAACGGCGCAGGGGCGGGCACCGTTCCCCATGCGCACGATCCGAGCAAAAAGCTCTCGCCGACCATGCTCACTTCCGACCTGGCGCTGCGTTTCGACCCGATCTACGAGCCGATCGCTCGACGCTTTCTGGCCAACCCGGACCAACTGGCGGACGCCTTCGCCCGCGCCTGGTACAAGCTGATCCACCGCGACATGGGCCCACTGTCGCGCTACCTCGGCCCGGAACTGCCGAACGAGGAACTGCTGTGGCAAGACCCGATTCCTCAGGCCACGCACCCGCTGATCGACAGCAACGACGCGGCTGCGCTGAAAAGCAAAGTGCTGGCGTCCGGGCTGTCGGTGTCGCAACTGGTGTCCACCGCATGGGCCGCCGCATCAACCTTCCGTGGTTCCGACAAGCGTGGCGGCGCCAACGGTGGCCGTCTGCGTCTGGCCCCACAGAAATTCTGGCAGGCCAATCAGCCGGAGCAACTGGACAAGGTGCTGAAAACCCTTGAGGGCATTCAGAACGAGTTCAACGCCGGCTCATCCGGCAAGAAAGTGTCGCTGGCAGATCTGATCGTGCTGGCGGGTAACGCCGGGGTCGAGCAAGCGGCGAAAAACGCCGGGCACTCGGTGTCGGTGCCGTTCAATCCAGGTCGAACCGATGCGACTCAGGAGCAAACCGATGTCGAGTCGTTTGGTTTCCTCGAACCGATTGCCGATGGTTTCCGTAACTACAGCAAAGGCAAATACACCGTTTCCGCCGAAGCACTGCTCATCGACAAGGCCCAACTGCTGACCCTCTCCGCTCCGGAAATGACCGTACTGGTCGGCGGTCTGCGGGTATTGGGGGCCAACGTCGGGCAAAGCCGGCATGGTGTGTTCACCTCGCGCGCTGAAACGCTGAGCAATGACTTCTTCACCAACCTGCTGGACATGGGCGTGGAGTGGAAGCCGACCTCACCGGCAGCAGACGAGTTCGAAGGACGCGACCGCAAGACCGGCAGCGTGAAGTGGACGGCGACGCGGGTGGATCTGGTGTTTGGTTCCAACGCGATTTTGCGCGCGCTGGCCGAGGTGTATGCGAGTGCTGACGCGAAGGAGCAGTTCGTGAAGGACTTCGTGGCGGCATGGGCCAAGGTGATGGAGCTGGATCGGTTTGATCTGAAGTAACGCAATAAACTGTAGGAGCTGCGGCACGCTGCGATCTTTTGATCTTGATTTAAAAAACCAGAATCAAAAGATCGCAGCCTCGTTTCACTCGACAGCTCCTACAGGGTTCTGTGTTCGCCTGAAATATTGATCAGGCGAGCGTTACGCCAGGCTTTTGCTCACCACTTCGTACACATCGCTCGACAACTGCCCCGACGCCAGAATCCGCTCCAGCTCAGCCTTCATCAACGCCTGACGGGCGCTGTCGTATTTGCGCCAGCGGGTCAGTGGCGCCAGTTGCCGCGAGGCGATCTGCGGGTTGAAGCCGTTCAATTCGATCACCAGATCCGCGAGGAAGCGGTAGCCCGAACCGTCGGCGGCGTGGAAGTTGATCAGGTTCTGCCCGGCAAACGCACCGACCAGCGCACGCACCTTGTTCGGGTTCTTGATGTTGAACGCCGGGTGCTGCATCAACGCCTTCACCCGTGTCAGACCGCCCGGCAACGTGCTGCCGGCCTGCACGCTGAACCACTGATCCATGACCAGCGGGTTATCCTTGAAGTGCTCGGCGAAAGTTGCCAGCGCTTTGGCTTTTTGTTCTTCGAACGGCGAGTTGACCAGCACCGCCAGCGCGGTCAGGCGCTCGGTCATGTTGTCGCTGTTTTCGAACTGTTCTTGCGTAGCGGCCAACACTTCCGGCTTGCCGCTGAGCATCAGGTACGACAGCGCAATGTTCTGCAGTGCACGACGGGCAAAGTGCTCGGCCTCGGCCACGTACGGCGTCTGCTTCGACAAATCGCGGTTGGCCTGATAACGCAGCCACAGCGCTTCAAACAGGTTGTCCGCCAGTTGCTTGCGGGCAAACTCGCGGGCGCTGTGGATCGCCTCGACATCCGCCACTTCGCTGATTTCGGTCAGATACGCTTCGCTCGGCAGCGAAAGCATTTCAGCGACCATGGCCTGATCCAGCGACTCATCGGACAGCACGGTTTTCAGCGCCGAGATCAGACGCGGATCGAGCACCAGGCTTTCGCCCTTCTGCTGCTGGGCAATCAATTCCTGCAGCACTTGCACCGACAGTTGCTGACCGGCATCCCAGCGGTTGAAGCCATCGCTGTCGTGCTGCATCAGGAACATCAACTGGTCGCGGTTGTACGGGAAGCTCAGTTTGACCGGCGCCGAGAAACCACGCAGCAACGATGGCAGCGGCTGTTCAGCGATGTCGACGAAGGTGAACGTCTGCTCGGCTTCCGTCACCGAGATCACGCGGGTGGTGCCTTGCGCCGACGCTTCACCGGCCAGACGCAGGGCAATCTCGTTGCCCTTGCTGTCGAGCAGGCCCAGTTCGACCGGGATCACGAACGGCAGTTTTTCCACTTTGTCCGGGGTTTCCGGGCAGCTCTGACGGAAGGTCAGGCTGTAGGTTTTCGCCGCAGAGTCGTAGGACTCGCTGACCGCCAGACGCGGCGTGCCGGCCTGGCTGTACCAGCGCTTGAACTGGGTCAGGTCGACACCGTTGCCGTCTTCCATGGCCTTGACGAAATCGTCGCAGGTCACGGCCTGGCCGTCATGGCGTTCAAAGTAAAGGTCACTGCCCTTGCGGAAGCCTTCGGCGCCCAGCAGGGTGTGGATCATGCCGACCACTTCCGAGCCCTTTTCGTAAACGGTCAGGGTGTAGAAGTTGGAGATCTCGATGAAGCTGTCCGGACGCACCGCATGGGCCATGGGACCGGCATCTTCGGCGAACTGGTGGGTACGCAGGTACGCCACGTCCTGAATGCGCTTGACCGTGGCCGAGTTCATGTCCGAAGAGAAACCGGCGTCGCGGAACACGGTGAAGCCTTCCTTGAGCGACAGCTGGAACCAGTCGCGGCAGGTCACGCGGTTGCCCGACCAGTTGTGGAAATATTC
>Ga0182008_10000879_pt1 | contig 20890 bp, 15 predicted proteins | sample Sormic07211129_1_FD_120482 | JGI IMG/M metagenome (GOLD analysis project Ga0182008, IMG submission 120482) | Rhizosphere microbial communities from Sorghum bicolor, Mead, Nebraska, USA - 072115-129_1 metaG | ecosystem: Host-associated > Plants > Roots > Rhizosphere | place: USA: Nebraska...
CCGCACTTCTCGCTGATCTGCCGGCATTTGGAGGTCAACCCGCACCTGTGCCACAGCTATGTCGAACAGCACCTGCTGGGTATCAGCCGCGAACAGATCGGCGCCTGGCTGATGCGCTACTGGGACATGCCGGAAGAGCTGTGCACCGCCCTGCGCTTCCAGCACGACCCGAGCTACGACGGCGCCTATGCCGAGTACCCGAACCTGGTGTGCCTGGCCGTGCGCCTGCTGCGCAGCCGGGGCATCGGCTCCGGGCCCCACGAGGATATCCCCGACGCCCTGCTGGAACGCCTGGGCCTGACCCGGGACAAGGCGGACGACGTGGTGAGCAAGGTGCTGGAAGCCGAAGTACTGCTGCGGGAACTGGCTTCGCAGTTCAGCCAGGCCTGAGCCCATTCGCCGGCAAGCCCGCTCCTGCAGGAGGCGGCTTGCCGGCGAAGTTTCCCGGTCAAGCCTTGGGCTTGGCCTTTTTCGGTTTCAGGTACTTGGTCAGCCCCTGGAACCAGATCACCAGGGCCGGGTTGCCCTTGATCTGGATCGACTTGTCCTGAATACCGGTCATGAATGCCAACTGCTTGTTCTTCGCCTGCAGGGTGGCGAAGCCGTAGGCGGCATCCTTGAAGGCGATGGCGAATGCCGGCTCGGGATAGAACCCCGAACGGCTGGTGACGCGCTGGTCCTTGACGAAAAAATGCCGAGCAACCTTGCCGTCGAGCGTCTGCAGCTGGAACACCAGCTCCTTGTCACCCAACTGTTGCTGGAAAGCAGGATTGTTGCGGCTGGCTTTGCCCATCAACAGGCCAAGCACCCAGAGAAGAAAACGGAATTTCATGCACGGCGCCTCAGTGGAATTATTGGATGGCCGGCGCAGTTTAACCTGTAACTCGAAGAGCGCCAGCCGATCTGTTCGATTGCTCGGAGATCGGCTGGCGTTCAACGCTTATCGCGACATCTTGTCAGACAATCACCAACTCAGACGTTAGGGCAAGGCACCGGTGCCCAGTCACCCAGGTCCGGGTTCTTGCACATGCTGTTGACCTGGGTCTGGCCGGTGGTCGCGACCTTGTTGCTCTCGGCCTGCTTGATCTTGGCATCCTGGATCGACCTCTCGGTGCTCACCGCTTCCTGAGGCACGGTCGGCAGCTTGGGCTGCTTGACCTTCTGTGGCTGTTTTCTCTTGCCACCGGTGGTCACCGTGGTGGTATCGGCGGTGGCGACTTTCACCACGTCGGTACGCTGCACGCCCACTTGCTGTAGATCCTGCTCGTAGGCCTGGTTGTACTTGCTCAGGTCTTCGCTGGCACGGCCGTTCACCGCGGTGATCAGGTCGTTGGACTCTTTCAGGCCGCTGACGATTTCCGCCAGGCGCTTGCGCCCTTCCACGTCATTGATGGTGTTGGCCTTGCGGGAGCTGATCAGGCTGTCGAAGGCGCGCTGGTAGCAGGTCTGGGAAGCGCGGGCATAGGCCGTGCTGCGGTCGATGTCGGCCGCGCTCTTGTTGACGTCGGCAGCGTAGGAAGCGATGCGCTGGTTGTCGTCGGCGATCTGCTTCTGGCGCTCGGTGTAGTAACCGGCTGCGCCACCGGCCAGGGCACCGCCTGCGGCACCGATGGCGGCGTTGCGGCCACGGTGGTCGCCGTCACCGGTCAGGGCACCGAGCAAAGCGCCGCCGGCAGCGCCCAGGGCAGCACCGGTGACCACCGACTTGGTCATGTCCGAATCCGTGGCGCGCAGGTGCTGCACCGGCTCGTAGCAGCTCGGGTAGTACTCGACCTTGGTGGTCGAGGCGACCTTGGACACCGGAGAGGTCGCGCAACCGGTCAATACGGTGCTGAACCCGGCGGCAACCAACAGCAGGTGACGCTTGGACGTTGAAGCAAATGGGTTGCGGGAAAAAAGCATGTTCGTGATCTCGATTAAGTTTGACCAACTCGGCGCGACGCAATGTCGTCCGAGATCCTCCAGGCTCGACAGACAGCGGCCGGTCATGACTTCTGACCGGTCGATGCGAGCAGTTCCTTCAAAATCGTCGCCGGGTCGGCTCGCCGTTGCTGGCGATAATTCCCGACATGGCGAACGAATAACGTAGCGCGCGTCACCAGGCTCTTGCCGAGCACCGGCTTGCGATTGAGCTCTTCCTTGATTCGTTGAAATTGCGCCTGGATCACCGCGTCGGTGTAACGGGTGCCCGTGGCCAGGTTGTCGATGTAGATCGCCACCGCCCCGTCCAGCGCGCTGCGGCCGTTGTCGATGGCTTCGGCGAACAGCTTGGCGCTGGGCTCGTCCTTGGCATCGATGGCCTGCTGCTGGCTCTTCTTCAGGTTGGTCAGGCGGATGTTGTAGTTGTTGATGGTCTCGGCCACCAGGGCCGACGACTGGATCAGGTTGCCGGCCGCCTCCTCGCGCTGCTGGGCGATCAGCGAGACGTTGCGCTTGAGCTCTTCGTTGACCAGCCCCAGCTCCGCCTGCAGGCGCGGGTCGACGCTGGCGGCGATGATGGCGTCCAGGCGCTTGGTGGGGTCCTGGGCGTCGTCGATGGCATCGGTCAGGGACGCCAGGCGGCCTTCCTTCTGCCACTGGGCGAACAGCTCCTTGTAGCGCGAACGGGGCGCCGACAGCGCGCCGATGGCCACCCGGAAACCGGTGGTTTCGTTGCTCTGCTCAGTGCCGTCGGCGCCAAACAGCGGGTACTCGCGGCGCATCCCGGTGAACAGCGTGCCTTCGCCTTCCAGGTAGTTGCCGCCCTTGACCACGAAACCGCCGTAGGTGCCCTGGCGGCGCCCGGCGCGCACCAGCTGGAAGGACTCCTGGACCATCTCGGCGGCGTTGCCGATCACGTCGAACATGCCGATGGGGTTGGGCAGCTTGGTGCCGATGGGCATCAGGCGCGCGGCCTGGCCGGTGCCGCCGGCCACCTGGTTGAACACCGCCCAGTCCGCCAGCGGGCCGTCGTCTTCGCTGCCCTCCACGCGCCGCGGGAACAGGCGGCCTTCCAGCTCCTGGCGGCTGACCGCCTGGCCGCCGCGGGCGGCGTATTCCCACTCCACCTCGGTGGGCAGGCGCACAAAGCCCAGGCCACCGTCTTCCGAGGAACTGCCACGGCCGCTGACCGGCAGCAGGTCGCGGTGGTTCTTCATCAGCCAGGCGCTGTACACCGCGGCAAAGCGCTCGGCCTCGAAGCGCGACAGCTTGACCTTGGGCAGGCGCCCCTGCAGGCCCTCCGGCGCCTCACAGGCCGGGGCCGGATCACCGCTGGCCAGGGACTGGGCCTGGGCCATGACCTGAGCGTACTGGCGGGCAGTGACCTCGTACTTGCCGATGAAATACAGCATTGGCTTGAGGGGCACCCCGGCGCCACTTTTCGGCAGCGCCGGGCCAATGGTCTTGCCCCAGGCGCCAGGCAGGTCCTTGAGGGTGAACTGGCCGTTGATGTAGTCCCGGCGATAGCCGGAAATGAACGACTGCTGGTAACCGCTCTCGCCCTCGCTGAAGGGGTAGCCGAGGTTCACCTCACGGTCGTCCAGGGTGCCCTGGGCCAGCACGTAGACGTAGCGGAACACCATCTCGCCGTCGCAGGGCAGCGGCAGGCTGACGTCGTCCGGCAACGGCTTGGGGTTGTCCATCTTGTTCGCCGGTTCTTCGGCCCACACGGCCCCGGCCAGGGTCATGGCCAGCACGGTGCTGATCAACTTATACATCGCGAATTCCTTCACAGGCTTCTATGCGCGACACCCGCCAGCCGCCCAGCGCGGCGGCCAGGGTACTGACGCCCAGCGTCGCCAACAGGGCCAGCCCGTAATGGGCCGGCAGCAGGTGGCTGGCGTATTCGCCGGGCGCCTGCATGAACAAATGATTCAGCCCGGCCTGGGCCAGGCCATACAGGGCGCCGCTCAACAGCGCGGCAAAACCGGCGCTGTACAGCGCCTGGGCCACCACGAACAGCAGCAGCGCACCGGTGGAAAACCCCAGCAGGCGCAACACCGACAGCTCCCGGCGCTTGCGCTCCACCGCCGCCAGGGCCCCGGCGAAGATCGCCGCAAAGGCACCCGCCAGGGCCAGCCCGGCGATCACCCAGAAGACGATGGCCAGGTTGCGGCTCAAGGACTGCACCTGGGCTATGGTCTGGGCCTGGGTCGACACCAGCAGGCCGCGCTCGGCGAAATACAGACGCAATGGCTCGACATCCCCCAGGTCGCGGGCATACAGGCGAAACGCCGGGTAAACCCGCTGCCCGGCAGTTGCCTGGGCATCGCCGAGCCAGCCCAGGGCCGCCACAGCGCGTCCGTCGCGGTAGTCCTCGGCGGCCTCCAGCAGCGCCAGCGGGGCGAACAGCGCGTCCCGGGCAAAGGCCTCCAGAGGCAGAACGCCCTCCACCTGGACCCGGGTCCGCTGTACCTCGCTGCGCCCCGCCACCTGCCGGCCAAAGGTCGCCTGCAACCAGTCCCCCGGCTGCACCCCAAGCTTCTCGGCGGCGGTGCGGCTGAGCAGCACGCCACTCATGCCCCGGGGCGCCGGCAAGCGCCCGAGCAAGGGGTCGCCGGCCGCGGTGGGGAGCATTTCCACGGTCAGGCCGATATCCCCCGTGCCCCGGGACAGGTCCGCGGTGGCGGCGATCTGCCGGGTACGCGGCAAGGCAAAGGCCACGTCCGGACGCTGCCCCAACTGGGCGATGAAGTCGGCGCTGAAGCGCCCGCCGCCCAGGGGAATGATCTCGCGCACCGCCGGGTCCTTTTCCAGGCGCTCGGTGAGGCTGCTCACCAGCCCGAACTTGAGCCCGAACAGCACCAGCAAGGGGGCGATCACCGCCACCAGGGCCAGCACCGAACAGGCCGACAGCCAGCTGTCGGCCCGGTAGTCCTGCCAGGCCAGTGCCGCGGTCAGGGAGGCGCGCATCAGCAGGCCTCCCCAAGCGTGGCAGTGACTCCGCCATCGGCGTCGCGCTGGCAGGCGATGCGTCGTACCTGCAAGCCGTTGGCCCGGGCCAGGGGTTCGTCGTGGGTGGCGATCACACAGCACACCCCCTGGTCCCGCGACTGCTGCACCAGCAGTTGCATCACCCGCTGAGCGTTCAAGGGGTCCAGGGCCGCTGTCGGCTCGTCCGCCAGCAATACCTGAGGGTTGTGGGCCAGGGCCCGGGCGCAGCTGACCCGCTGGCGCTGGCCCACCGACAGCGCGGCGGGTTTCTTGTGCAACTGGTCGGCGATCTCCAGGCGCTCGGCCAGGCGCCGGGGAATGCCCTCGTCCGCCAGCCCCAACAACTGCCGGGGCAGGCTGATATTCGCGCGCACGTCGAGAAAGCCCAGCAGGCCGCCGGTCTGCAGCACATAACCCAGGTGCCGGCTGCGCAACTGCGCCAGCGCGCTGTGGCCGTCGCCGCGCCAGATCCCGGCAATGTCGATGGCATCCCTGGCCGGGGAGAACTCGAAGCGCGCCGCCGAATCCGGGGCCAGCACCAGCGCCAGCAGGTCCAGCAGCGTGCTCTTGCCGCAACCGCTGGGGCCGACCACCGCCAGTTGATCACCGGCACGCAGTTGCAGCCTGGGGATCACCAGGCTGTAGCGTTGGCGACCCTCGCCGCGGCTCTTGTGCACCTGCGCCAGATTGAGCATCACGGCAGGGTCGACAACGGAACGCGGTACAGGGCATCACCCGGCTCGGCATCACCGAAGCGCACCCAGTTGGCCAGATCGTTATGGAAGGTTTCGTAGAGGCGGATCTTCGAATCCAGCTCGTCGATGAAGTCTTCCTGCTCGGCCACGCTCAGGGACAGCCACAGGTCCTGGGTCATGTTCAGCGACTTGCTGCGGTACGGCAGGCCTTCCAGGTATTCCCCCAGCACGCCGCCGTCGGCCAGGTTGCCGCCCTTGCGCAGGGCCGACGGGTCGCGGCTCATGTAGGCACTGGCGCTGGCGATTTCCTGGAAGAAATCCTTGGGCGAGGTCTGGGTCTTGCGCGCCGCGTCGACGATCAGTTTCAGCGACTGCTGCAAGTCGTTGAGTTGCAGCTTGGTGAGCATCACACAGACCTGGAACGCCGGCAGCGCCGGGTTGGTCAGGTCGCGGTCGGCGGTCCAGGCGCTGACCAGCTGGGGCGCCTGGCTGGCGGACTTGCGGCCGAGGAAATCCATGTGCATGGCGTAGCCGATGGCCGCCGACTTCTGCGCGATGCTCGGCGCCGCCGCCAGCACCGGGACTTCCTGGCTCTGGTTGCTGCGCACCTGATGCACCAGGTCGGCGAACACCGTGCCGATCTCGTCGACCCGCTCGCCGAACTTGCCCACATCGCCGCCGGGCACCGGAATGTACAGGTCGCCGATCTTCGGGTTGGCGTCGGCGGTCAGCACCCGGTACTGGGTTTCCGCCTGGGCGTGGTTCTTCTTGCCGGCATCGGTACGCAGGTGCAGGGCGTAGATCTTGATCTGCTTGCCCAGGGCTGCCTGGCGCACTTCCGCCTCGTTCATCTGGGTGCGGCTGTAAGGGTCGTTCTTGCGCAGCGCCCCGGCATCGCTGACCAGCAGGATCAGGCGGCCGCCATAGCCCTTCCAGTCCATGCCCTCCACGGCCTGCATCACGCCGGCAAAGGCGTCTTCGTTGAACGAATGGCTGGAGACGCTGGTGGCCTTGACCTGGCTCACCAGCTCCTGGAAGCGCTGGGGATCGCGACCCTGGTCCAGGGTCACCAGGGTCTTGGTCACGTACTCCAGGCCCGGGGTCTTGCTGGTGTTGTTGCGAAAGCCCACCAGGCCGAAGCTGACGCTGTCCAGCTCGCCGCGCTGGGCGATCTTGCTTTGCAGCTCGTGCACCACATCGCGCACCTGGTCGATGTAGGGCTGCATCGACACCGAGGTGTCCACCACCAGCACCACCGCAGTGCGGAAGGCATCGCCGGCCGCCGGCGGAGCATTGGCCGGCAGGCGCTTGCCGCTACTGTCGCTGACGCTCTGCGGGCTGTTGCCCGGGTCGATGGAAGCCACATTGAGCAACTGCACCGGCTGGCCGTTCTCGTCGAAACTCTCCTTGGAATCGAAGATCGGCAGCAGGTAGAACTGGTCCTGTGGCACCGCGCTGGCGTTGGGTTCCAGGGCCAGCACCTGCTGTTCGTCCTGGGGATTCTTCTGTGCCTTGAGCAGCAGGTTCTTGGCCGCCGCAGGGTCCGCCAACAAACGCTCCAGCTCGCTGGCCTGACGCACGAACATCACCGGTGCACGACCGGAACGCTCGGTGAATTTCAGCACCAGGCTCTGCTTCCAGTCGCTGACCTGTTCGGCCGGCAACCAGCCGGCGCTGCGACCGTCACTGGCGGCCCCCAGGCGCAGCCAGGAGCGGCCGTCGAGGTTCTTGCGCTGATACACGTAGAGCACCGAGAACGCCGGCACCGCCTGGCCCGGCGCAGCCCCAGGCTCGCTGGAGAAACTCGCCCCTGGCTTGCTCAGCACCCGCTGGAACAAGGTTTTCTTGCCCGGCATCAGCAGCGGTCGCTGGCCGCCGTCGACATCCGCGGCCACCGGCTGACTGGCCGGGGGCGCCACCACCGCAGGCGTGGTGCCGGCTGTCGAGGCGGTCTTGGGTTCTGGCGCCGGGCTGTCGCCCGACAGCCACCAGTAACCGGCGCCCGCCACTGCCAGGGCCACCGCCACGGCGACCCCAGCCAGGGCCAGCACCGGGCCGCGCCGCTGTTCGGAAGGCCCGCTGCCGGCTGGCGGCAGATTGGCCGTGCGCGGCGGCGCGGGCGGCTCCTCGGGCGGCTCGCGGCGCGGCGCCGGTCGGGGCGCCTGCTGCGGGATCTCGATGGACACCGGGGTCAGCCCGGCCAGGTCGTTGCCCTGAGGTACAGGCTGCGACGCAGCCTGGGGTGGCAGCGGCAAGGGCTGGATCAGCGTCGCTTCCACCTCGGCGGTGGCGGCCGGCAGGTTGTCCAGGGCCGCCAGCAAGGCGGCGGCATCCGGGTAGCGCTCGGCCGGGTCCTTGGCCAGCAGCTTGCGCAGGATGTGCTGGTAGCGACCGTGGTGCAGCGGCAGCTCCGGCAGCGGCTCGGTCAGGTGGGCCAGGGCCGTGGACAGCGCGTCGGTGCCGTTGTAAGGCAACTCGCCCACCAGGATTTCATACAGCACCACCCCCAGGGCATAGAGGTCGGCGCGGCCGTCGATGTCCTGGCCACGAGCCTGTTCGGGGCTCATGTAGCTCGGGGTGCCCACGGCAAAACCGGCCTGGGTGAACTGGGTGCGGTCGTCCAGGGACTTGGCGATGCCGAAGTCCGAGAGCACCGCGGTGCCGTCGGCGCGGAACAGGATGTTGGCCGGCTTCACATCGCGGTGTACCAGCCCCTGGGCATGGGCATAGCCTAGGGCCGAGGCGATCTGGCGGATATAGGTCAGGCCCTGCTCCGGGGTCAGCCCGGCGGCGATGCGCTCTTTGAGCGTGCCGTTGGGCAGGTACTCCATGGCCATGTAGTACAGCTCGCCGACATTGCCGATGTCGTGGATGGTCACGGTGTGCGGGTGCGACAGCCGCGCCAGGGTCTTGCCCTCGCGCAGGAAGCGCTCGCAGAAGCTCGGGTCGGCGGCCAGCGCCGCGGCCATCACCTTGAGTGCCACCTTGCGTTCCAGGGAACGCTGGGTCGCCAGGTACACGCTGGCCATGGCGCCTTCGCCAATTTCGCCCTGGATGTCAAAGCCGGGAATCAGAATGTCCATGGTCAGTGTCCTGCGGCCTTGATCACGATGGCGGTGATGTTGTCCGGAGCGCCCCGGGTCAGGCCCAGGTGGATCAGGCTGCGCACCACGTCATTGGGCTCGCTGTGGCTGAGCACGTCACGCAGCTCAAAGTCCTCGGCGGTCTTGTTCAGGCCGTCGCTGCACAGCAGGAAGGTGTCGCCGTCCTGCACCTGCAGGTCAATCTGGGACAGCTCCAGCTGGGCCTCGACGCCAATCGCCCGGGTCACGATGTTGGCCCGCGGGTGCACCCGCGCCTCGGCCTCGCTGAGCAGGCCGCTGTCCTGCAGGTCCTGGACGTAGCTGTGGTCCCGGGAAATGCCTTCCAGCTGTTCGTCCCGCAACCGGTACAGGCGGCTGTCGCCGGCCCACAGGCACACGGCCCGGGCCCCGCGTACCGCCAGCAGCACCACGGTGCTGCCCATCATGGTCACCCCACGGTTGGCGGTTTCCTCGCGCACCGCGGCGTTGACCGCGGCCAGGCCGTTGCGCAGCGCGGCGACATAGTCGTCCAGGCTGTCGGCGGCCGGAACCGCCCGCAGGCTGTCGACGATCAGGCTGCTGACATAGTCCCCGGCGGCGTGCCCGCCCATACCGTCGGCCACCAGCCACAGGCCGGTCTCCGGGGCTTCGAGCCAGGCGTCTTCATTGATTTTCCGCACCATGCCGACATGGCTGTAGCTGGCGGACTGGTAGGACAGTTGCGGCGCTGAACGCATTTAGACGGCACCCTCTTGTCCGAGCAAAAATTGCGCAAATTCACTGGCCGGCGGCAAGCCCTGGCAGCGCAACAGCATTGGGCTGATGTACTGCGAACCGCGCCCCCACCAGGCACTCGATCCCGCGCAGGCCTGGGCCGCGAGTACCGCGCCCCGGGCCTGTGGATCGCTGACGTAAAACCGCTGCAGGCCGGCGTAGTGGCTGCCTTCGATCCGGCTGGCCGGGCTTGGCGCGCCCAGGGCCTGCAAGCCCTCTTCCAGGGCTTCGAAACTGGCGCCCTCTTCCAGGGTCGCCAGCAACAGCTCTTCCACCTGTTCGAACCACTGCTCCGGGCCGCCGACCAACGAAGCCAGGTCGGCCTCGGGCTCCAGCAGCGCAGCCACGGTCAGGGGGAAATAGCGCCCCACGCGGTCGATGCTCGGCATCACCACCCCGACCGCCGCCTGGGGCCCGCAGACCCCGGGGGCCAGGGCGAAGCGCCACAACGGGCTGATCAGGTAGGCGTTCAGCCACTGCTCGCCCAGGGCGTTCTGGCTGGCCAGCAGCCCCGCCGCCAGCCAACTGTCCCAGGGGCCGATGAAACTCTGCGGCAGGCCACGGCTGACAAAATCGCCACGGCTGGCCAACTTGCCGTACAGGCCCGGCGCCGTCATAGCCGCTCCGGCAGGCTGAAGCCACTGAGCACCCGGCTCTTGAACGGGTTGAAGGCGCTGCTGGCCCGCAGCTCGTAGGAAATGCTCGCACCGTCCACCCGTAGCCGCAGGTTGAAGCGGTCCGGCGAATTGGTGGCGGTCAGGTCCGACTGCTCCAGCAGGCGGAACCAGGCCCAGGGGCCATCCAGGGTGATCCCGGAACGCCCGGTGGCCGAAGGCGGCATGATCGACAGGCGCACCACGCCGATGCTCCCCGGGTTGGGCCATTGCATGGCCACCGGCCGGCTCGGGCCGTGGTCGTAGCTCAGTTGCTGGCCGTCCAGGTCGAGGAGGAACTGGCTGATATTGGCGTCCATCGCCACCGGCTTGAGTTCGAAACGCACGGCCGGCTGGGTACCGCCACTGGAGCGGAAGAAGGCGTCGCGAATGTTCGAAGCGCGCTGGAAGGTCTGCAGCACGCCAGGGGAAATCCCCAGCTTCTGCGCCGCGCCTGGCTGCCAGCTCCAGGTGGTGGTCGAGGTGTTGACGTAGGGCTGCAGGTACTTGCGGAAGTAGTTGTCCATCACCCCGCCGGTGCCGAAGAACTGGCCGAAATCTTCCAGGGTCGCGTCCCGGGAGCTGCCCGGCGACATCGGGTAACGGCCGCTCAGGGACTGGCGATAGACGTTCACCACTTCGCTGACCCAGGCCGCGTTCAGCTGGTTGCGCACCCCGCCCATCATGGTGTTGGTGGTGGAGCCCACCACCGACTTGACCAGCCCCTGGACCACCGGAGGCTGACGCTCGGCGGTCAGGCTGACCCGCGCCGCAGCGGCGCTGGCCTGGTTCTTGGCCTCGCCCAGCAGCGCGTCGCCGCTGGCTCCGACCATGGCGCTGACCTGCACGTACAGGGCGTTCATGTCCGCCAGCAGGCCGTCGATGGCCGCCGGCTCGCCCTCGCCCTTGCTCACCAGGCTGTTGAGTTCGGCGAAGTGCGCGCTCACCGGGTCTTCGCTGCTGGCCACGGCAGCCGGGTTGGCCGACTGTTCCTGGCCCAGCAGGGTACCCAGGCGTTGCTTGAGCTGGTCCACACCGCCCTCGACCTTCTGGCCCTGGGCCGCCAGCAGGCGTTCTTCCTGTTGCAGGTCGGTTTCCTTGGCCACGGCCACCAACAGTTTCTTCAGCGGCGAAGTGGGCCCGGACAGAATCCGCAGCACGTCGGCGGCCTGGGCCACGCTGGTGATCGGCACGAAGTCGATGTCCGCCAGCAAGGCGTCCCACTGGCGCAGGTAATCCTGGAAGTACAGGCGGCGCACGTCGGCGGCAAGGCTGGCGACGTTCTGCTGGTCGGCCTGATCGCGACCCAGCACCCACTGTTCTTCCGCCAGGGTGCCTGCCTGGTTGAGGCTGGCCAGGAGGAAGCCCTGGCGGTAGCCCTTGGCGGTGAACAGCCCGCTCAGGGGCTCGCTCAACGGCTTGCCGCTCTTGCGGGTGAACACCAGCGCGGCGTCACGGCCACCGGCCTCGCTGAGGCGAAAGTCCGGCACGCCGTCCGGCAGCTTGGCGCGCTTGACCCGGTCATACACCCGCTGGGCCACCGGCAGCTGCTGCAGCTGGCGGCGCAGGTCGTCGATCAGGCGCTGGTCCAGGCGTGCGTTGGGCGGATGCTTCTCGAACAGCGCCTGCAGGTGGCCGGTCAGGGCCTGGCGTTGCTCGGGCGGCAGGTCGCGGGCCAGGGTGTGATCCCAGTCCAGGGTGATCCAGGCCTTGATGAAGTCCGGGTCGTAGTGCCCGCTGTCCGCCAGCATCAGGTAGGCCTTGAGCCCCTCGTAGAGGAAGTCCGAGTTGCCGCCGCTGTGCAGTTGCTCTTCGATGCGGGTCATCAACCGTGGAGCGAACACCGCCACCAGCAGCTTGCGATAGACGCTGGCGGACTCGGCTTCGAGCATGTCGCCCTGGTACAGGCCCAGGCCTTCGGCCCAGCCCGGGGCGTCGCCGGCCAGGTGGCGGGTGGCGTTGAGCAGCGGCAGCACCGCCAGCACATCGCGCTGGGCCGGGCTGAGGTTCTGCACGTCCTGGCGCACCGGGCCGACGCGCTGGTCGACCTGGGCAATGTAGGCCTGATTGGCCCTGTAGCTGATGATCCACAAGGTGCTGACCACCAGCACCAGGGCTACGGTGCCAGCCAGGGCGCCACGGGCGATCCATTTGCGCCGGCGCTCGACCTTGGGGTTGACCCCTACCAGCCCGCGCTCGGCAAAGGCCACGGCACTGAACAGCTTCTCGATGAAGTAGCTGCGCCCGGTGCCGGTCTGCCGCGCCAGGTGCTGGCGGTCCAGGTTCATGCTCTGGGCCATGGCGCCGATCAGGCGGTCGATCGGGCTGCCTTCCTGGGTGCCGCTGGTGAAGTACACCCCGCGCAGCAGTACCCGCTCTTCGAAGGCATTGGGCTTGAACACCCCTTCCAGGAAGCTCTGCAAGGATTCCTTGAGCGCTGCGAACTGCTGCGGAAAGCCGTAGATCAGGTCGCGCCGCGCCGGGTCGCGTTCCTGCTGCAGGCGTTCCACCAGGCGCTCGTTGAGCCGCTGCTCCAGGGCCGCCAGTTCCGCCGGCAGGTGGGCCAGGGGGCTGTCACCGCTCTTGCCGTCGTCCAGGGCGAAGGTCATCCCCCAGACCTGGGCCCGCTCTTCCTTGCTCAGGGAGTCGAAGAACTCCATGAAACCCGGCACCAGATCGAGCTTGGTGAGCATCAGGTAGATCGGGAAGCGCACTCCCAACTGGGTGTACAGCTCTTGAATACGCAGGCGGATCGCTGCGGCGTGGGCAGCGCGCTCCGCTTCGCTGCCGAGCAGCAGGTCGGAGAGGCTGATGGCAACGAAGGCGCCATCGATCGGCCGCCGCGAGCGCTGGGTTTTCAGCAGGTCGAGAAAGCCCAGCCAGGCCGCCTTGTCCACCGTGGCGTGGCTGTCCTGAGTGGTGTAGCGGCCGGCGGTATCGAGCAGCACGGCCTGGTCGGTGAACCACCAGTCGCAGTTGCGGGTGCCGCCCACGCCGCGTACGGCACCGGCGCCCAACTGGGCGGCCAGGGGGAAATGCAGGCCGGAATTGACCAGTGCGGTGGTCTTGCCGGAACCCGGCGGACCGATGATCACGTACCACGGCAGCTCGTAGAGATTGCGTCGCTCGTCACCGCCGAGCTTGGCCTTCTTCAGCAGCGCCAGGGCTTCGTCCATGCGCTGGCGCAGGGCGGCCAGTTCCTCGGCAGTGGCCACGCTGTCCGGGTCCGGCGGGGTGTCGGCGGCCAGGCTCTGCAAGACCTTGGCCGCATGCCGACGGGCCTGGATGATGCAAAACACCCGGTAGCCGATCCACAGCGCGAAGATGAAAATGATCAGCGTCCAACGCCGGCCTTCCGGTACCAGGAACTCCAGCAACGGGCCAATGAACCAGATGATCAGGCTCAGGGCGATCAGCCCCAGCAGCGGGATCACCCAGCGAATCACAAAACTGAAAAACGCCTTCACTCGACCCCCTCCGCCAATACGCTGATTTCTACCCGACGATTACGTGCCCGCCCTTCGGCGGTGGCATTGGTTGCCAGTGGCTCGGTGTCGCTGCGGCCTTCGGCGCTGAAGCGCTCCGGCTGCCCGGTCTTCGCCGCGAGGATCTGCAACACCGATTCGGCGCGCGCCTGGGACAGCTTCCAGTTGGACGGGAAGCGCAAGGTGGCGATCGGTCGGTTGTCGCTGTGGCCGGTGATCCGCACCTGGCCCTTGACCTTGCGCACGGCGTCGGCGATGCGCAGCATCAGCGGCTGGTAGTCGTCGAGGATGCTGGCGCTGGCCGAGGCGAACAGCTCGTCGCCACGGATGGTCACCACCGAACGGTCGACGGCATCTTCCACCGCCACCCGCCCGGCCTTGATGTCCTCGGCGAGGAAGCCCGCCAGGCGCGGACGCTCGACAATCTTCGGCTGGATCACCGGGCGGTCCAGGGTCTGCACCGGGATCTCGCCCAGGGCATGGATGTTCTTGAACACCGGCTCGGCGTCCGCCGCCAGTTTCAGGCGCAGGCCGAACAGCAGCGCCAGGAGCAAGGCCACGCCGATGGCGATGCCGACCCAGGGCGGCATGAACTGGGCCAGCCGGTCACGGGCCACGGTGACCCCGCGCCAGTGTGGCGACAGCTCGCGCTCGTGCTCGCCACGGGCGCTGCGGATGGTGGCCGCGGTGCGCTCGCGCAGGGCCTCGAGCTGGCTGCGACCATCGATCATCACCCGGTAGCGGCCTTCGAAACCCAGGCACATGCACAGGTACAACAGCTCCAGCAGGTACAGGCGCTCGCGCGGGCTTTGCAGGCAGTGCTCCAGCAGCTGGAAGACCTTCTCGCCGCCCCAGGCCTCGTTGTGCACGGTGATCAGCAGGCTCTGCTTGCCCCAGTCGCTGGTGCTGCCCCAGGGCGTGCTCAGCACGGCTTCATCCAGGGCAGTACAGAGCGCATAGCGCGCCAGCAGCACGTCGTTGCGCGGCACGCCGGCGGCTTCCGCGCGCTCCTCGAACTGGCGCAGGTAGGCCAGCAGTTGCGCCCGCAGGCTGGCCGGCGCCGGGTGCGCCAGGGTGCTGCGCAGCCTTGTGAGCAAGGCCAGCAGTGGGCCCGCGGCGCTTTCCAGGGGGTTCAGGCCACGGGCCTGGCCGGCCGGCAGCGGCGCCGCCGGCATGGCCAGCGACGGCGCGGGCGCAGCAGCTGGGCGCCCGGGCTCGGGAGCACGGCCACCGGGGCGCGGCATGAATTGGGTACGGTCGTTGGGCGGGGACGGCTGCCCTGGCGAATCGTCGAAAGGATGCATCGCGACTTATCCTCGAATGGCCCAGAAGGCCAGGTTCAAGCCCGGGAATTCTCCCGCGACGTGGAACGCGAAGCCGCCGGAGTGAACCAGTTGTTTCCAGTGCTCGCTGCCACGGTCCAGCTCGTAGTAGGTCGAGCCTGCGTGGTACGGCAGTTGCCGCGGCGCCACCGGCAGCGGCAGCAGGCCGATGCCCGGCAGCTGCAGGTTGACCAGGTCGCGGATGTGCTCCACCGAACCCACCTTGCTCTGCTGGGCAAAGCGCCCGCGCAGGGTTTCGCCCGGCACGTCGGCACGCACCACCAGGATGAAGCTGGCGTTCTCCAGCAGGGTGCGGTCGGCCAGCATCGCCACGTGTACGCCGTAGGCTTTCTCGACGATGGGGATCGGCGTTGCCTTGCTGTCGATCAGCATCGACAGCGCTTCACGCAGGGCCTGCATCACCGGGGCGAAACTCATGGCCAGCTCATCGTGCTGGTACTGCGGGTATTGCTCAGGGCGCCGGGCGCTGTGGGTGAAGGTCGAGAACTCGCCGGCCAGGCTCACCAGCTCGCTGAACAGGCGCTCGGGGTGCAGCGGGCTGATCTGGCTCAGGTGGTTGACCAGGGGCTGGGCGCGGTTCACCAGTTGCAGGAGCATGAAGTCGGCGATTTCCGAAGCGCCCCCCGCGCCCGATGCCACCACGCGCCCGGCCAGGGCTTCGCCGCGCTGGTGCAGCAGGCCCAGCAGCTCGCTGCGAAAGGCGCTCAACGGCTTGGACGCGGCCACGTCCAGCACCGGCGGAATGTAGCTGTCGTCCAGCACCAGAGCACGGTCGGCGCGTTTCTCCTTGACCCGCACCACGCCAATGGCGGCGTAGTCGCTGAGGCCGTCCTGGGCGGTGAGCAGGCGCAGGGCCCGAGAGCCCACGGCCACCGGCGCGCGGTTCTCGAACGGTGCGTTGTCGTCACGCACCTCGCGCACCTGGCTCAGGTAGCGGGCACCGCCCAGCTCTTCGCCCTCGTCCACGGTGTCCCGGGCGCCGGCGCGCTTGAGGGGCAGCGCCAGGTACACCAGGCCGTCACGCAGGTTGTCGTCGATGCACAACGGGCTGGGCGCCAGGTCGTCATGGGGAATGTTGAACGGCGTGCCGTCGGGCAGCAGGCCACGGGCGCTGACGATGGCCAGCTTGCCCTGGGCCAGCAGGCCCTGATCGATACGCAGCTCGGAGAACCCCCAGGCTCCCGTCGACAGCGGGCGGCTGCGGGCGTCGATGAGGTTTTCCAGGTAACGGTCATGCTGCTGGAAGTGCTGGGTTCCAATGAACATGCCTTCCGACCAGACCACGCGATTGTTCCAGGACATGGTTGCTCCGATTGCCTATTGGGCAGGGCTGGATGGGGATGCCACGAGCTCGGCGCTGACCGCGCGGACGTCGAGGACGATCTGATATTGGTTGCTCAGGCGCTGCGCGGTGTTGACCCCGACCCGCCACAGGGCCTGGTCCACTTCGCGATAGCCCACCAGCAGGCCGACCTGACGGGTGGCCGGGTCCAGGGTGCGCTTGAGGGTGAACTGGTCGCCGGGCTTGACCAGCACTTCATCCTGGTCGATCAGGTCCGGGCCGAGGGTAGCCGGCGCCCGCTCCGCCAGGGCGAAGTAGTCGGCGCGCATGAAGGTGGCCGGATTCTTCAGCTCGAAGATCCGTACCCGCACCGGCGTGCTCTGGCCATCAGGCCCGGGGTTGAGCCCGCTGACCGCCTGGAAATGCAGCTCCACAGTCGTGGCGCCGGGCGCTTCCTTGGCCGGTTCGCCGGGAGGTGGTGTGTCCTTGGCACAGGCCGCCAGTACCAGCATGGCAACCAATGTCAGCAATCGTTGAATCATCCTGCGTCCTCAATGACGTATCAGCTGTCCGTGTATCCGTGTTTTTCGGGTGTTCCAGGCGCGCTCAGGAACGGCGCAGCCGGTGGGTGTGTTCTTCATAGGCGCGGCTGAACTCACGACCGAAGAGGTCCTGGAAATCGTCCTGGGCCTCTTGGGAAATCTGTTTGTAGAGTGCAGTGAACTGCTGCCAGTTCTGCGCCTGGCGCGAGCCGCTGAACAGATTGCCCAGGCCGCCGGGGCGAGCCATGCGAGCTTCCAGTTCAGTGGGCTCGAAGCGCCCCAGCAGGTGCTTGATGGCCGCTTCCACACCGGCCATGACCGCCAGCTGGTGCGCCCGCAGGTCATCGAAACTGTCCTGCACGGCCTGATCCGGAGCCATGAATGCCTGGTTGCTGTGGCGCAGCAGCAGGAGCATGGCCTCGTCCACATTGGGGGCGAACTTCAGCGGGTTGTTTTCCACCGGGCGGATCATCGTCTGCTGCATGCGGAACTCGCCCTTGAGGCTGCTACGGGCACGCAATACATCGATCAGGCCCTCGACCATCAACCGGTAGCTGCGACCCAGGCTTTCCATCTGGGCCTGGGCCTGCTGCGGCTCGATACGCAGTTGATCGAGCCCGGCCCCGCGCAGGAAGGCCTGGAGCAGATCCCCCTGGGGGGCGACCGGGGCCGGCGCGGGCGTGACAACAGGAGCCAGCTCCACTTCGGAAACCACCGGTGCCACGGGCGCCTGGGCGATCGGCTGCGGCTGCGGCTGCGGCTGCGCGGGTTCTGCCGCGAACGAGGCCTGGTGGGCAATCGGCGCGGCAGCAACCACCGGCGGGGCAACCACGGGCGGCGCACTGGGCACTGGCGCAGGGCTTGCGGGCGTCGAGCCGAACAGGTCCCAGTCCTCCGGAATCACCGCCCCGCCCTGGGGCGCCGATGGCTCAGGCGGTGCCACGGGCTGGGGCACCGCGGTGGGGGTCGGCGGGCGAAAATCGTGCTGCTCGGCCGGCACGTGGTCCGGTTGGGTGGCCGGCGGGGTCGCGCTGGGGGCGAGAAAGTCGAACAGATCGGGAAAGGTGTCCTGGGCCGAGGCACCCTGGAAGTGCGCCACCGGGGCCATGGAAATCGGTTCGATGGGGGTCGGCGAAGCCGCCTGACGCCCCATCAGCGCCTCGAAACTATTGGAGCTGTCCCCGGAAAAGGGTTCAGCCCCCGGGCGGTTCAGACTGAAATCGATGCGCGCACTGATTTCATAATCGCCAATGCGAATAACCTCGCCATCTTCCAGAGGCTCGCTGCTACCCCGGCGCATACGAATACCGGCACGGACTAACTCCACACCATTAGTACTGTTATCGGTCAAATAATAACGGCCATCCTTGTATTGGATGACACAGTGCCGCGCGGAAACTAAGCGTTCGGGATCAGGAAGTACCCAGTCATTATCGGAACTGCGGCCAATTGCCATCATTCCCTGGTCCATTAGTTTTTCAGGGCATTGACCAGGGGTAATCTTGTGATAACTAGTGATAGTCAAACACAGCGACATCGCGCCTCCTTGCTGTACTTCCGCGTGCGAACCGGCGAAGGGAAAAAAGTTCCGTGAAAAAATGAAAAGTCCGCAAAAAATCCTTTAAACAGCGCCGTTCACAGCATGATCGCTTAACTTAAACTACACGCATGACAAAAGCTTTTCGTACCGCCCCGATCTGACTCGCCGGTCAAGGAGCTATAAGGCGACATAACACTGTCATGCGGGGCGAATAGCTTACCTTGACAAGGCACAACTACTACACCAAAAATGCACAACTTCTTGAACACGGATGATGGCTCACTAGTATCAACGAGTCCATATAAACCAAGAAATGTGCGCGAGTTCACAAACAAACTAGTGCATTAATTGCCTGACTGTCCTGCAGGCTGATAGGGAGATCAAACCAGGTGGATGTACCGATGTTGCTCGCCGCGGTTTCAGCAACTTCGCCTTGTGGCGAAGACCTGGAATATGACGCGGATTTCTTGCACTTGGAGCGGGCCGCACAGGGCCAGCCCGAGCGCAGCATGGGCGACTCGATCCTGCCGGCCGAGCCGCCGGACTGGCGCAGCATCCAGCAACAGAGCCTGGACCTGCTGGCGCGCAGCAAAGACCTGCGCATCACCCACTTCCTCCTGCAGAGCACCCTGGCCCTCGAAGGCCTGCCGGGCCTGGCCACCAGCCTCGAACTGATCGACGGCCTGCTCCGGGATTACTGGGCGGACCTGCATCCGCGCCTGGACGCCGACGACGACAACGACCCCACGGTGCGTATCAACGCCCTGGCCGGCCTGGCGTCCGACACCACCATCGGCCTGCTCCGCGAAGCCATCCTGACCCGTTCCCGGACCTTCGGCCCGGTGAGCCTGCGAGCCGCGCTGAACGCCGCCGGCCTGCAGCACTTTTCCGGCGAGAGCCTGGGCTCCGACCACCTGGCCGGCGCCCTGCAAGACAGCGACCCCGAGCACCTGGATGCGATTCGCAGCGCCTTGAGCGCAGCCCGCTCGGCGGCCGAAAGCATCGAGAAACAGGTCAGCGAACAAGTAGGCTCGGCCAGCGGTGTAGACCTCACGGCCCTCAAGCAACCCCTGCGCCTGGCGCTGCAGGTGCTGGGCCAGCACGCCCCGCAAGGCGCGCAGAACGCGGTCGAGGAACACGCCGATGGGCCGTCCACCGAAGAGCCAGGTGCGCCCGCAGCGCCAGCCCCGGTACGGGTTTCCGGCGAGATCAGCAGCCGCGAAGACGTGCTGCGCAGCCTTGACCGGCTGCTGGCCTACTACAGCCGCCACGAGCCTTCGAGCCCGTTGCCGGTGCTGCTCAACCGGGCCAAGAACCTGGTCAACGCCGACTTCGCGGCCATCGTGCGCAATCTGATTCCCGACGGCATGTCCCAATTTGAAAACCTGCGCGGCCCTGAATCCGACTAACCCCGGAACAACCGAGCAGTATCGTCAGCGGCAACCACCGACCGACGCCAACACCGTCGCAGCAGCGACCAGGAGCACAACGTGGCGAAGCAAAGTTCTCAAAAGTTCATCGCGCGCAACCGCGCGCCCCGGGTGCAGATCGAGTACGACGTCGAACTCTACGGCGCCGAGAAAAAGGTCCAGCTGCCCTTCGTCATGGGCGTGATGGCCGACCTCGCCGGCAAGCCCGTGGAGCCCCTGGCGGCCGTGGCCGATCGCAAGTTCCTGGAAATCGACGTCGATAACTTCGACTCGCGCCTCAAGGCCATGCAGCCTCGGGTGGCCTTCCACGTGCCCAACGAACTGACCGGCGAAGGCAACCTGAGCCTGGACATCACCTTCGAGAGCATGGACGACTTCAGCCCGGCGGCCGTGGCGCGCAAGGTCGATTCGTTGAACCAGTTGCTGGAAGCCCGCACCCAGCTGGCCAACCTGCTGACCTACATGGACGGCAAGACCGGCGCCGAAGAAATCATCATGAAAGCCATCAAGGATCCGGCGTTGCTCCAGGCCCTGGCCAGTGCGCCAAAGCCTGCTGACTCCGAGCCGAACGCGTAAATCAGGACCAACGATCATGACCGAATTGATGCGTGACAATCAGGCGCAACCCGGCGCCACCGAGCAGGCCAGCGAATTCGCATCGCTGCTGCTGCAGGAATTCAAGCCCAAGACCGAGCGTGCTCGCGAAGCCGTGGAAACCGCGGTGCGGACCCTGGCCGAACAGGCCCTGGCGCAGACCGACCTGGTGTCCAACGACGCCATCAAGTCGATCGAGTCGATCATCGCCGCCATCGACGCCAAGCTCACCGCCCAGGTCAACCAGGTGATCCATCACCCGGAATTCCAGAAGCTGGAAAGCGCCTGGCGCGGCCTGCACTACCTGGTGAACAACACCGAGACCGACGAGCAGCTCAAGATCCGCGTGCTCAACATCTCCAAGCCGGAGCTGCACAAGACCCTGAAGAAATTCAAGGGCACGGCCTGGGACCAGAGCCCGCTCTTCAAGAAGGTGTACGAGGAGGAGTACGGTCAGTTCGGGGGCGAGCCGTTCGGCTGCCTCGTCGGCGACTACCACTTCGACCACGGCCCGCCCGACGTCGAGCTGCTCGGCGAGATGAGCAAGGTCGCGGC
>Ga0182008_10000881_pt1 | contig 20870 bp, 16 predicted proteins | sample Sormic07211129_1_FD_120482 | JGI IMG/M metagenome (GOLD analysis project Ga0182008, IMG submission 120482) | Rhizosphere microbial communities from Sorghum bicolor, Mead, Nebraska, USA - 072115-129_1 metaG | ecosystem: Host-associated > Plants > Roots > Rhizosphere | place: USA: Nebraska...
ACCGGGCACGGGCAAGACCATGCTGGCCGAGGAAGTGGCCGCCGCGCTGAACATGCCGCTGATGCAATGGCATATCAAATCGACCACCAAGGCGCAGCAGGGCCTGTACGAATACGACGCCGTATCGCGCCTGCGCGATTCGCAGCTGGGCGACGAGCGCGTGCGCGACATCCAGAACTACATCGTCAAGGGCGTGCTGTGGCAGGCGTTCACGGCGCCCGAACCGGTGGTACTGCTGATCGACGAGATCGACAAGGCCGACATCGAATTCCCGAACGACCTGCTGCGGGAACTGGACCGCATGGAATTCTATGTGTATGAGACGCGCGAAATGGTCACGGCGCGCCACCGACCGCTCGTCATCATCACCTCGAACAACGAGAAGGAATTGCCGGACGCCTTCCTGCGCCGCTGCTTCTTCCACTACATCAAATTCCCCGACAAGGACACGATGGAGCAGATCGTCGCCGTCCACTACCCGCACCTGAAACAGGAATTGCTGGCGCAGGCGCTGCAAACCTTCTATGAAGTGCGCGACGTGCCGGGCCTGAAGAAAAAGCCGTCGACGTCGGAATTCCTCGACTGGCTCAAGCTCCTGCTGGCCGAGGACATCCCAGCCGAAGCGCTGCGCAGCAAGGACAACAAGGCCGTCGTGCCGCCGCTGCACGGGGCGCTGCTGAAAAACGAGCAGGACGTGCACCTGTTCGAGCGCCTGATGTTCATGTCGCGCACCAACCGCTAAGGAGCGCCGGTGAACGATATCAGCTCCGACAAGGTCTTCGTCCCCCTGGAACTGCACGGCATCCGCCTCGAAGCGCTGGCGCCGCACCACGCGCCCGGCCTGCGCGCGGCAGCCATGGATGGCGAACTGTGGAATCTGCGCGTCACCTCCGTGCCCGAGCCGGACCAGGTGGACCAGTACATTTTCAAGGGCATCGAGATGCGCCCCACGCGCTTCGCCTTTGCCGTCATCGACGCGGCCAGTGGCGAGGTGCTCGGCACCACCAGCTATCACGACGTGGTGCCGGCCATCGGACGCCTGGAAATCGGCTACACCTGGTATGCGAAGCGCTGCCAGCGCAGCCACGTCAACACCACCTGCAAATTGCTGCTGCTGGCGCACGCCTTCGACACGCTCGGCTGCCCGCTGGTGGGCCTGCGCACCGATAATTTCAACCACGCCTCGCAGGCGGCCATCGAGCGCCTGGGCGCGAAAAAGGATGGCGTGCTGCGCCACCATGCGCTGCGCCGCGACGGCACCGTGCGCGACACCGTCATGTACAGCATCACGCGCGGCGAGTGGCCGGAAATTGCCGCCCACCTGCGCTACAAGCTGGCGCAGCGCCCCATCGCCGCCCTGCCCCGCGCGGGGGAGCGGGCGCCATGCTGATCGATTTCTTCTTCACGCTCAAGGATGCGAAGATTCCCGTCTCGATCAAGGAATTTCTGACCCTTCTTGAAGCGCTGCAAAAGAACGTCATCGACGCCTCGATGGACGATTTCTACTATCTGGCGCGTTTGACCCTGGTCAAGGATGAAGCCCATTTCGACAAGTTCGACCGCGCCTTTGCCCAGTACTTCAAGGGCGTCAGCGCGGCTTTCGACACGAACGCGGCCATTCCCCTCGACTGGCTGCTCAAACGCATGCAGCGCGAGCTGTCCGAAGAGCAGAAGGCGCAGCTGGAAAAATTCGGCTACGACAAGCTGATGGACCGCCTGAACGAGCTGCTGAAGGAGCAGAAGGAGCGCCACGAGGGCGGCAGCAAGTGGATCGGCACGGGTGGCACCTCGCCGTTCGGCAATGGCGGCACGAATCCGGAAGGCATCCGCATCGGCGGCAAGGGCGGCAACCGCACGGCCGTGAAGGTGTGGGAAGCGCGCAGCTACAAGGATTACGACGGCGAGCGCGAACTGGGCACGCGCAACATCAAGGTGGCCTTGCGCCGCCTGCGCAAGTTCGCGCGCGAAGGCGCGGAAGACGAACTGGCGCTCGACGCCACCATCGCCGCCACGGCCAACAACGCGGGCTACCTCGACATCAGGATGCGGCCCGAGCGCAAGAACGGCATCAAGGTGCTGATGCTGTTTGATGTGGGCGGCAGCATGGACGACCATATCGAGCGCACCGAGGAACTGTTTTCGGCGGCGAAGACGGAATTCAAGAACATGGAGTTCTTTTACTTCCATAACTGCGTCTACGACTATCTGTGGAAGAACAACCGGCGCCGCAACGCCGAGCGTTTTCCCACCTGGGACGTGCTGCGCAAATACCCGCCCGACACCAAGCTGATTTTCGTCGGCGACGCCACCATGAGTCCCTATGAAATCCTGCAGCCGGGCGGCAGCGTGGAATACAACAACGAGGAAACGGGATCGACGTGGCTGGCGCGCTTTACCCAGGCGTTCCCGAAATTCATCTGGCTCAATCCGGAGTCGGAGGGATTGTGGCAGTACCGCCAGTCGATCGGCGTGATGCGGCAGTTGATGAACAACCGCATGTTCCCCCTGTCGATCGACGGGCTGGAACGGGGCATGCGTCTGCTCAGTAAATAAAAGCACGCAACAAAAAGTCCATGGCGGCAGGGGGCCGCCATGCCGTACACTGCGACACGGCACTACCGTGCGGAGCATCTCCGCTGCGGGCGGGTACCATACGCCGGTACCAGCCCTGCCCCACCCTGCTGCATCCCGTGCGCGGCCGCCATGGCCACGCCACTGTTCGATTGCGCACATCGTGCGCGCCTTCTGCTCCGGTAGAATCGGCGCATCGCTCTGCGCAAACTATGCACCATCGCTGCACCACGACCTTGCCGCGCCAGCCCCCGTGCTGCCGGCCGGTGCCAGCGCCATTTTCAAAGGAATGAGCATGCAAAGTCTGATCTCGATCGCCGCCGACCTGTCCTGGCCGTTCGCCATTACCCTGGCCTGGGTGGTGGGCGAATTCGGCCACCGCTGGACTGGCCTGCCGCGCATCAGTTTTTACGGCGTGATCGGTTTCGTCCTCGCGCAGACGCAGGTAGGCATCCTGCCGCAGACGGACGCCGGCCCCATGCTGGTGCTGGCCGACGTGGCCTTCGGCCTGATCCTGTTCGAGGTGGGCTACCGCATCAACCTGCGCTGGCTGAAGAACAATCCGTGGATCGCCGTCACGGGCCTGGTCGAATCCCTGCTGACCTTTGCCGTCGTCTACTTCATCGGCATCGAATTCGGCAGCACCTCGATGACGGCGCTGCTGCTCGCATCGCTCGCCATGTCCACCTCGCCGGCCACCATCATGCGCGTCATTAACGAGGAACGCAGCTCGGGCCAGGTCACGGAACGCATCGTCCACCTCACCGCCCTGAACTGCGTGCTGGCCGTCTTCACGTTCAACATCATCGTCGGCTTCTGGATGTTCCAGAGTTCCACCGACCTGATCGAGGCGAGCAGCAGCAGCGCCGCCGTGCTGGCCGCCTCCGTGGCCGCCGGCACCGTCTTCGGCATCGTCGTGCCGGCCATGCTGCGCCGCCTGGGCAACATGGCGCAGGACGCCACCGTGGCGTTCGCGCTGTCGGTGATGCTGCTCGTCGCCCTGACCTACACCACCAGCCTGTCGCCGCTGCTGGCCACCCTCACCTTCGGCCTGGTGGCGCGCCACCGCAGGGTCGCCTTCAGCCAGGCGCAGCGCAATTTCGGCGCCATGGGCGAGCTGCTGACGGTGCTGCTGTTCGTGTATGCCGCCTCGACCCTGGAATGGGCCAGCGTGACGGCCGGCGCGGGACTGGCCCTGGCCGTCGTCGGCGGACGATTGCTGACGAAGGTCGCCGGCGTGGCCGCGTTCTCGCATGTGAGCGGCATTTCCTGGCGCAAGGGCGTGCTGACGGGCGTGGCCCTGACGCCCGTCTCCGTCTTCATCATCCTGCTGCTCGAACACGCGCGCCAGCACGGCGTGAACTTCGGCGACGAATTGAACGCCCTGGCCGCCATCACCCTGGGCCTGGAACTGATCGGCCCCGTGCTGGTGCAGCGCGTGCTGATGCTGGCCAAAGAAACCCACGAAATCAAGGAGCGCTAAATGCCGCTGGAACCCTTTGGCCAATCGGCCGCGCTGACCTTCGGCGTCGAACTCGAACTGCAACTGGTGAACCTGTCTGACTATGACTTGACGGCCGCCAGCCCCGACCTGCTGCATCTGCTGAACAAGAAACCGTTCCCCGGCAACGTCACGCCGGAAATCACCGAAAGCATGATCGAGATTAACTCGAGCGTGCATACGCACCACGGCCCCCTGCTGGAGCAATTGCAGGAAATCCGCGACACCTTGATCACGGCCGGCGACAAGCTCAATATCGGCATCGCGGGCGGCGGCACGCACCCGTTCCAGCAATGGTCGTCGCAAAAGATCTTTTCCAAGCCCCGCTTCCAGGAGATTTCGGAACTGTACGGCTACCTGGCCAAGCAGTTCACCATCTTCGGCCAGCACGTGCACATCGGCTGCGCCTCGGGCGACGACGCCATGTTCCTGCTGCATTCGCTGAACCGCTACATCCCCCATTTCATCGCCCTGTCGGCTTCCTCGCCTTACGTGCAGGGGCGCGACACCCTGTTCGATTCGGCCCGTTTGAATTCCGTGTTCGCGTTTCCCATGAGCGGACGCGCGCCGTTTACGCTGAGCTGGGACCAGTTCTCCAACGAGTATTTCGCCAAGATGGAGAACACGGGCATCATCAAGAGCATGAAGGATTTTTACTGGGATATCCGTCCCAAGCCGGAATTCGGCACCATCGAGCTGCGCGTGTGCGACACGCCGCTGACGGTGGAGCGGGCCGCCGCGCTGGCCGCCTACCTACAGGCGCTGTGCCGCTACCTGCTCGAACGCCGCGAAACCCCGCCGGTGGAAGACGATTACCTCGTATATAACTACAACCGCTTCCAGGCCTGCCGCTTCGGCCTCGATGGCGCCATCACGCATCCGAAAACCTACGAGACGATGTCGCTGCGCGAAGACATCATGACCACCCTGCGCAAGATGGAGCCGCACGCCGAGGCGCTGGGCAGCACGCCGGCCCTGAAACACCTGTCGGACGTGGCCAAGCAGTGGAGCGACGCGCAATACCTGCGCAAGCAGCACAGTCTGCAGGGCAGCGCCGAGGGCATGGTCGATTCGGCGATCCGCTGCTTCCGTGGCGAGCCCATGAACTACTGACGTTGCTGCCTGGCAACGTAGGTCGGATTAGCCCGTCGGGCGTAATCCGACTGGCGCTGCCAACCATGTTGTCGGATTACGGTCCTTCGGACCTCATCCGACCTACGCCGCTGCCGTAGCCGCGCGCCAAAAAACCACACCGCGCCTCCCCGTCATTTACAGCCGCCGTCCCCGCTTGTTACAATGAGAATGATTCTTATTATTGTTTAAAAACGCAAGGGGAATGCGATGCCGCTGGCAGAGCCGCTACAACGCCAGGACATCGCGACACTGTATGCCGACCACCACGGCTGGCTGCAGGGCTGGCTGCGCAAAAAACTCGGCAGCACGGCCTGCGCGGCCGATGTGGCGCACGATACTTTCATGCGCCTGCTCGACCGCGAAGACGCCGTCGCCGCGCGCGAGCCGCGCGCCTTTCTCGCCACCGTGGCGCAGCGCGTGCTGTTCAACCATTACCGCCGCCAGAAACTCGAACAGGCTTATCTCGACGTGCTGGCCCATCTGCCGCCCCTGCATGCGCCATCGCCCGAGGAGCGCGCGCTGCTGCTGGCCACCGTGTTTGAACTGGACCGCATGCTCGACGGCCTGCCTCCTCCCGTCAAACGGGCTTTTTTACTGCGCCAGCTCGACGAACTACCGCAGGAAGACATCGCGCGCCAGCTCGGCATCTCGCTGGCCACAGTAAAACGCCATCTGCAGCGGGCCGGCAGCGCCACGCAGGCGTGGCAGCAGCTGCAAATACAGCACGAGCATCTGCCGCCCGCTGCGCACGCGAGCCTGCTGCGCGCCTGCGTGCAGGCGAACGCGCCGCGCCGCCATGCCGTCAAGACCCTGGCCCTGCTGCTGGCCTGCGGCGCCTCGCTGTATGCATTCGAACGCCGCAGCCCGTGGCGCAGCTGGACGGCCGACTACCGCACGGGCATCAACCAGCGCCGCGTCGTGACCTTGAACGATGGTACTCAGCTCACGCTCAACACCGGCAGCGCCGTGAATATCGCTTACGACGGCGCACAGCGCCGCATCGACCTGCTGGCCGGCGAAATCTTCATCGCCACCGGCAAGGATGCGGCGCAGCGCCCGTTCTTCGTCGGCACGCCTCACGGCAACCTGCAGGCGCTGGGCACGCGTTTCACCGTGCGCCTGCACGATGGCTATGCCAGCGCGGGCGTGCTCGAAGGGGCCGTCGCCGTGCTGGGCGGTGACGGCAGCCAGCGCCTGCTGCTGCGTCCCGGCGAAGGCGCCCATTTCGACAGTGGCGGTTATCACCGCCAGGCGCTGGCGCCGTACGGCGGCGCCTGGCTGAATGGCATGCTGGTGGCGCGCGACATGCGCCTGGCCGATTTTCTCGCCGAGCTGTCGCGCTACAGCGACCATCCGCTGGCCTGCACGCCCGCCGTCGCCGGTTTGCGCGTGTCCGGTTCCTACCCGCTGGCCGACGTCGATGCCATCGTCGACGCCGTCAGCGCCAGCCTGCAATTGCGGCGCAATACCATCACGCGCTTCTGGGGCCATCAGGTGGTGCGCATCGAACTGGCGGCCCGCTGAAAAATATTTTCTGCAAAGTGAGCTGTTTTACCGTGCTCGCGTGACTTGGTAAGTAATGCTCGGGAAATTATTGTGAATTTATGACGAACAGAACCGGATGCTGTGCAAGGCGCCTGCAGCGACGCAGTGCGAGCACTGCTAGCTGCGGGCAACACCGCACAGCGCCGGTTATGGAAGTCAGAAAACACAATAATTTATTGAGGGTTACTTAGATAGGCAGTCTCCATCTTGCGCATCCACGAAAGGCTTTATTCCATGCACCACGCTTCGCGTTCCCTCCTTACCCGTACCGTTCTGGCCTGCGCCCTGGCGCAGATCGGCATGGCCCTGGCCCTGCCGGCGCCAGCCCAGGCGCAAAGCCGGCAAGTACGCGCCTACAGCATTCCGGCCGGCGCGCTGGGCGACGTGCTGACGCGCTTCGGCAGCGATAGCGCCATCCTGCTGTCCTTCTCCAGCGATACCACGCAAGGCTTGCGCAGCGCCGGCCTGCAAGGCAGCTACAGCCTGCACGATGGCTTCCGCGTGCTGCTAGCCGGCAGCGGCCTGCAAGCCGTGCCGCAATCGAATGGCGGCTACCTGCTGCAGAAGATCCCCACCGGCGCAACTACTCCCACGGCGGACAGCCGCGGCGTGGCCGTCATGAGCGGCGTCACCGTGGTAGCGGCGGCCGAGCGCAGCGCCGCCACCAGCGGCACGGGCAGCTATACGGGCGGCCCCGCCAGCGGCGCCACAGGCCTGGCCCTGACGCAGCGCGAAACGCCGCAGTCGCTGACCATCGTCACGCGCCAGCAGATGGATGACCAGAACAGCAACGCCGTCTCCGACGTCATGAAGAACGTCAATGGCGTGAGCGTGCAAAACTACGACAGCGACCGCTGGAGCTTCCAGGCGCGCGGCTTTGCCGTCACCAATTTCCAGTACGACGGCGTCTCGGCCATCTATGACGGCGTCTACGACTGGGGCACGACCAACAGCGACATGGCCATCTACGACCGCATCGAAGTGCTGAAGGGCGCGACGGGCCTGATGAGCGGCTCGGGCGACCCGTCGGCCACCGTCAACATGGTGCGCAAGCGTCCCACTGCCAGCTTCGAGGGCGCGGCCACCCTGGGCGCGGGATCGTGGGACAATTACCGGGGCGAAGCCGATGTCTCCGGTCCCCTGAACGACAGCCGCACGGTGCGCGGCCGCCTGGTCGGCGCCTACCAGGACAAGCACTCCTACCTGGACCGCTACACGCAGCAAAAATCCGTCGCCTACGGCATCGTCGAGGCGGACCTGACACCCGTCACCCTGCTGACGGCCGGCTTCACACACCAGGATTACAAACCGCGCGGCTCGACCTGGACGGGCTTCCCCGTGCTGCTGGCCGACGGCTCGCGCACGGATTTCCCCACCGCGTGGAATCCGGCCACCGGCTGGAGCCGCCGCGACATGCAGAACACCACGCTGTTCTCGTCGCTCGAACATACGTTCGCCAACGCGTGGAAACTGACACTGAGCGCCAACCAGCTGCGCAGCAAGCATGACAGCGTGCTCGGTTCGGCCAGCGGCGGCAATCCCGACCCCGTCACGGGCGAAGGCGCCTATTTCTTCATGGGCAAATACAAGGGCGACCGCCGCCAGACCACCGTCAACGTCGACGCCAGCGGGCCGTTTACCGCCTTCGGCCGCCGTCATGAAGCGATGCTCGGCTATTCCCATTCGACGGCAAAACAGGATGGCCCAGTGTATGAGTCGATCTATCCCCCCGTCGAAGGCAGCTATTTCGACTGGCGCGGCCAGTATGCGGAACCCGCATTTAGCCGCCTGGGCAACGACAACGACAGCACGCGCCAGAGCGGCCTGTATGGCGCCGTGCGTCTGCATCCGGCCGATGCGCTGTCCGTCATCGTCGGCGCGCGCGTGAGCAACTACAGGCAGGAGCAGGACCGCAGCTTCTTCGACCCCAAGACCGCGCGCATCACCTCGCGCATCGAGGAAAGCAACGTCATCACCCCGTATGCGGGCGTCGTGTATGACCTCGACAAGACGTATTCCCTCTTCGGCAGCTATACCAGCATCTTCGCTCCGCAAAGCAACCGCGATGTGAACCGCAACTTCCTCGCCCCCGTGCGCGGCAAGGGTATCGAGGCGGGCGTGAAAGCCGAATACCTCGACGGCAAGGTCAATGCCAGCGCGTCCCTGTTCCAGATCCGCCAGAGCAACGTGGCCAGCTCCGTGGGTGAAGTCAACGGCGAGGAAGCGTATCGAGCCATCGACGGCGTCACCAGCCGCGGCGTGGAAATGGAAGTGACGGGCGAAGTGATGAAGGATGTGAAGCTGAGCGCCGGCTATACCTACACCCACGTGCGCGACGCGGATGGCAAGGACGTCTTTTCCACCATGCTGCAAACCACGCAGCCTGCCCATTTGGTGCGCGTGCAAGGCTCGTGGCGCCTGCCGGCCAGCCTGGACAAGCTGACCGTCGGTGGCGGCATCAACTGGCAAAGCAGCTACTACGGCAATATCTGGAACCCCGCCATCGAGGATTATTCACGCATCAAGCAGGGCGGCTACGCGCTGCTCAACCTGATGGCCCGCTACGAGATCAGCAAGAACGTCACGGCCAGCCTGAACGTCAACAACCTGCTGGACAAGAAGTACTTCACGGGCCTGGGCCTGTTCCAGACGGGCTTTTACGGCGAACCGCGCAATGTGATGTTCACCGTGCGCACGAAGTTTTAATCAGCTTCCATACAGCGCCAGCGCCCAGGCGGGCGGGCGCAGTTCCAGCGCCAGGGACAGGTAAGCGGGATCGAAGCGCGCCGCCAGCAGATACACATTGGCGGCGCCCTTGGGCTCCCAATTCCCCGTAAAGCCCTTTTCGCCGGCCGCCACGCGCTTGCGGTCGAAGGGTACGGCGCTTTTCGCGAACTCCTCGTGCGTTTTTTTGCCCTGCGCATACGGTGACAGCCAGGCCAGTGCCTCGGCAAGGCGCTTCGCTTCCGGCGCGCCATACCAGTCGTCGCCATGCGCCTGCGCCATCAGGGCCGTCGTCAGCAGCGGCTCCAGGCTGTAGGTGGTGTAATGCAGGGCGTCGCGCTGCTCGAAGTCGAAGGGCACGCCGCCGGCGCCGATATTGCGCGGCACGTGCGCCAGGAAGCGTTCCTTCGCCCGCGCGATCAGCAAGGCATCGCCCGTAACATACGCGGCGGCCGTGCCGATCTTGATGCGGTGGCTGTGCCAGTTGTTGCGCGCCGTGGACGGGCCTCCCACCTTGATCGGATCGCTCAGATACCCCTGCGCCAGGGTGCGGCAAAACGCCTGCACCTGATCGCGCTCGACGCCGTTCAAGCGCTCCTGTACCAAATCAAAGCCCATCAGCAGGCTGGCCAGCTCCGTCTCGTCGACGGGGCTGAACGAGGGCTGATAGCTGCCGCTCCAAGCCAGCAGCAGCTGGCGCGCCGCCTCGAAATGCGGCATCTCGCCCGACAGCCGCCAGGCCAGCGCCTGCAAGCGCGCCTGGCGCCAGTCTTCCTGCGCCTGCTGGCTGGTCTCGCGCCCGCCCTCTCCCTTCAGCAAGCCGCCCGTGCGCACTTCCGCCATCAGATGCACGGGCCGCGCCGCATCCTTGCGCGCCGCCTTGACCACCTGTTCGGCGATGGCCGGCGCCACCCGCGCCTTGAGCGTACGGGCGCGCGCGGCGGACGTCAGCGCAAACGGCAGCGCGCCCTCGTGCGGGCGCGGTGCCGCGCGCAAGCCCGCCAGGGGCAGCGCCAGCAGGCCGGCCAGCACGGCGCGCCGGCGGATCAGGTGCGTACTCAAAACCGCGTCTCCCGCGCCGCGCGCAAAAAGTTATCGAGGATGGGCGTGCAATCGAGCAGCTCCACGCCGCCCGCCGAATGGAATTCCGGGTGCCACTGCAAACCCATTACGAAGCGGGCACGCTGGTAGCGGATGGCTTCGACGATGTTGTCCCCTTGCGAATACGCTTCCACGGTGACGTCGCGCCCCAGGTCCTTGACCGACTGGTGGTGGATGGAATTGACGAGCGCCTCGCCCGTCTTCGGGAACATGCCCGCCAGCGACGAGCCTTTCGGGAAGACGATGGTGTGGCGGTGGCGGTCATACAGGTCGTTGACGTGGGAGGCCGCGCCTGCCACATCCGAGGCGATGTCCTGGTACAGGGTGCCGCCAAAGCCCACGTTGATCAGTTGGCAGCCGCGGCAAATGCCCAGCACGGGTTTGCCCGCATCGACGAATTCGTGCAGCAGCTCCAGCTCGTACAGGTCGCGCGCGCGGTCGCCGTTCCATTCGGGCCGCGTGGCCGCCTCGGAATACGTCTGCGGCGAGACGTCGGCGCCGCCCTGCAGCACCAGGCCGTCCAGGTGGCGCGCATAGTGGCGCAGGGTGATATTGCTCGGGTGTAGCTGGCCGCTGGTATTGACGGTCGGGATCATGAACACGAGCACGTCGCGCGACATGACCCACTGGGCGATCGACTCTTCCAGGTATTGCAGGTTCTTGCTGCGCAGGCCAGTGGCGCCCGGCTCGGGGTGGAAAATGCGCGCCGAGATGCCGATGCGCAGGGTGCGCCGCATGAAATCGCGGCTGGCCTTGTCGCGCATGGAACGGTAGCGCGACGAGATCACCCGCCAGGCCAGCGCCAGCGGCGTGTCGTTATCCTTCAGGTAGCGGGGGGCGGCGTCGTGCGCGCGGTGCTCATCATCGGGCGCCCGGCGGCCCACCCGGTCGGGCCGCGATGGCGCTGCGGGATCGGTGGATGGGGGCTGCTGGGGATCTTTTTCGTCTGACATGGCAAGGCTGACTGAAAGCGGAGACGTTTTCAATATAAACCCCTGCTTCCGAAAGCACGATTCAATTTTGTAACAAAAGCACATGCGCGGGGCATCCACGCAACACGGCGGCAGTAAAACTGCATACAGTCCGTTTACGCCGGCGGGCCCGCTTTTTAGAGAATCTTTACGCCCCCGCTGCTAATCTTGAACGTACCTCAACCACCGCTGCAAAGCCACCATGGAACCCCATTCACGCCAGCCATCGCATCAAGCACTGCCCCACCGCCATCCCCGCCTGCCCACCTTCCTCATGCACATCACGGTCGACAAGTCCTGCCTGGCCGAGCTGCGCCAGCTGGTCGTCAGGACCTGCGGCGGCATGCTGTCGTTCATGCGCGTCGAGGCGGTCGACCACGCCGAGCGCATGAAGGTCTGGCTGTGCGTGACGGAACCGGCCCTGCGTTTGACCATGGATGCCGTCATGCGCCTGCTGCCGGCGGCGGAATTTGGCCGCATCAGCCAGGGGAAATCGCTATGAACCAGTATTCCTGCGAGCAGGCGATGTCGTCATCGCGCATCACCGCGCACTTCCAGGGCATCTGGGTGCCGATGGTCACGCCATTTTGCGACGGCGATGGCGACATCGACTTCGACGCGGCACAGCGGCTCGCGTGCGAACTGGCCGCCAGCGGCGTCGATGGCCTGGTGGTGTGCGGCACCACGGGCGAAGCGGCCATGCTGAGCGCCGCGGAACAGGGCATGCTGCTCGACAGCGTGCTCGAAGCCGTCGGTCCCCGCTTCCCCGTCGTCATGGGGATAGGCGGCAGCGATACGCGCAGCGTCGTCGCCACGGTGCAGCGCTACAACGACCATCCGCTGGCCGGCCTGCTGGTCTCGGCGCCAGCGTATGTGCGCCCTTCGCAGGACGGCATCGTGCGCCACTTCCAGGCCATCGCCGCCGCCACCGACCAGTCCATAGTGCTGTACAACGTGCCGGCCCGCACGGGCGTCAATATCGAACCGCAAACGGCGGCACTGCTGGCGCGCGACTCGCACTTCGTCGCCATCAAGGAAGCGGGCGGCAAGCTGCCGCAGCTGGGCGAACTGCTGCTCGACACGCGTCTGGACGTGCTGTGCGGCGACGATGCGCTGCTGCTGGCCAGCCTGTCCATGGGCGGCCACGGCGCCATGTCGGCCGCCGCGCAGGTGCGCCCCGACCTGTATGCGCAGCTGTACCACCTCGTCAGGCAGGGACGCCACGGCGCCGCGGGCGCCCTGTTCAAGACCATGCTGCCCGTCATCCGCCTGCTGTTTGCCGAACCGAATCCCGCTCCCGTGAAGGCCGCGCTGGCCATGCAGGGCAAGGTACGCGACGCATTGCGCCTGCCGATAACGCCCATGTCGGCCGCCGGCCAGGCCGCCCTGGCCGCGGCGCTCGAACCCCTGATGGAACTGCCAGTATGGACCGCGAGCGACAGGGATGCACCGCGCGAAGGCTGTCTGCTGCAGCTGGTTTCCCCTGCCAACATCATGCCAGCCGTGCGCCAAGATGATCATCGCTATCACGGATGAACGCGGGGGGATGGAGAAATCCATCCTGGCCGGGCGGCTCGCCGCCTCGCGCGCGCTGGCCGGACGCAAGGTATTGCTGCTCGATGCCGATCCGCGTCAGGGCGCCATGGCGCAAGCCAGGAACCTGCACGACGGCGCCATGCACGGCAGCCTGACGCGGCCGCGCCTGATGGCGCGCGCCATCAGCGCCAAGGGCTTGCAGCCGGAGCTGGAGCACTTGGTGCACTGCTACCACGACATCGTCATCGACAGCGAAGGCCGCGACTCCATGGGCAGCCGTTCGGCCCTGATCGCCGCGCGCGTGCTGGTGGTGCCGCTAGCCGGCGTCGTCGACGCCGGCGCGCAGGCGGGCCTGGCGCGCCGCATCGCGCACGCGCGCAGCGTCAATCCGGATCTGCGCGTCCTGCTGGCAAGGGACACGCAAGCGGCGCCCGCCCACGCCCTGGCCGCGCAGATTCCAGCCGCCCGCGTGGTCGGTCTGGGGCAGCTGTATTGCGCCGTTTTCAACCTTTCTGCCTAGCCCGTCCGGGCACGCAAAAAAGGCGGCGCATGCGCCGCCTCTCCCTTCCGTCAATTAAAACGTCTTGCTGACCGTCAGCTGCAGCGCCGTCTTGCCCATGAATTTGCCATTCACGGGCGAGGCATAGGCGGACTTGCCCGCGTTCGTGCCGATCACGGCCAGCGCGCCCGAAACAAAGCCGAAATCGCGCGTGACGCCCACTTTCCAGTCCGTGTAGCTCGACGCATCATTGTTTTTGACCTTCTGGTGGCCCGCATGCAGGTTGCCGGTCCAGCCGTTCGTCAGGTCGATATTCGCGCCGATATCGAGGTAGCCGCTGTTCTTGCTGTTGACGATGCCGAACAGGTTCGAGACGGCGTGCGAATATTTGATATAGGCGGGGCCGTACGACAGCTGGCCGTAGACTTCCTGCGTGTCCGCGTCGGCCAGGCCGGCGACGTGCTTCAAGCCGTTGTCCGCATACACATAGGCGAGCACGCCCACGTCATAGCCAACATCGCCGCCCAACTGGCCGCGCTTGCCCGCATACAGGTCCACTTCCACGTCGCCGCTGCCGCCCGCATCCTTGGTCCACTTGATGGTGGAAGCCCAGGCGCCCGCATACAGGCCCGTCGGGTTATTGATGTAATCCACGCCGCCCTGCAGCGCGGGCTTCAGGCGCGTCTGCGAGATGCCCCGGTAACGGTAGTCGGACACGCCGGCCACGTTGAAACTGACTTCATTGTCGGGCTTGGCCTCGTCCGCGTGGGCCAGGCTGCCCGTCAAGGCTGTGAAGGGGACAGCGACGGCAAGTGCAAGTAGCATTTTATTCATGGTTTTTTCTTCTTCATGGGTGGTATGGGCCTTTGCCAACATGGCGCAGCTGGCCCGCCGCTGCAAAATTTTGGGTAAAGCGTCCCCCTGGCGCGCGCGGCGCCTGTTTTCAAACAGGGGAATATCAGGTGTTAGAGCGGCAGCAGCAGCCGGTAGCCGACGGCCGTTTCCGTCAGCAGGTACTGCGGCTGGGCCGGATCGGCTTCCAGCTTCTGGCGCAGATGGCCCATGTAGATGCGCAGGTAATGGCCGTTTTCGCTGTTCGACGGCCCCCACACTTCGCGCAGCAGCTGCGGATTGGTGACCACCCTGCCCGCATTCTTCACGAGCACCGACAGCAGGCGGAATTCCGTCGGCGTCATGTGCACCAGCTGCTTGTTGCGCGTCACCAGCCGGTCCTTCAGGTCGACGCGCACGTCGCCGAACTGCACCACGCCATCGTCGCTGGCGGCGGGCTGGCGCTGGCGGCGCAAGGTGGCGCGCACGCGGGCCAGCAGCTCGCCCACGCCGAACGGCTTGGTCAGATAGTCGTCGGCGCCCGCATCGAGCGCGCGGATCTTGTCCTGCTCGTCGACCCGCGCCGACAGCACGATGATGGGTACGGCCGACCATTTGCGGATGTCGGCGATGAAATCGATGCCATCGCCGTCGGGCAGCCCCAGGTCCAGCACGATCAGGTCGGGCCGGCGCGTGCCCGCGTCGATCAGGCCCCGCTGCATGGTGGCCGATTCGAAAATCTGCCAGCCCTCGTCTTCCAGCGCGGCGCGCACGAAGCGGCGGATTTGCGGTTCATCCTCGACCAGCAAGGCAGTGGCGGAAGGTTCGTTCATATTGGTTTTCCAGTTTCATGGTCGTTGGCGTCATCGAGCTCGATCTCCGGCGGCGCAGGAGGCGTGCCCAGCGGCAGGCTGAAGACGATGGCGGCGCCCTGCCCCGGCACGTGGGGCTGCGCGTGGATGGTGCCGCCGTGGGCTTCGACGATGGCGCGGCAAATGGCCAGCCCCAGGCCGACGCCCGGCTTGTTCGATTCGCGCTCGCCGCGCGTGAATTTTTCAAAGATGGCTTCTTCGCGGCCGGGCGGCAGGCCCGGGCCATCGTCAAGCACCGTCACCTGCAGGAACTGGCCGTGCACCCCGGCCGCGACCGTGATGGTGCTGCCGGGCGGCGTGTACTTGGCCGCGTTTTCCAGCAGGTTGCACAGCACGCGCTCGATCAGCACGGCATCGTAGCGCACCAGCGGCAAGTCCGGCGCCAGCTGCGTCTGCACGGCGTGCTGCTGCAGTTGCGGGCCGCTGGCGCGCAGCGCGCTGCCCACCACTTCTTCCAGCGCCTGCCATTGCAGGTTCAGGCGCACCTGGCCGCTTTCGATGCGCGCCATGTCCAGCAGGTTCGCCACCAGGGCGCTCATGCGCACGGTTTCGGACTGCAGCGAGCGCGCCATGTCCAGCTGTGCGGGCGACAGCGCAGGCCGGGACAGCGCCAGCGATTCGGCCAGGCCCACCAGCGACGTCAAAGGCGTGCGCAAGTCGTGCGACAGGGCCGCCAGCAGCGAATTGCGCAGCCGCTCGGATTCCATCTGCAGCAGCGCGCCCTGGGCCACGTCGATGTAGTGCACGCGCTCGAGCGCGATGGCCGCCAGCGCGGCAAAGGTATCGAGGTGCTGGCGCTGTTCCGGCACCAGCAGCCAGCGACCGCGCTGCGCGCCATCGAGCGGCAGCAGCGCCAGCACGCCCCGCGTGCGCATCGGCGCGATCAGCGGCAGGTAGAAAATGGGCGAAGCCGGCAAGGTATCGGTGCCCGTCCCCGCCGCCTGCGCGTGATCGAAGGCCCACTGCGCGATGCCGATGTCGAGCGGCTCGCCGCCGTTCGCGGCCTGCAAGCTGCCCTCGTCATCGGGCAGCAGCAAGGTGGCGCGCGCGCGGAACGCCCGTTCGATGGCGCTTTTCGTGATGTCGAAAATCTGCTCCGTCTGCAGCACGCCGGACAATTCGCGCGAGAATTCGTACAGGGCGCGGGCGCGCGCTTCGCGGTGCGAAGCCACGCGCGCCTGGAAGCGCAGGCCGGCCGTCAGGTGGCCCGTGATCAGGCCCACGGCCAGCATCACGCCAAAGGTAATCACATATTGAAAATCGCCCACGGCAAACGAGAAACGGGGCGGCACGAAGATGAAATCGAAGCAGGCCACGCCCACCAGGCTGGCCAATGCCGCCGGCCCGCGTCCCAGGCGCACGGCCACCAGCACCACCGTCAGCAGGGACAGCATGGCGATGTTGGCCAGGTCCAGGTAGGGTTGCAATGGGACCGAAGCGAGGGCCGTGGCCAGGCTGACGCCGGCGGCCAGGATGTAGCGCCAGTGACGCGATGGCCGGCGCGGCGCCTCCGCATCGTCGCCCGCCGCGCGCCGGGGCGCCGCATCGGCCGGCGGCAAGCCCACTTCGATCAGGTCGATATCGGGCGCCAGGCTGGCCATGCGGGCGGCCGGCGGCACCTGCCACAGGCGCGCCAGCGCGCCGCCGCGGCCACGTCCCACGATGACTTTCGAGATATTCGCGCCGCGCGCATACTCGACCACGGCGCCGGCGATGTCGGCGGACGGCACAATGGCCGTGCGCGCGCCCAGGTCCTGCGCCAGTTTCAGGGTTTTCAGGATGCGTTCGCGCTGACCCGCCGGCAGGCGCTGCAAGCGCGGCGTTTCCACGTACAGCGCGTGCCATTCCGCGTTCAGCTGGCTGGCCAGGCGCGCCGTGCTGCGGATCACGTGTTCGCCCCCCGCGTGCGGTCCCACGCAGGCCAGCAGCGCGGCGCCCGTCTTCCACACTGGATTGATCGATTTTTCGACGCGGTAGGCCTGCACGTCATCCTGGATCCGGTCCGCCGTGCGGCGCAAGGCCAGCTCGCGCAGGGCGATCAGGTTACCCTTGCGGAAAAAATGCTGCGATGCCCGTTCGGCCTGCTGCGGCTGATACACCTTGCCCTGCTTCAGGCGGCGCAGCAGTTCATCGGCGGGGATATCGACCAGCACCACTTCATCGGCGCGGTCGAACACCGTGTCGGGCAGGGTCTCGGCCACGCGCACGCCCGTGATCCCGCCCACCACGTCGTTCAGGCTTTCCAGGTGCTGCACGTTCACGGTCGACAGCACGTCGATACCGGCCGCCAGCAATTCCTCGACATCCTGCCAACGCTTCGGATGGCGCGAACCGGCCACGTTCGAATGGGCCAGTTCATCCATCAATATCAGCGGCGGCGCGCGGCGCAGGGCCTCGTCCAGGTCGAACTCGTACAGGGTCTTGCCCCGGTACTCGATGGCTTTGAGCGGAAGCACGGGCAAGCCGTCCAGCTGGGCCGCCGTATCCTGGCGCCCATGCGTCTCCACCACGCCCACCAGCAAGTCCTGGCCGTCGGCCAGCAATTTGCGCGCGGCCGCCAGCATCGCGTAAGTCTTGCCGACGCCGGCCGAGGCGCCGAAATAGATGCGCAGCCGGCCGCGCGCGGCTTTCTGTTCCTGCGCCTGCACTTGCGCCAGCAGGGCATCAGGGTCGGGGCGTTGGCTGTCGTTGGGGAGCATGTTGTATTTTAATCTTCTTGGGCATTGTAGGTCGGATTAGCGCGTCCGAAGGGCGCGCGTAATCCGACAACATCGTTGGCCTGGCTGGTGGTGATGTCGGCTTACGCTGCGCTAAGCCGACCTACGCACCGTTGCCAGCTTACTTTGCCATGGCATCCAACGCCAGATTCAATTCCAGCACATTCACGCGCGGTTCGCCGAAAAAGCCGATATACGCGGTTTTCTGCACCTTGGCGATGGCGTTTTCCACCTGCGCCAGCGGCACGGCGCGCACGCGGGCCACGCGTGGCGCCTGGTACAGGGCGCCCGCCAGGCTGATTTCCGGGTCCAGGCCGCTGCTTGACGCCGTCACCAGGTCGACGGGGATCGGCTTGCGGTTGCCGGGATCGGCTGCCTGCAGGGCGGCGATGCGCGCCTTGACGGCGTCCACCAGGGCCGGATTGGTCGGTCCCTGGTTCGAGCCGCCCGAACCGGCGCCGTTATTGGCCATCGGCGCGGTGGCCGACGGCCGGCCCCAGCAATACTTGGGCGAGGTGAAGGACTGGCCGATCAGGGTCGAGCCGACGGGCTTGCCCCCACGCTCGACGATGCTGCCGTTGACCTCATCGCTGAAGGCCAGCTGGCCGATGCCGGCCGTGGCAAACGGATAGACGACGCCGCAGATGACGGTCAGCGCGGCAAACAGGACCAGGGCGGGACGGACGATAGTGCTCATGATGGTTCCTTTAGACTAAATTGAGGGCGGACAGCAGCATGTCGATCAGCTTGATCCCGATGAAGGGCAAAATAATCCCGCCCAGGCCGTAGATCAGCAGGTTGCGGCGCAACAGGCTGGCCGCGCCGATGGCCCGGTACTGCACGCCTTTCAGCGCCAGCGGAATCAGCACGACGATGATCAGGGCATTGAAGATCACGGCCGACATGATGGCCGAGGCGGGGCTGGCCAAATGCATGATGTCGAGCGCCTTCAATTGCGGATAGGTGCCCACGAAGGCGGCCGGGATGATGGCGAAGTACTTGGCGATGTCGTTCGAGATCGAGAACGTCGTCAGCGAACCGCGCGTCATCAGCATCTGCTTGCCGATTTCAACGATTTCCAGCAGCTTGGTCGGGTTCGAATCGAGGTCGACCATATTGCCCGCCTCCTTGGCCGCCTGCGTGCCCGAGTTCATGGCCACGGCCACGTCGGCCTGGGCCAGCGCGGGAGCGTCGTTGGTGCCGTCGCCCGTCATCGCCACCAGGCGGCCTTCGGCCTGGTAGCTGCGGATGAGTTTGAGCTTGTCTTCCGGCGTCGCTTCGGCGAGGAAATCGTCCACGCCCGCTTCGGCGGCAATCGCGGCCGCCGTCAGCTTGTTGTCGCCCGTGATCATGACGGTCTTGATGCCCATGCGGCGCAATTCCGCGAAGCGCTCCTTGATACCGCCCTTGACGATATCCTTCAGTTCCACGGCGCCCATGACGCGGCCGTCGTCCACCACCACCAGCGGCGTGCTGCCGCGGCGCGCGATGTCGTCGACGGCGCGTCCCACCTCCGCCGGATACGGCTGGCCCAGCGCTTCCACATACTTTTTCATGGAATCGGCCGCGCCCTTGCGCAGCTGGCGCACCTGCTGCTCGCCTGGGATATCCACGCCGCTCATGCGCGTCTGCGCCGTGAACGGGACGAAGGTGGCGTGCAGGCTGGCCATCTCGCGTTCGCGGATATTGAACTTCTGCTTGGCCAGCACGACGATGCTGCGCCCTTCCGGCGTTTCATCGGCCAGCGAGGCCAGTTGCGCCGCGTCGGCCAGCTGCTGCTCCGTCACGCCAGGGGCAGGCACGAAGCTCGATGCCTGGCGGTTGCCCAGGGTGATGGTGCCCGTTTTATCGAGCAGCAGCACGTCCACGTCGCCGGCCGCTTCCACGGCGCGGCCCGAGGTGGCGATCACATTGGCCTGCATCATGCGGCTCATGCCGGCCACGCCGATGGCGGACAGCAAGCCGCCGATGGTGGTCGGAATCAGGCACACGAGCAACGCGATCAGCACGGTGATCGTCACCGGCGTGCCGCTGCCGGCCGCCGCCACGGAAAACAGCGAATACGGCAGCAGGGTCACGGTGACGATCAGGAACACGATCGACAGGGCCACCAATAAAATCGTCAGGGCGATCTCGTTCGGCGTCTTCTGGCGCTTGGCGCCTTCGACCATGGCGATCATGCGGTCGATGAAGGCTTCGCCCGGGTTGACGGAAACGCGCACCAGCAGCCAGTCCGACAGCACGCGGGTGCCGCCCGTGACGGCGGAAAAGTCGCCGCCCGATTCGCGGATGACGGGCGCCGATTCGCCCGTGATGGCGCTTTCGTCGACGGAGGCCACGCCGGCCGTCACTTCGCCGTCGGCGGGAATCACGTCGCCCGCTTCGACCAGCACCGTCATGCCCTTGCGCAGGTCGGTCGCCGGCGTGGGCAGCCAGGAGGTGCCGTACTTCGGCGTCTGCATTTTCTTCGCCATCACCGTCTGCTTGAGGGCGCGCAGGGACGCTGCCTGCGCCTTGCTGCGGCCTTCGGCCAGCGCTTCGGCGAAGTTCGCGAACAGCACGGTAAACCACAGCCACACGGCGACGGCGACGATGAAGCCGAACGGCGCTTCACCCTGGCCGTTCAGGGCCTGGATGGCCAGCAGGGTCGTGATGATGCTGCCGACATAGACGACGAACATCACGGGGCTGCGCCACTGCGTGCGGGGGGCGAGTTTTTTGAACGCATCGACGATGGCTGGGCCAATCAGTGCGGAATCGAACAAAGTCAGGCTTGTGCGTGACATGGTAGCCTCTTATTTGATGAAAAGTTGCAGGTGTTCGACGATCGGGCCCAGGGCCAGCGCGGGAACGTAATTCAATACACCA
>Ga0182008_10000884_pt1 | contig 20846 bp, 18 predicted proteins | sample Sormic07211129_1_FD_120482 | JGI IMG/M metagenome (GOLD analysis project Ga0182008, IMG submission 120482) | Rhizosphere microbial communities from Sorghum bicolor, Mead, Nebraska, USA - 072115-129_1 metaG | ecosystem: Host-associated > Plants > Roots > Rhizosphere | place: USA: Nebraska...
ACCGAAGCAGCGGCTGTCCAGCGCTGAATTCAGCCGTCAGGTCGCCCACCTGCAAACCTTGAGGAACACGCTATGATCTGGCACTTGGAAAGCGTTAGATTGCTGTGATATTAGAAACAGTCACTTAGAATCTCATGCGCTTTAGGGGTGCTTCTACCACCCCAAATGGCCAGAGCAGACAAAGTGAATGGGATTCTAAATAGCACAGAGGGCAGCAGATGGAGCTTGTGTGGGCTACTGAAGATTTCGTGATCGTTGGGCAACCTTATCCAGGGTTTCCCATTCTGCTATGGGACTCGATGGAGAGTTGCCTCCCCGCTAATCAATTCTTTCGTCACTACTTGCTTCGCGGGGATATCGGCTCTAAGCGATCCTGGCCCAGTACTGGACGCGCTCTTTACGACTTCTTCAGCTTCCTTCAAGCCCATGAGATTGACTGGCGCGACGTTGATCGCGGCGAGGCAAAGAGCCTTGTGGCGGCCTATCGGGACTATTGCCTGATAGCGTGCGAATTGGCACCAAACACTACTCGCCAGCGCCTGACTTACATCTGCAAGTTCTACGAATACGCGCTGAAGGAGGGCTGGGTGAAACGCCTGCCCTTCGCCTTTGAAGAACGTACCGTGAGGCGTGAAACAGGCTTCCTTGCGCACGTCGATGCCAGCGGAGGCAAGGCCATGGCAAACGATGTGATGCCGCGTACCCACAAGGCTCTGCCCAAGTTCTTGCGCATGGCAGAGATAAAGGCCCTCCTTGCCGCAACGGAGAACCCCCATCACCGGATGATGATGCGCCTAGGGTTGCATTCGGGTCTGCGTCGCGAGGAAATCGCCGCCTTCCCGCTGGCCTATGTCTTCGACCCGGACAAGGCGGCACGAACCGAGCGCAACCTCCGCATTCGGCTCGATCCGTACGACGGCAGCGGCATGGTGACTAAGGGCAGCAAGCCGCGAGATATTTACGTCAGCCGCCAATTCATGGCCGAACTCTATCGCTATGTGACGAAGGTGCGCGGCGAGCGCGCCTCGCTTAATAAAACCCCGCAAAAGGCGCTGTTCCTCAACCAGTCAGGGGAGCCCTATGGGGGCGACGGCAAGAGCCTCAACCGGATCATCAGCGAAAACGGCAAGCGGGCTGGAATCAAGGTCCATACGCATATGCTCCGACATTCCTATGCCACCCATACCCTGGTCAGCCTTCAGCGTAACCGTGCCAGCGGACTGGAGCCCCTTGTGTTCCTTCAGCGGCAACTCGGCCACAGTTCGATTCAGACGACCATGGTGTACCTGCACCTGATCAACGAAATGGCGGACGAGGCGGTACTGGCCTATGACGATGAATTGAACGCACTGGCGGGGGTGGCTTGATGGGCAAACGCAAGGTATTTGCTAAGACCGACCTCAGCATCCCTCAAGTCGAGCACAGCCGCGACAAAGAAGGCAATGTGGTTATTTTGCCCGAAGCCATTCCTCCGACTAACACCATGGTCAAGTTCGGGCGAAATGGCTCCAACACCCGTGGCTTTGACTTTGCCCGCTGGTACGGAGCTGGTATAGACCCCATTACCTACGCCTGCCAACGACAAATTGAACGCAGCCTCGCCGGGCAGGATGGTGCCGTAGAAATCATCACAGTGGTTAGCTACTGCACAAATGGGTTACGCCATTTCCTCGACTTCTGCGTGCTGCGTGCGAAAGCTTTGAGCCTTGCCCTGAACCTATCCGATATAAACCGGGATTTGATGGACGGTTATCTCGGCCATCTGAAAGGGTCGGGCGTGGCGATTACCTCTCAGAAGACCCGCTACACGAAGGCAAAGGCCGTACTGATCAGTTTGGGGCAACGTGGGCTAATTCACTTGATCACCTCCGGCGACGCGGCCACCTTCCCTCGTAATCCCTACCCAAACATCAACCGTAAGACCAAAGGCGAGTCGGCGTTATCAAAGCGCGAGCGGCAAGCGTTCTCGGCGGCGCTGCGGCAAGCCATCAAACCGATATGGGCCGATGACCCTCCTGTAACCAGCGAACTCCTGGTCTACGCCCTCCTGATCGTGGCGCTACACACCGGACGGAATACCACGCCACTTCTGGAGATGAGCCGCGACTGCTTACACCCGCACCCCAAGGACAATACTGTATTCCTTACGCTGTGGAAGCGGCGCGGATACAACAGCAGCAAGGTGGCGCTGCGCGCAGAGTCGGACGCCGAGCGCCTTATGGAGTCCACGCCTAGTGTGAAAATCAACGTGGAACGCCTGATCCGCCGCGTGATGGCCTTGTCCGAACCTCTAGATGCAGAGGCTCCGGCCGACCTCATGGGACGCGTATGGCTGTACCGCTGTCGCGATATCATGGATTCCGGTCAAATCACGACACTAAATGCACAAGCGTTGCGTAAAGGGATAAAGTGCCTTGTAGCTCATTATGGTCTGACCGACAGCGACGGAAAACCGCTGCGCATCAACATCTCACGTCTACGGAAGACTTTCGCCAACCGAATCTTTGAGTTAACCGACGGTGATTTGGTGACCACCGCTGCGGCCCTCGGTAATACCCCGCAGGTGGCCGAACAAAACTACCTGTCGCCCAGCGAGGATACTCGTCGCAACTGGCAGTTCATGGGCGAGGTACTGGTACAGGAGTTGCTGACTCAGACCATCGGTGAGACCTACAGCGACACCCCCATGGGCCGCTGCGCCGACTTGGTTAACGGTCAGTACGCTCCGAAGCGCGAAGGCGCGACCTGCATGAACTTCTTGAACTGCCTGCGCTGCAAGCACTACGCAGTGACCGCCGAGGATCTGTACAAGCTTTTCAGCTTCTACTTCCGCGTTCTGGCGGAGCGCTCGCGTATGGACAAGCGGCGATGGGCACGGGAGTACGCCCACATCCCCCGCTTGATCGACCACTACATCGTTGCCGAGGGGCTGCGGCGCGGCACCTTCAAAGACGCAACCGTGGAAGCCGCCCGTGAGCGTGCCCGCATCCTGCCGCACCCGTTCTGGTCGGTCGATCTGATCGACAGCCTGGAGATCTTTGAATGAGCGACAACACCCTGACGGCACTACCTTGGGAACTCTATGATGTCCAGCCGGGTGATGCGCGCCGGCTCCCGGAACCCGAACGCGACGCTCTCATAATCAGTGCTATTCAGGTCGATGGGCAGTGGGTCATCCTCAGCCGCTACGGCGATGAAGTTTGGCAACTCGACGGCTTCACTAGCAACATGCCAGCCAGCAAGAAACGGCTGGACTTCGGCACAGTGCCTCCGGCTTTTCGGGCGGTGATGAAAGCGATGTTTTACCGGCACCTAAGAAGAGGACGCAGCGAGAGGGGGCAGCCAAAAGGCGCTACTCTGCGAAGATGCTTCAAAGACGCGCTGCCATTCTTACATCACCTGGAGATGCTCAAGCTCGAGCATCTGGGGGCGGTTACACCCCTGATCTGTAGCACCTATGTGACAGCCTGCAAAGCGCACCGCCGAAGCAGCCGGTCTAGGGAGGAGCCACTGACGCAGGAAGGGCTGCGTAGCCGTTTCGAGGCAGTCGAAGCGCTCCATGAACTCAGCCAATATACCGAAGACCGGATGCAACAGCATCCTTGGGCCGGAACGTCCGCGAAAGCGATTGCGGGGCTAATCGGCGGCGTCCGAGGCGGCAAGACGCCGCTAATCCCCGATGATGTGTTTTGCATTCTGTTCGAGCAGGCCTACCAGCAGATTGAACGTGGCCAGCAACTGCTTAACCTGCGCGATGAATTGGCTCCCATCGCCTTGCAACGTAAGAGGTTGTGCCACAAATCTGTAAATAATGCTAAGAACCGCCGCTTGGAGGCTCTTGGTTGGGAGACCGGATTGAGGGGACTCTCCAAGGCGCTGACAAACCTGCGCACCGCCTGCTACGTTGTCCTCGCCAGCACATCCGGCTGCCGCAACCACGAACTGGCCAACTTGCAGTCGGGCGCACACCACCGCACCGAGGACGATGAGGGCACCGTATATCACTGGATGCGCTCACGGTCGGACAAGACCGATGCCGGTATCCATGATTGGATGATCCCCGAGGCAGCCGTGCGTGCCCTGCGACTGATGGATCGCTGGTGCGAGCCCCATCAGGCAATGATCACCTCCGAGATCGCGCAGCGACGTCGCGCCAATCCGCATGATCCGCAAATCGCGGAGGCGCAAAAGCACCGCCATGCGATCTTCGTCGGCGTAAATCCGATTGATGGCAACCAAGTGCGCACACTTTCCAACACGGGTTGGGATTCTAAACTCAAGCAGTTCGCCAAAGAATGCGGAGTGAATTGGAATCTAAGTAGCCACCAGTTCCGCCGCAAGTTCGCCAACTACGCCGCGCACAGCCGCTTCGGCGACCTGCGCTACCTCAAGGAGCACTACGCGCACTGTGCGCTGGACATGACCCTGGGCTACGCCATCGACGACACTTGGGGACAGCACCTGGATCTTGATCTGTACGACGAAATTCAAGGGGAGCTGGAAGATATCAAACTCGGCGTCGTCGATAACTGGCTGGGGAACGAACCCCTGGCCGGAGGTTATGGCCGCGCGCTCAAGCAGTGGCAGCGAGAGCCGCAGAACCTGCTGATCTTCAAGGATCACGCCTCAATGCTCAAGTCCATTGCCGAGAGCACCGCGATTCGCAGCAACGGTCATGCCTGGTGCACGGCGGACAATGATGGTTGCGTCGGTAATAACTTTGAGCGTACCCGCTGTGGAAATTGCAACAATGCTGTGATCGGGCGCGGCCACTCGGCCATTTACCGGGGACTCTACGATGATCTGAAAGGGTTGGTGCATTGCCCTGACATTGGCGAGGGCGGCCGCCAGCGCGTTGAGCGCGAGCTGAATCGCTGCCGTGACGTATTAGCCCAGTTGGGAATGGACCCGGAGACTTTAATCGCATGAAGCCCAAGGACAAGGCAACCAACTACAAGCCGGCTGGGGATCGCGAGAAGGATCTGAAGCTCGCCCTCTACCGCATCCAAAAAGGCCGTGCCCGCACCGGGGAAACCAAGGTTACTATCGCCGCAGTGGCCCGCGAGGCGGGCGTATCGACGGCGCTAATTCATAATCATTACCCACGAATTGCGGAGGCTATCCGCGAGGCTCAAGGGCGCTCCAGTCGCGCCATGCGTGATGTGAAACAACAAGACTTGATTGCAGAGCGCATGAAGTCCGCAGCCTACCGTCTGGAGATAGAGGAACTGCGGGTCAAGGTCGCCAATCTCGCTTCCATCAACGAGGTTCTATTGGACAAGAACCGTGTACTCAAGGCTGAGATGAGCGACCGTAAGGTGGTCGATCTGGCTTCAAGGAAGCCGCGCGGATAGGTCGATTTCGCATGGTGCGCAACTGCATCCGTCTGCCCAGCCAATTCCATCATTGATCGCCGATGAATGTATCTGGCTTGAACGGCAGACCGCCTCAACGCGACAGGCAGAGAGGGGCTCGCGTACTAGCCATGCATAACACCGCCCGCTTCTTCGTGTGCAGCTGAAATCACGCGGCTTGGCTCGGCGGAAAGGAGGTCCTGTGGGCGCTTGCCCCCGAGCCATTCGTTAGGAGAAATAAACCAGAATGAAACTCCCCAACCATCTTTCATGGGACGGAGAATAGATAATACCTCTCTAAGGCCGGGAATTGGACTGGCTCCGCCTTGCGATGGGAACGCGTAAACTGGAAAACACCTGCAGCCATCGTGATCGATCGAGAAAATTCGGTGGTCCGCTTCCCACTCCTTAAGTGCGGGACTCAGGAGCTCAACGTGGATACCCAGATGGTTTGCCAAGTCCTGAACCAGAAGGAAGTCGCCGCACGTCAGAATATGAGCTCTCGCGAGGGCAACCATTTCCCGTTCTCTTTCTTCGATAGTCCGACACTTTCCACCTGTTCGTGTAAGCGTCGCCTCTGAAGGCGAGCACCAGGCTAGCTCATGGTCCTGTACTGGTTTACGGGGGGAGCTCGAGCCGCCCGCAAGTCTCCCTATTGGCTCGTGCTCTGCTCCGAATTGCAATGCTGCATCAAGAAATCTGTTTGCTGCCTTCTTTGATCTGCGTGCGCTCATATGCTGAGCTTCGACCACGAATTGAGCATTCAACAACCACTTGCACGTTTTGACTTTTCGCCTTCCTTTCATGACTGACCTCTCTTGTACACCACGGGTCGCGATCGCTATGAAATGCTGGCAATTACTCATGGACCTCCACATCGTCAGGTAGATTGACTGCGTTGACCATCCGAGTAATGACGATCGACAGCCAATTTTGATGAGCAACAAGCTCTGCGTCGAAGTCTCCCCTTGCGTTGGACGTCTCGTAGAGTGATCTCCAGTCAAGGATATCCGCTGGGTCGACCTTAGCGTTGTCTCGAAATACAGCTTTTGAAGCAAGCCGATATGCATAAGTATCCAAGCAAGCCTCTCCAGTCCCCTTGAGCTTTACACGGCCAAAATCAAACACATTCTCAGCGATCCATTGTGCAGAACCGTTAAGTGCTGGAGGAACCGCGAGCAGGACGCCAACGATAGCCTTTTCTGAATCTGGTCGATCCGTATCATTGAAGAGGTCGATCAGGTTTTGGCCGTAAATGCACTTGGTTATCTCTACACCCTGCTCCGGCTGAGCAATGTTCGCCACCGCTACAATAAGCATGGTTGAGGGGCTGTGCTCGTTACTCGTCTCGGATAACTGACGGGCGCTCATGTGTAGTGCTGGCATAAAAAACATCTCAAAATGAACACTATAGATTGTAGCCCTATAGAGTTCAAAAAGGCTTCATCGTTCCTTTTGTGGATGAAGCAAAATGGAACTGCGGGAAGCGTTTGCCATTGCGTTGCGCAACACACGACTTCGCCAGGGGTTGACCCAAGAAGATTTTGGAGTCGTCAGCAGTAGGACATACCTCAGCACCTTAGAGCGCGGCCTTAAGAACGTCACTTTAGAGAAAGCATCGGAGCTTGCTGGCAGAATGGGTGTACATCCACTTACCCTTCTTCTTGAGAGTTTTTTACTCATCGATCCTGATACGGATTTAGACTCGTTGCTTGAGCGTATCCGACAAGAGAGCCTTTCGTCCCGTCCCGCGACTCATAAATAGAAGCCTGTACTGGAGATGGCAAGCGAACTCGAATTGAAGGTCTAAGCGGCGACCGGGGCGCATAGACAATAAAACCGTCTAACTCTAAATGACAAGCAACCGTGCTCTCTTGGGGTCAAGCAAGCTGACATCATTGCTGCATATGTTGGCCGTTCAGACCGGGCCTAGCGGGCAAAACCGACCACAAATGACGGCGTCGTCTTCCGAAAGCGGTCCGTCGCATGGCGGCCCAGCCCGGTGGTTCCCGGCCAATTAGCCTGCCCGTTTGCAGACCGTAAGCGAATGGGGAACACACCTTGCGTAGATCAGGCAGGCGTCCACTGATGCGGCAGTAGCCGGTCAATTTCACTTGCTCGCTGAGCGGCAGCCGCGTGAGTACACCCTTGAGATAAGCATACGGGTCATGCCCATTGATATGCGCCGACTGGATCAGGCTCATGATCGCCGCCGTCCTCTTGCCGCTGCGCAGCGACCCCAAACAGCCAGTTCGACCGCCCAAGCGCCCATAGCCGGATCAAGTTCTCGATCTGGTTATTGTCGATGGGCCCTGCACTATCTTTCAGGTAGCGCGTCAGCGCTACCCAGCGTTTAGGGCTGTAATCCAGAGCCTGGATCAGTGTTTCGCACTGCCGGCAGGCCCATTTCCCACGAAGGTGCTGTTTCGACGGTGAACACGCCCGGCGTGTAGTCCAGCTTCTCGCTGACGTCTTCACCGATGCGCTGAGCCTGACAGCCGCAAGCGCACGGAGTGTTATTCGGCTCGTGATGAATCACAGTGCGCGGGACTGTGGCGGCAACGGCGCAAGCTTGGGTTGCTGGCGTGGTTCTGTCTGCGCGGGTGCGGGATGAAGTGCTGTTAACTGGCCTCGAAGGCTTCGAGGTCGGTATTGGGCAGGTCATCGAGCAGGCTGCCTTGCGCCGGGCTGATCTGCTTGCTGCGCTTGGCGAACTTGTGGCGTTTGAGAATGACGATTTCGTGAGTGAGCTGCTCGATGATCGTTTCATCGCGATGGATCTTTCTGCGCGGGGTGTCGACCTTGGACATCAACCCCGCATCCAGTGTACACAGTTGTTCGGGGGGCATTTGGTCGAGATCGGGCAAGGAAGTCATGGCGTGGATTTTACCAAAGCGGGTCCTCAGCGCTTGCACTCAGGGCAATACCGGCTGGTGATCCGATTCCAATTGGACAGCGTTCGCGTGAATTTCGAATGCGGGGCATTACCGCATTCAATTTCGATCGTTTTCCCACCGTCCGGCAATCGCACCGAGGGTTCACGCACGCTTGTACGGCCGGGGCTGTGCGTCAGGTCGATGATCTGGATGGCCTGCAGATAGTCGCTCAGTGACTTTTTCTTCCTGACAGCGGTTGGGCTACAAGCGGTGCAGCCATAGTCGTTGCGGTGCAGATGCTGGAACTGAGACGCGGCCACCAACACTATTTCGCTGCCCTGCTGCAGCAATACGTCGAGTGTTGGCGTTTGCCATTGGCGCAGGAATTTGAGCGCGTTGCTCGCATAGTTATTCTGCGCATCCCACACCAGCCCGCTATCGCTCAGCAGTGCATTCACCGCTGGCGTGATGTCTTTAGGCGCCGTCGGCAACAGCAACTGGTGATGCTTGAGTTCGTCTACAACTTTGCGCGCCACCATTTTGGTGAGCGAGTTCTGCTTGAAGCGGAATGCAAGGTGCCCGGGGTTACCGCACTGGCAGTTGTGGTAGTCATCCGCGGTCAAGGCGCTGTTGATCAAATAGCCCTGCGGGTGGATTGCTTTCAACAGCGAGCCAAGGCGCCCGAGGGTAATCTTTACGGGCGTGGCGTGGGCAGCAGACCCCGTACGCCCCAGTGGGCAGCATTCGCTACGGTTATTGAAATCCCAGACTTGCCTATGTGTGGCGTTGAACTTCGCATTACAGCCTGGCGCGTCACATTGGAACAACCCGCTATCCCCGCTATTGTCCAGCTCCTGCCAACCCAGTTCGCCCAGACGTTTGGTTTTCTGCGCTTGCCGTTCGCACACGGAGCACCAGTCGGCTGCCAAGCTTTCCAGGAACTCCCAACTACGATGTTGCAATTGATGACCGCAGCGCTCACAGCCAATGTTGACTCGACCATCCGGGGTGCGTCGCACGTTGTTCAGATTCATACCGATGCCGTGGTAGTAAGCGCGCCGGGGGCCGAGTTGAGCCAGGCGCAGCTGGAACTTTTGGCGCTTATGGTCGGCCAGCGCGCAGTTTTTGCACCACGACTCAGCGATCATCATTGCACCCGCTTCGGGCGTGATTTCGTCGTGACCGCAAGCCAACTCGATGCGCAGTTGGCTGCGCTTGGACAGCGTGCCACCTTTTCTCCACGGCTGGCCATTGACCTCCACCAGCTTGCCCCCAAGGCCGACGACGTAGTTCAGTACTTCGTCGGTGAACTGCGAGTAGCACTGTTTGATAAACGCATTGATCGACGGCGAGGAGCCATCGAGCGACTTCAGCGCCTTCAGCCGGCTGGGGTCGTAGCTGACGCCAGCGACGTCGAGCGCACCGCTAATCAGGTCGCAATAGTCCGGAACGGTGATGTATTTGGGCTGATCGATCACCAGCAGTGTGACTGTTTCGGCTTGGCACACGCTAGCTTTATGCGCGTCCCGGGCGACCAAGAGGGGATTACTCAGATGCTGGCGGCCATTGTGCTCGCAAGCCAGGTGCAAGGCTGGGCAATAGATATCGAGCTCTAGTGCCGGGGCGTCGGGAGCCTCCTTCAGCCAGTCGTAGCGACGGTTGTACTGCCAGCTATTGCCCGGAAAAAGATCGCGCAAGATCAACCGGCACAGCTTCTCGCCAATGTGCAGAATATGGCTGGTGCAGGAGAGATCGCGCAGTTTGCTCAGCGTATGAGCATGCTCGATACCCCACTGATCTGCATAGATGAACTCCCAGCGATCATTGGCGAAGCGCGGCCCGATAGCCCGCCAACCCCGAGCGACCACGATGGTGTGCGCTTGCTGCATGTTGTCGGTAGTGCGCGGAGTCATGGCGGGTTGCGGCGTGGGTGTGGAGGTCATGGTCAGCATCCTTGATGACGGGAAGCGAGAGTGCGCGATCTTAATGCAGACCTACCGATGGACCTAACCGGGATTGAAATGTTTACTTTGAGCAGAGGATTTCGGGCTCAAATTTCGCATAGCGGCGCGCAAAAAAGGTGTTTTCAGCAGTCAGCATGCGGGCCGCCTGAAAGGGTCGACTTTTTCAACAGAATTGGCTGTGGATTCAACTGGTCGACACAACAGATTGGCTAGAAACCGACGTTCTACATTAGATCTCTTGCGGCGATAGTGGTCATTTGGGTAATTGCACAGAATTGCCCACCCATTTGCATTCGACCTGACCAATCATTTGCATCGGATTTGACCATCATGCTGCGTGGGCATGACCGGCAGAGAACGACCCAAAGCGGTCGTCAATGTGAGGTAGCTAGGTACAGCTGCGCGGCCTCGGCAACGGTACCTACCCACCATACTGTGCGATCAAATTCTCAGAAGTTCAGCCGTGATACGCCGTTCTCACCTGCCCATAGCCCCCAAAGGGGCGCTAGCATGTTTGTGGGTCTCTGCTATACCAAACTGTCAGACGGCCCTTCTAAAGTCGTGTAGGACCATACGCAGCGTTAACCTCGCTTTAGAGGAAATAGTTATGGCGCTTTCACGTCGCGAGATGCTGGTTCTCAGCAGTGTTGTCCTCATTGCTCCGCGGTTTAGTTTCGCTACAGGAACCAACTGGGCAGCGCTCGCCCAAGAGGACACTCAACTCCCTGAAATTCCGGAACAGCTGGCAGCATTCAAAGGCCAGCCCTCCCTCAACCATGGTGTGCTCACTGGCTACATGCCGATGGGGACAAAAAAACCGACAAGTGCTGAAGAATCGCTAGGGAAAATAGTATTGGATGGAGTTCCAAAAAACTGCACTCCGATTGAAATCGCGCTGTACTTCCACGATGTAGGCCAAGGGAAATACGGCAACGATCGCAAGCCATATATCACAGCTTGGCCTGAGCGTTGGAATCCGGTGATTGTAGAGTTCTTCAAGGCCACAAAATTGCAGCCGAGTGGTGATACCACATCATGGTGCGCTGCTTTCATGAACTACTGCTTGATGACGTCGGCTATTGGCAAAACCATGCCAACAGGCGCTAGCCCCAGGACTCAAAGTGCTGCCGCGCTTTCCTTCAAAAATTGGGGTAAAACTACTGATAACCCAAAGCCCGGTGATATCGTAGTTTTTAGAAACGTCAATTCACCGGGACATGGCCATGTGGGCTTTTTCCTGGCAGACCAAGGTGACAAAGTTCTAGTCATGGGGGGCAATCAATTCGAAGGTACCCCTTCACGGCATACCATCAATCGTAAACTGCTGCTCAAGGACGGGGGAGTTTTGAAGCTCCACTCTTATCGGACGGAAGAACAGCTGCATGTTTAGCCGACTCGTGGTGGTGATTCTGGCACTGGCCTTATTACCGGCACACGGGGATCCCTACAGTGAGTCATGGCCCGCGGTTATACAGCTGCACGTCTATGGGACGTTAAAGGAACCAGATCCTGACACTCACACCGTCGATTTTCATGAACGAGGCACTGGATTTGTAGTGTCTCCAGATGGGCTTGTGCTTTCCGCCGGCCACATGATCCCCAGCAAGGACCTGTTTGATGAGGACGGTTTTTACGTTGAAGGCTATTTTCCTGAAAAGGACGTTGATGCGCTAAACGCCGTCGATCCGCCTGTACAACTCAAAGTCATCAACGCGAAAGAATCTCCGTATGACGTAGCCCTTCTACAGATCAAAGATCTAAGAACAGTGAAACCGTTTCTTCGCTTATGCGACGCTTACCTCAAGCAAGGACGGCCGCGCTTCCAAGTGCTTGGTTATCAGGGTGGCGATCGACAGCTTACCATCAATGAAGGCCCGGTCATGTCCGGAGCTGGAGCTGTTTCAAATATTGTTGTCCAGATACCACTAAATCCGGGTAATAGTGGTGGGCCTATCTTCAACGAACTTGGGATGGTCTTTGGAATCGCTATCGGTGAGAGGACCGTGGGGGGCCAACGGATGCAGTCATCCTCCCTCGCTGTACCAATGGCAAAGGCCATCGCCACACTCAAGGATGACGCTAAGCCATTGATAGGTGTTAGTTATGATCCGGATTGTACAAAACCTCTCAACCCAAGGATCACAACCGTTCTGAGTGAGTCGGTACAGATCCGCAGGGAGGCTCCTGTTGACGTCATCTCTGCCCAAGGCGGCGTCATCTCTGCGCCAGGCGGCGTCATCCCAGCTCCAGGCGGCGCCATCCCGGCTCCAGGCGGCGTCATCTATATGCCAGGCGGCGTCGTTACGCTCCCCCCTGTAACTCAGATGCCGATACATACCGTTGGAAGTGGTACCACACATACCAAGGTCCCTGACGGCTATAAGGTGATACAGGCGGGAGACGTGAGGTTTGATCGACCAGGCATCAATGGCAGTGTGAGAGTTTCCAACGATGGACGCATGCTCACGATTGGAGGTACCGACATTGGTGACGAGTCGTATGTGGTGACCTCAAATGTTCCAGTTCTTCTTGAACAAGTCCCAAGTCAAAACGTTCCTTCAGTTATACAGACACGTACCTTCCCTTACTCCATGACCCTAGACGATCATGGCTTTACTGTCACCAGCAGAAATTTCCAAGAAGCAATCCCCGCGCCCGAGGGTTTCAAGTTCAAGGAAGTCATCAAGATTGAGTATGAAAGTTTGAATCATTCTCCATCGAATGGGGCAACGGTTACTGTTTCCGCCGACGGGAGCCGACTCGACCTTAAATACACTTTGGAAAGCGGTCCCGCATTCGATCAATGGCGCGGCTGGATCGACGCATTCATCACTGCGACAGTGATTCGAAAATTATAGGACGCCCATTAGAGTTCCCAAATTCGATCCCATGTTTTGGCTTGCCCCAAAAATCAAGTAGACAAGTTTGAAAGCGATGCTGGGTTAGTTGGTGGATCGCAGGCTTCGTGACGGGCAACAATCGGCCAATTGCAGACTGTCACCCCAAGCGCGATTGCTGCCCAAATCAGACACTCAGATATATCTACAAATTTAGGGGCGAATCGTGGGATTTCCCTAGGCAGGGGTTAAAGCTTTTGGGTTTGTCAAAAGAAGCTTCACAATTTCTCTAGTTATCGGAATCAACTTTCCCCAAATCAGGTTCTCATCTATTGAGTTTCCCTTGTGAAATAACTTATTTCTGGCCTCAATCAAAACCTTGATTAAATTGACTGAGATAGGGGTGACTGCTTCACCTAATGCGCAAAATTGTGTAATACCTAGCGCTGCCAGAACGGAATGAAGTTTATCGTGCCGAGATTGGTCGGTGCGGCTTAATACTGAGAGAACTACACCTTTTTTTCTATTGTCTCCCATTTTGCTTGCGGCCTCTGCGATAAGATTTTTTTCGTGACCTGAGAAAAGCGTGCCGTCTGTAAAAGCTGATCGGGCAATAACAGATGCCTCAATTGCCTCAAGTATTAAAAATAAATTAAAAAACTTGGACTTTAAGTTATTTGACTGCATCCCAAGGAAGTAGAAATGAACTAATTCGTGCAACTCCGACACATTGGTCGGCAAGCTCTTGAGCTGTACCGTTCGCTCTATATTAATGGATAGGTGATCTCTAATCCCGGGTCCATCCCCGTTGTGGCGGTAGAATGCTCCGAAATCGATTTCTATATAAGGAGACCCATAATAATGGTTCGTGTCATACGACAAATAATGTGTCGTTAAGCTGGCAAAAGCCTCCGCGAAATATTTCGCATCTGCTAGATTGATTGCATCAACAAAATCTACGGTGGCCTCATAGATTTCTCCTTTTCGCTGTACGTTTGCTGAGACTATTGAGTAGCCAAGATGATCAATATTTTCAAGGAAATTTCCGTCATCGAAAACAGTAGAGGCACACCCTGAGAAGTCTGAGGTCGCAGCAGCATGCGAAGATCTTAACATGAAGTGGAACTTTATTTGTTGCATGGACTAAAGCTCTTAATGTAATTGCGCGAGGTTACACTATGGCTCCAAGATAAGTCGTTCCGCAATGGAAGGATGCTTCTGGCCGGCTTCTGCCTGTCCTGACCGGCAAAAATTGACCCAAACCGGTCGGTCAGATCGCCTACGAAAACAGGGGCGATTCAGCCTTGGGCATCGTGCCTCATTGTATTAAAATAACGGTTCGTGTCATCGCATTAGATTGAGATATACACCATACGATGAAAAGGGTAGTTTAAGCCAAAAACGGCTTTCATCTGTTCGCGTGCACCTCTAATCAGTTGAAATCAATAAGGAGATAGATTTGCTTAGCAGTATAAAAATTGAGCGCTTCAAAAATATCACAGATATTGAAATTCCTCTGGAAGGAATCAATCTGCTAATCGGATCGAATAATGCCGGCAAGAGCAGCATACAACAAGCAATCCAATTCTCTGTCTCTATCGCTCAAACGACTGCTCAACAAGGCGCGCGGTGGGCTCAAGATAGATGTCCATCATCGCTCTCGAGTGAATCTTTGATTTACTCTCCATTGAGGGATATCGAAGCGCTAGCACCATACGGAAGGCTTCAGACATCGTTAGAGCATGCGATCAAGATCACCTTTACCGAGCTTGCAAGTTCGACCGTAACTATCCGCAAGGGAAAGAATAGAAATATCACGACATCCCTAGAGGGCAGAGTGTTAGGAGAACATCTCCAGAACATCGAAAATCCATATTCAATGATTGTTCCTGGCCTCGCAGGTATACCTTCATTTGAAGAGTACCGGCCGCCATCAGTGGTGCGAAAAGCTGCCGCAAAAGGTGACTCCAACAGCGTCTTTAGAAATATTTTGTTATTATTATCGAAAGATCAGGAATCATGGGGTTCATTTAAGAATAAGTTCAAAACGGTATTTCCAGACTATGAGATAAGTGTCAGATTTGATCCGAACGTGGATGAACATATCAATGCCAGGGTGACGAGTAATGAAATCTCGTTGCCGATTGACTCGTGCGGAACAGGGATTCTGCAAGCCATTCAAATCTTGGCCTATTACTATCTATACAAGCCAAAGTTGCTGATACTGGACGAGCCAGACTCACATCTGCACCCTAACAACCAACGAATCCTAGCGATTTTGCTGAAAGAGCTTCATCTAGAAACCGGCTGTCAGCTTATTATCTCGACACACTCCCGACACTTTTTTGATGCGTTAAAAGATGATGCCCGCGTCCACTGGATAAATAATTGTTCTTTGATAGAGAATTCGGAAGACCTTGAACGAAGCATCCTGTTAGAAATCGGCGCACTCGATAAGGGCGACCAGTTGAGAAATGGCGAGATACCTTGCATATTATTGACTGAAGATGCGGACGCAGAATACATAAACCTCATAGCTGAATCCTCGGGATTCTTGCCAGAGGAGTATCAGGTTTGGTCATACAACGGTTGTTCCAACATACAAGTCGCCCAAGCATTGAATTCTTTTATAGTTGATCATGCCCCTGGCACTTCTGTAGTAGTCCATCGCGACCGGGATTACATGACGGAGCAAGAGGTTGCGGGATACAAAGCCAACCTAGAAGCCGTAGGCATCAAGGTCTTTGTTTCCGCTGGGAATGATGCCGAAAGTCATTTTGTGAACGAAGAACATATTAATGCGCTCTACCCACAACTAACACACCAACAGGTTGCCGAGTTAATTGATGAATGCCTCGTAGAACGGCGAGACTCAATACTTGAAAAATATATAAACACAATATACAACAGACGGTTGCAGGACTCATACCGAGGAGCAGACAAGCCCAACGCTGGTGCGATCGCGCGGGAATGCACTCAAAGTTTTGACGGCAACAGGCGCGGCTTCATGCACGGTAAAATCGTAGAACGGGCGCTCAGAGGCAAGCTTCAAGCGCAGATTGGCCAAAATATCGACCTCTGCAGGGTGACAAGAGGTATAGCAGATCCGACTTTGACTGAGTTCGCAGAAGCGATTTGGAATGCCTAATTGCCATCTAAGGGCCGCCGTGTGGGGCGTCGGATCCGTGAGGGTATTTCTACATTAGTTTGCACAGCGAGCTTAAAATGCCAATAGAAGTAACAAGCGCATCTTTGTTAAAGTTATTAACACCACTTATTACAATAATTGGCAAGGAGTGCGCTTCTTTCATAAAAGACTCCAAGCTAAAGTGGGAGGCCACTACTATTGTTGAGAAGCTCTCAAAGAAGGTTTTGGATATCAATACCATCAAAACAATGTGGTCAAGGGATAAAGGCGTTTTAATAGATGATTTTTACTTCCCTTCAAAAGTCATAGAAAAATATTCCAAGCAAGAAATAGATGTACTACAAAGCCTCTCGAATTCCAATATTATAATTGAGGGGATAGTCGGGCAGGGGAAGTCTATTCTTATGCGCCACACTTGTAATCTCCTCTTAAATAACGGGGTCATCCCGATATTCATCGAAATGAGAATGCTCTCAGCAGAGCGAGGCTTACAAGATCTGATTCTTGATTATTTAGATACCTGCGGGATTGGTGGTGGCGTCTCCATTTTTTCATTTTTGGCAGCAAATGGAAAAATAGCATTAGTACTTGATGGCTTTGATGAGGTTCCAACTGAACTGGTCAAATCAGCAGTATTTGCTATTGAGCAACTACGAACAAAAAATAATGAGCTTAGAACAATAATATCCTCACGACCCTATCACGCCGCTCAGAATTTGCAAGGATTCAATGTTTACGCACTAGCTGAACTTGTAAGTGGCGACTATGAAATTTTTCTAAGGAAAATCATTCCGGAATCCGTAGACAGATTTAGCATCACCGATGCAATTTCTCAAGCTCCTGAAAGCATCAAAGGTATTATTACAACGCCACTAATGCTTACACTTTTAGTGTTGGTATACAAAAATGAGCGTGAGATACCTAGCACGCTGCCGATCTTTTTCGATAAATTGTTTAATACGGTATTTACAGGGCACGACAGACTGAAGGCAGGATTTAGGCGAGAACATTTTACAGGGCTTTCTGAGAGTAAGATTCAAACTCTATTTGATGCGTTTTGCATGACCATAATGCAATTAGGTGGAGATCGAACAATAAGCTTTGATGACTTTAAAAAAGCGTTCAATCTTGCCTTGAAATATGCCCCAGAATCAAAATGCGAAATGGAGCATTTTCGAAAGGATATAATAAACACCTCATGTCTGATGCTTGAAGACGGCTTCGATGAAACCACATTTTTGCATAAAAGCATTATGGAGTATCACGCTGCATCCTTTATTAAAAATGCACCCGACTCTACAGCATATAAGTTTTATCATATTGCCCCGAGCAACATGTTGAGCTGGGGAACCGTGCTGCTTTTTCTGAGTAGCATAGATAGTTATAGATATGGCAAGCTTTATGTGCTGGCAGAATATCCGCAAGAGCTAACAAAAATCACTGAACTACTGTCCACTCGCAGCGATGCTGCACTTATAAAATACCTAAATGGTATGTTTCCAAACTTGCAGATTGTCATGTCGAATCTTCGCGTATCATCCGTTAACTCTGGAATAACTAGGCACTACCCTTTTACTTTAGAGATTCAGCAGCTACTGTCTGAAGTAATTTTTCTCGCGATCGAGAAGTCAGATAACAAAACAATTCAAAGAGCAGTACGGCAATCCCCCCAAACTGCAAATCCAGGGACAATTACGATAGGTGTACGATCTGTCGTAGAAAACATTGACATCTCCTCGATTTGGTTAGGACTATCAAAAGTAGAGCAGTCAATGATTGAAGAAGTTAGAAAATATCGACTGTTAGTCGATGTTGAGCAATCTAAGTGCCAAATATTTGATTTACTTTAAAAAGTCCGGAAGCGTTGGCTGCTAATCTTCGCTCTGTTTAGTGGTTTATGGGGGCATGTTTGTTGGCGTTCAGGACGCATTACGCAAAACGTCCGCTATTGGCCGAATTCTGCCGGTGCTGACCGGCAGCTTTAGGTTGACGGGTTAATCCACAGCTAAAATCAGCCGTTCGGGACTTTCTCCGAAAGTTTATAGTATATGCATTAGCGGTAAAGGCTCGAACTAGATCAGAATTAACGGATTCCACGTATACGTACATTCGGTGATATCCAGAATATCTCAGGATTGCTGAGTGTAAGAAATGGATTTTACCCTCATCATCGCGCTGATCTGAGGCACGCTTGGCTGGTTTGTTCCGCTAAAGTTACTGGCATGTGGTGTCGTGGTGAATTTATGGGCGAGCCAATGACATATCAGAGGTAACCAAGGCTACTTCGCAAATCTGTTGCACGTAAAGATTTCGGTGGTATGTGACTCAGAGCCAACGCTAGCGGCTTACAACCAGTTTCTCATCGCAGTCATAATTTTATCCAACAGACATTGAGATTGTGGGGGGATATCCTCAATTACCTCTTCAGGTGGCGGCAGCCCGCAGGTTATAGATGGTGCATCAGACTGCTCCAGAGTTTTAGTGAAGTACGGATAGTTCTGTCGAACCTCGTGAGCGGTGCAATCGGTCGTTTTAGGCTCAAAGCCTTGTTTGAATGCCCAGGTACTGAGGCGTTTTAATTTTTCTGCATCTTGTGCGGCACTCTCCCCCTGACCTTTGTATGCATCTATTCGTTTTTTGAACAAAACCAAGTCCTGAGGAGCCGGTTTGCCGCCTTGATGGGACCTGGCGCCATGAAAACCGAGCTTAAGTTTGTCATCAAATGATATACGCTGTTTTCCGGCCATCATCATCCAGACACAGGCGGACTGACAAAGACCATCAACACGCTTCTGTGAGTCACTGGCAAGAACGTAGCTAGATGCCAAGCAAGTATTAAAACCTCCGTCATAAATAGAGTCAGCAATATCCATTGCTTGGGACACCACGCCCCCATTCGAAGCTATACAGATTGTATCAATTTCAGGGTGGGATGAAATTTTCTGTCTGATCCGCCGCTTCGTAACCCATGCCGAATCTGATTTTACCTCTCCGGTTAAGAGGAGCACCGGCTGATAACACTGAGTTTCACCATAAACCTGAGCAATGGTGACGTCCATTGGGTCCCAGAAAAAAAAGGAGCCAATTATCCATATAAGATAACCACTCGCAAACAATGCTAAGAAAAAAATAGTTCGAAGCCGATTGGCCAAAATATAACTGGAAAATCTTTTGATCACCTACAACACCCTTATCATTATAAAAATATTCTGAGCGGAACTATCAGGCCGGTTCTTACACCATCTAAGCTGATTCGCGTTGAGGTAGGTGTTTCAAGAATGAAAGCACATCATATAAAGGCTCAAGTCCATCGCTGAGTGAGTGAAGTCCAGCGGCCTCTAGGTCCGAAGCAGCGCCGGTAACGCTATCCTTTTGCCGTCACTGTGTCCACCTTACTCACCTGGGCAGTTTCTGCCTGTCGTGAAGGTAGAAGTCGACCCATAGCGGACTGTCGGCGCAGGCATTTTAGGGAAGAAAGCGTCGACTCGGGAGGTAGCAAAACTCATGAAAATGCCGCAGCAAATTAGTACCGCTTAAGCGTGACTTTGTTTCCCGAGTCAATGGCTATCTTATAATTACCTCTTAATTTTCGCAGCACACTAAGGCTTCTCACGGAAACTGCCATGGATACAGCGGCCGTGGTTGCTGCGGCCCCTAGGACGCTAAGCGCTGCGCCGGATGCGGCAACAGCCGCGACGCCAGCAACGGGTGTAGCGGCGCCACCCGTACCGAGTGTAGCAATGACTCCGTAAAAGACTATGCCGATAGAGCCAATCGCAACAGCCCACGCAACCGTTCCTGTAGCCTTAATTCGAACGGTTTTTTTGGCAAGATCGCCTTCAATTATAATAGTATCTTCATTGCGGCTTACTGCGTCGGCTAATTCTTTCTCTGTCGTAACGCTCATTGCTTCTCCTTCGATTTCTTATTGCCTGCAATAACAAAGCCGACGATGAGAAAGAGAATAATGATGGGCGGAAAAGCCACGCATAAAGCAATGGCGCCAATTAACAATACGCCTCCAATTACCACGCCAATCATTTCCCCCAGAAGCGGAAGCAATAGCTTAAAAACAATCACGGCTATAATAATTGCGGCTATTACGAAAATAATCATGTTCGGCCTTCTTGGTATTGTGATGAGTTTGCTAACATGCATCCAGCCCCTTTGCTGGGTTATCGGCCGTCTCTTGCCATTCTTTAGCGTCAAGTCATCCTTGCACGTCTGCTGACCTGGTTGCCGGATTAAAAGTAACGTAGGTGAGGGTAAGGGGAGTGGAGGGGGGCGAGGGGCGATGTTCAATGGCGGCTTCTGGCCGATTTCTGCCAGTCACGACAGGCAGAAACCTTCACAAAGCTGACTTTCGCGTAAGGCGGCGATTGGTCAATGGATGCTCCGCAGTTGACCGTCGATAACCACCTCGACGCCATCCTCCCTGACGCTCTGAAACAGTACGCTGGCTAAAATTTTATCGGTGAGGTCAGTTAGACCACCGCTTGACTACCCGACGGACGTTTGCATCTAGGTTTATTGGGCGCGTTAGAAAATGAGCGATTGAAGTTTGCTTAGAATTTTTGCGAGAGGATCGCTGTTTTTCGTTTCGTTGGATTTTCGCGTATCAGTTCCCTCCGTCACGACTCCTGCAAGGATTTCTGCCAAGTTGTGAA
>Ga0182008_10000886_pt1 | contig 20822 bp, 22 predicted proteins | sample Sormic07211129_1_FD_120482 | JGI IMG/M metagenome (GOLD analysis project Ga0182008, IMG submission 120482) | Rhizosphere microbial communities from Sorghum bicolor, Mead, Nebraska, USA - 072115-129_1 metaG | ecosystem: Host-associated > Plants > Roots > Rhizosphere | place: USA: Nebraska...
ATGGTCTGGTTGGGCCTGGCAGGCCTCAGCCGGTGGCGCCGCCTGCGCCAGCAGCCCAGTCGCGATCGGGAAGTTCCGCCGTTGCTTCCCGACGAGCAGTTCGCGGCGGCCGGGGTGGCTCTCCCGGACCAGCCCCCGTGGCGCGAAGCGCGCTGCCTTCGCGTGCAACATGACAATCAAGGGCGTGTGCTTGGCGCGGCGCCCGACTTCTGATCCGCCCCGGACGGCTCGATCCCGATGCTCGCTCGAGGACGGAACCAGCTGTTTCCCACCACCAGATACACCGCCGTCGTGCCCGGGCTGTGAGCCACGTCGATGCCCACATCCAGACCGAACTTGCGGTGTCGACGCCAACGATGGCAGTCCGGGGCCCAGGCTGTAGAAGTCGAGGTTCACCTGTCCGGTTGCGGCGCCGACCGTCGTGCGCAGGCGCCCGTCCATCCAGCGGCTGGCGTCTCCCGCGAACGCACCTTTCTTCCAAAGCAGGGCGTGCGGCAGCAAACGCATGCGAATCCTCGACGGAAACGATATCCGCAAGGTGGACGCAGCACCATCGTTCCGCTTCAATCGACTTCCCTTCGCGTACGCGCGAGATGTTCTGCAACCCGTTCGGCCTGTTCGCGGGTCGCGAAGGCTTCGACGTGGGGTGATCCGCTCAAGCGGTTGGCCAGCAGTTCGCAGTGGCCGGAGAAGTTCTTGCGTGCAAGGCAGAAATAGCCGTTCACCGTCGGATGCCGGGCGGGCTTCCAACCGCCGGTCGTTGCGTGCGTCTTCATGTGCTTTCAAGAAGGAGAGAGATTGTTCCGGCTTCTGGCGGGGGCAGGGCGTGCGTGGGAGGATCTCCCTGACAGCCCGGGAAAGTAAAAGAGCCCCGGCGTCGTACGCCGGGGCCCATTGACCTGAAGAACGTGCCTACTGGAACGCGAAGTTCCGTACGTTGGCGGCGTTGAATCGAATCTTCTTCACCTTCCAGTCGGAGGCGACCACCGTGCCGCTGTCACCGAGCACGACGATCGCGCCGCTGTAGGGCTTGCCGCAAGCGGCTGGCTTGTCGCCTGCCAATGCGGCGGTCGTGTCGCACTGGGCATCGCTCTTGTCGCGGTACATGCCGCCGTCGCCGGTGACCCCGTCGACGATGCAAGCGTTCGGATAGGTGGCGAAGTCGAAACCGGTCAGCGTTTCGTGCCCGATGTAGTCCGGATTCAAGGCGACGCCGCTTCCCACGGGCGTGCCAGCGGATACCCGCCATCCCGGCGTCGCGCGGCTGAACTTCACGGTGCTGAAGGCGCTGTCGGAGATGGCGTTGTCCTGCTGGACGAACTTCGCGAACGGGTCGTAGATCACGATCCGACGCTTCTTGCGCACATCGGCCAGCGTCGCATTCGCCGCAAGCGGGGAGCCGTCGCAGGTCAGGTCGACGGTGAAGTTCACGTAGGCATAGACATTCCTGCCGCCGGAAGTGGTCGCTCCTTTGACGTCCATGGCCATGTCCTTGAAGTCGATGAGCTTCGTACCGGCAAGGCCTGGCAGCTGGAGGACGGCCTTGTTGCCGTTGCCGCCGCCGACGAAGCTTCCCACCGCATTGGCGCCTGCGCCGAGGGTCATCGAGAGTTCGTCACCGCTGGCAGAGATGGAGGCCCTGTTCAGCTGGGGAATTGCGGCGAGTTCCGCAGCCTTGAAGACATGCGTCAACGGGATCGGCACATCGGCGTCGCCTGCGGCTGCGATCGACGAGAGCATCTCGTCATAGGCGATGTTCTCGTCGGCGAGGGAGCGCATGAGGGTCGAGATCAGGTCGTCGTGCGCGTCGCCGGCACTCGGCTGGAATGACGTCGTCAGCGGATTGCCGGCCAGCGGCGAGTACCCTGAAGCCTTCAGACTCGCATTGACCTTTGCCAGTCCTTGCGCGAGGGCGCTGGAAGCCGACGATGCGAGCGATGACGCAGTGATCGTCGACGGAGCGGCATGAAGGCCTCCCGCCACCACGAGGCCGGTCAGCGGGGTCACGTTGAGGTCGGAGGCGTCGAGTGCCATGGAATAGAGCGACTGCCCGGCGGGTACGGTGCCGCCGCTGACGGTGACCAGGCACGGGAACTTCTGGTCGGTCAAGGTGGCGCTCCACGCGCCCGTGGCGCCGGTCGTCGTGGCCACGGCAGTGCCTGTCGCGCACTGGACTGAAACGCTGCCGTTCGCAACGGGTGCGCCGACGGCAGCCAGACCACTGAGGCGGGTGGTCAAGGCTGTATTCGCATCGGGCGTGGCGAGGCGGCTTTCCGCGGGGCGGGTTTGAGGGTTTGCGGCTGAAGTTTGGGTCGGGGTGGCAAAGCCACCGTTTCCGCCACCGCCACCGCAGGCGGTAATCGTGAGGACGGCGGCGGCGACGAGGGAGCGTGAAAGAATGCTCAGCATTGAGGATGTCATGTGGATGGGTTGGCGCGTGAATTCGGCGAAGCGCGTCCGCGCGCAGGCGCGGTGAAGCCCGGCGCGGGACGCGTCGCACGGGCAGGATTTTCCGATCCACATGGCCCTCGCGCCCCCTCCCTGAAGGAGGGGGTCGAAGGCCGCGGTCCCGAGCTGCCGTCGCTGGATCAGCAGGTGAGCTGCTCGCGAGTCCGGCGCGTTGTCAGGCGCCGTGGGCAGCCCGCTCTTGTACAGGGTCGGGCCCCGTGCGATCAAGTAATTCCGATGATGCGCGCGTCCAGATCCATCACAGTGGCACCGCTGCTCCGGCGGCGATTGCATCCGGCAGCACGTCGTAGGCATAGAGACGCTTGCGGAATTCGGCATGCGCGGCGAGTTCTGCGTCGCGGGTACTGAGATCCGCAGCGGTCGAGTCCAGACGCAGTCCGTTTTGCCGGGCACCCAACTGAATTTCCGCCACGCGCTCGCGACGCAATCGGTCGTAGGCAAGCAGCGACGCCGCCACCTGCGATCTGTCCACCTGAGCCAAGATCGTGGCGAGTGCCATGCCGTCCTCGATCGCCTGGTTGGCCCCCTGGCCCAGGTGCGGCAGCATCGGATGCGCCGCGTCGCCAAGCAGTGTCAATCGGCCCTTGGTCCAGGTCGGCAGCGGCTCGCGGTCGTAGAGTGCCCAGCGAAAAGTCTTGTCGACTTGCCGCAGGACATCGGAAACGCGCGGGTCCCACCCTGCGAACTCGTGGCGCAGCACCGCCGGATCGCCGGGCGCGGACCATGATTCCTTCATTTCCTCATCGGTCGGCACGAACCCGACGTAGTTGACCATCGAGCCGTGGCGAACAGGAAAGACCAGGAAATGCCTGGACGGACCGGCCCACATTTGCCAGCGGTCCATCGGCCAGTTCGGCAGCCGCTCGCGCAAGATCAGGCCTCGATAGGAAATGGTGCCGTGAAAAGCGGGCTTCGAGGGCGGAAAGACGTGAGGACGCAGTTCGGAATGTATGCCGTCCGCGGCAACCACCACGTCGGCCTCGGCGGTGACGCCGTTGGCAAATTCGACGCGGGCGACGTCGTCGGTCTGCTCGAAGCCGATGGCACGGTGGCCAGTATGGACGATCCCGGGAGGCAGGTTGGCAGCCAGGAAATCTACAAGATCGGCGCGGTGCATGCCGAAGGCCGCATGCCACCCGGAGGCATCCGACACCTGCACCGGGGCAATCGGCGTGCCGTCGTGGCGAAGGTAGCAGGAGCCGGGTCCGACTCGGGCGCCCCATCTCTCGACGGCGGGCCCCAGACCCACTCGCTCGAGGTGGCGCACCGCATTCGGCGTCACGAACACGCCGGCGCCGATCTCACCGAGGGCCGACGCCTGTTCATAGACAGAAACGCGCAGCCCCTTTTCGATCAACGCATTGGCGGCGAACAAGCCGCCAATGCCGCCTCCGATGACCAGGACGCTTGGTCGAGATGCCATTTCAACCCAATCGAAAACGATTCGACAGGGAATTGTGCGAGCGTGACGGGCAGAGGGCAACGACAATCGACGAGAAGCTGCATGCCCCTTTGCAGGGCGTGCCGCACAGCTCAACTCTACCTCTGCAGCGGCCAGACCGCCTTCATGGCGTCGGCGCGGACTTTGCGGCGGCGCCAGCGAACAAGCGACTGAACAGTCGCGCCATGTCGTCGTCGCACGGGGGGCTGTGCGCCAGGCGAACGTTCATGGCAAAGCCGTCGAACGCCATGAGCGCGACGCTTGCGAGCATGTCGCTTTCGTCTGATGGCGTCGCGAGGCATTCTTGGATCCAACCGGCCACCCGCGACTGGAACAGCTGGCGCAACGCCGGGCTGTAGTCGCCGTTGCCGCTGCTGGTGGAGACAGCCTGCATCACGTTGTTGGTGAAGCCGTTGTTTTCGCGCGGCAGGTCGCGCCACAGCGTCAACAACAGCTTTCGCAGTCGCTCTTGCGGATCAGCGACTCGGCGCTGCGCGCGCTCCAGCTTGTCCAGGCGTCCCAGCAACCACGGCGAGTACAGCTGGAACAGGATGTCGATCTTCGATTGAAAGTAGACGTAGACGTTGGCCGTCGACATGCCTGCTTCCCGCGCGATGCCGGGAATGGAGGTCTCGCTGTACCCCTGTTCGCTGAAGAGGCGGAATGCCGCCTCGAGGATCGCGTCGCGAACCCCTTCCTTCTTGCGTTGAACCATGTGCCGATGCCTTCTTTTGGTGCTCGCGCCGGCGGCGATGACCGCAGCGATCGATGCACCAATTGTGCTTCCAATCGTCGGCCGTCACATTTTCAAAACTGAATGGTATTCGCTATTGACAGCCATCGAGGCGGCTTCTAGAGTTCACTTCGATCGCAACTCGAGTACCCGGAAAGAGCTTCAATGACTGCCACACGACAAGCTTCCTACTTCACCCCGCGTCGCCTCGGCCACGTGAATCTCTGGGTGGACGACATCCCGACGTCCGAACGCTTCTACAGCGATGTGTGCGGCCTGCGCGTGGAGTTCAGCGAGCCCGAGCTGATCGCCACCTTCCTCGGAACCGGCCATACGCCGCACGACCTCGGCATGATCCAGAAGACCAATGGCGTGGACCGCTACGGCAAGGATGGCCTGCTGCAGCTGCCCGGCAGCATCGGCCTGCATGCGGGGCTCAATCACCTGGCCTGGGAACTCGAGAACGAGGCCGATCTGGTGGCGGCCTTCAGGCGCCTGAAGGACGACGGCGTTCCGACCGACATCACGGTCGACCACCAAGTGGCGCACAGCGTCTACATGTTCGATCCCGACGGCAACTACAACGAGTTCTATTGCGACACCGTCAAGGACTGGCGCCAGGTACTGAGCGGCCCGATGGCGCTGATCACCACGCACTGGGACCCGCTGACAGCCGAGGGCTTCGCCGAAGGCCGCTACGACACGGACCCGGTGCTGCGCACCAACACCGCGGCGCCGATGCGCCCCTGGCGCATCACGCATGCCGTTCTCGAGACGGCGCGCATCGAGGAGATGACGCGCTTCTATACCGAGATCGGCGGTCTGCACGTGGTGGCGCGCGAGGAGGGCGTCGTCTACCTCGGCGCCACGCAAGCCCAGTACGACCACCACCTGGTGCTGGTGCCCGCGAACAGCGCGAGCTACCACCATGCGAGCTTCCAGCTGGCCGACGAGGCCACGCTGGATTCGGCCGTCGCAGGCCTGCAGACGCAGGGCGTGGCCATTGCGCGCCAGGTCGACCTGCCCTGGAAGCGCTCGATCTTCCTGCGCGACCCTGACGGCCTCTGCAGCGAGTGGTACGTGAAGCGCCCGGCGCCGCGGGCGCTGTCGGCGCTCGGCGATGTCGACCTGGTCGAAGCGGTCTGAGCGGTCCCTGTTCGGCATCCAACAGCCTGAAAGACAACAACCATGGCAAGAAGCGCAATCATTTCCGGCGGCGGCATCGGCGGACTGGCCACCGCGGCCGCCCTGGCCCAGCGCGGCTGGGACGTGACCGTCTACGAGCGGCAATCCGAGCTGCGTGCGGCCGGCTCGGGCATCTACATCTGGGAGAACGGCCTGCGCGTGCTGGAGGCCCTGGGGGCCTATGAAGAAGCCACCGAAGGTGCGTTCCACGGCACGCACTTCGAGCAGCGCGACAACCGCGACCAGATCATCGAGTCGGCGCCGATTGCCTCCGACAAGCGCCTGCTGACTGTCCTGCGCAGCCGCTTGCTGGGCGCACTGAAGTCAGCCTGCGAGCGCGCCGGCGTCAAGGTCGTCACCAACGCCGAGACCATCGGCGCCACGGCCTGCGGCGAGCTGCTGCTGGCCAACGGACAGACCGTGCGCGCCGACCTGGCAGTGGGCGTCGACGGCGTCTGGTCGCGCGTGCGCCAGAGCCTGGGACTGGAGTTGCTGCACGAGCAGACCCGCGAGGGCGCATTGCGCACCATGATCGCCTCCCGGCCCGGCGACTTCGCGGCGCAGGATGTCGGCAAGTACATCGAGAACTGGAACGGCACCCGCCGGCTCCTGGTGACGCCGGTCAATGCGACGCAGATCTACCTGGCATTGACCTGCCTGCAGGACGATGAAGCGCGCAATCTGCCGCTGAACCGGCAGCTCTGGATCGACGCCTTCCCGCGCTGGGCCCACCTGATCGAACGCATCGGCGACACGCTGAGCTGGGGCGTCTACAGCGTGACGCGCAGCCGCGCCTGGTCGGCCGGCCGCACGGCGATCGTCGGTGATGCCGCGCATGCCCAGCCACCCAACCTGGGGCAGGGCGGCGGCATGGCGATGCAGAACGGCCTGGCCATGGCCGTGGCGCTCGAGCAGGCGCAGGACCCGCGTGACATCCCCGCGGCGCTGGAAGCCTGGGAAACGGCGGAGCGTCCGCTGGTCGAGCACTGCCAGCGCTGGTCGATCCTGTACGGCGAGGTCACCTGCCTGCCGGACGCCGTGCGCTCGCAGGTGATCCGCTCGGCCATGGGTGACGAATGGGTCGCGGGCCAGGTCTTCAAGGCCGCCAACAGTTCACCCACCGGAACGGTGGCACCCCGCCGCTGACCGCACTCTCTCAACTCAAGGGCTCCATGATGAAACTACTGAAAGTCTTTCGGATGTTCGCGACGGGATTCGTGCTCGCGATGGCCGCCGGCAGCTGGGCCGCCGAGCCCGTGCGCATCGGCATGAGCATGGCCAAGACGGGTGCCTTCGCCGCCGCCGGTGCCGGCCAGCTCAACGCCTACCAGTTGTGGGCGGAGCAGGTCAACGCAGCCGGCGGACTCGATGTGGCGGGCACCCGGCGGCCGGTGGAACTGGTGGTCTACGACGACCAGTCCGACCCGGCCAAGGCCGCGGCGATCTACGAGAAGCTGATCACCAGCGACAAGGTCGACCTGCTGATGTCGCCCTGGGGTTCGCCCGCCCACTTCGCGGTGGTGGGCGTGCTGGAGCGCTACAAGTTTCCGATGGTCGGCAGCTCCGCGGCGTCGCTGCAGATTCGTTCGCTCAAGGCGAAGAACATCTGGTTCCCGACCTCGGCCATCCCGGATGCACTGGGCGCCGAGCTGGCCAAGTTGATGCAGGCGCAGGGCGTGAAGGCGGTGGCGATCAACACCGTCCAGCTGCCCTTTCCGCAGGAGATCAAGCGCTACCTGGTGCCGGCGGTACAGGCCGCCGGCATGAAGGTGGTCTACAACGAGGAGTACGCGCCGGGCATCAAGGACATGACCGCCAGCATGGTGGCCATCAAGCGCGCCTCGCCTGACGCGGTGATCTCGCTGTCCTACCCTGAAGACTCGATGCTCTACATGAAGCAGGCCCGCGAGCAGGATCTCCGGGCGCCCTTCCAGTTCGTGGCGGTCGGCCCCAGCATCGCCTTCTTCTCGAAGATGTTCGGCGCCAACCTGGACAACATCGTCACCCTGGGCCATTGGTCGCCGGACCAGAAGGCCTGGCCGAAGGCGAAGCCCTTCTTCGACGCCTACCAGGCCAAGTACGGCGAAGCACCCGACTACCTCGACGTCGCGCTGGCCTGGGTGTCGGCCGAGGTCCTGCAGCAGGCCGTCGCCAAGGCAGGCCTGGACAAGGACAAGCTGCGCGCCGCCATCGCCTCCGGCACCTTCGACACCATCGACGGGCCGGTCGCCTTCGAGGGCGTCCAGAACCGCCTGACGCCGGCGATGTTCCTGCAGTTCCAGCAAGGCAAGGGCCAGATCGTCTATCCGCCTTCGCAGCAGACCGCGCCCTTCGTCGCCAAGAGCGGCTGGCAGAAGTAGGCCCGGCCCTCTTGCCCGCGACGCTCCGGCGAATTCCATGGCACAGATCCTGTCTCCCGAGCTGCTGCTGGCGGCGTTGATGCTCGCATCGACCTACGCCCTGGTGGCTTTGGGCCTGAACCTCATCTACGGCGCCATGCGCCTGCTCAACGTGGCCCATGGCGACCTGATGGTGCTCGGCGGCTACGTGGCCTGGAGCGGCTTCACCCTGCTGGGGCTGAGCCCGCTGCTGGGTCTCTTCGGTGCGATGCTTCTTGCGGCGGGCCTGGGCATCGCCTGCTACACGCTGTTCTTCAAGCGGCTGGTGCGCAACACGGCGATCGCGGCGCGGCTGGAGGCCAACTCGCTGCTGATCTTCTTCGGCGTGTCGATCATCCTGCAGAACCTGATGTCGCTGGTGTTCACGGCCGACGCGCGCAGCTACAGCTACATGGACACGCTGGTGCAATGGGGCAGCGTGTCGATCGCCCTCAATCGACTGGTGATCCTGGGGATCAGTGCCGGCGCGACGGTGGCGGTGCTGTGCTTCCTGCGCCTCAGCGTCTTCGGCATCGCGATCAGGGCCTTGATACAGCAACGCGACGCGGCGTCGCTGATCGGCATCGACGCCGATCGCATCAACATCGTGGTGTTCTGCCTGGGCTTCGCGCTGGCCGGCCTGGCCGGGGCGCTGATCAGCATGACCGAGAGCGTGACGCCCTTCGGCGGCTTTCCCTTCACGATCGCGGCTTTCGTGGTGGTCATCCTCGGCGGCCTCGGCTCGCTCGGCGGTGCCGTGGCGGGGAGCCTGCTGCTGGCCTTCGTCGAGGTCTACGGCGTGACGCTGACCTCGGCGGCCTACCGCTCGATCCTGGTCTACGGCTTGTTCATTCTCATCCTGTTCGTGCGGCCGCAGGGGCTGTTCGGGCGAAAGGCCAACTGATGGCACGCACTGTCTTTTCTTCCGTCGACAAGGGCGGCCTGACCGTGGCCGCGTCGTTGACCGGCGTTGCCGCTCTGTCGCCCCTGATCCTCAGTGCCTACGGGGTCGGTGTCCTCACGCAACTGTGCGCCTGGATCGCACTGGCCGGCAGCTGGGTCGCGTTCTCCGGCATGACGGGCTACATCTCGCTGGGCCACGCGGTGTTCTTCGGCCTCGGCGCCTACATCATGGCGCTGGGCTGGCAGCAGATCCCGATCGTGGCGATCCTGCCGCTGGCCGGCGTGGCGGCGGCGGCGCTCGCGCTGGTGGTGGGCTTTCCGGCGCTGCGCGTGCGGGGTCCCTACTTCGTGATCCTGACCTTGGGCATCTCGGAGTTCCTGAAGTACGTGGTGGTGGCCATCGAGGCGTCGCTTGGCGCCGGCGGCCGACTGCTGATCGACACGCCCGACACCGTCGTCCTGTTCTATCCGATGCTGGGGCTGGCCCTGGCCGCCACCGCGATCAACGTCTGGCTGACCCGGTCGCGTCTCGGTGCCGCGCTGCGAGCCATCCGCGAAGACGAGACGGCCGCGGCGACGGTGGGCGTGCCCGTGACGCGCATCAAGATGCTCGCCTTCGCGGTGTCGGCCGTGATCCCCGCGATGGTGGGCGCGTTGAGCGTGCTGCGCAGCACCTACTTCGAGCCCATGCAGTTGTTCAGTCCGACCACCTCGTTCACCATCGTGACCATGGCGATCATCGGCGGCAGCGACCGGCCCGCTGGGCCGATCCTGGGCGCGGCGTTCATCCTGTTCCTGAGCGAACTGCTGTGGGCCCGGGCGCCCCAGACCTACATGATCCTGCTGGGCGCGCTGCTGATCGGCTTCGTGCTGCTGGCGCCGTCCGGACTGTCGGGCCTGTGGGCCCGGCGGCGTTCGGCGTCGCTCAAGCGTCGAGCGGTCGTCGGGAGGCCGGCGTGAGTCTTCTTTCCGTGCGCAACCTGGCCCGCCGGTACGGCGGCAACCTGGCGGTCGACGACGTCAGCTTCGATGTCATGCCGGGAGAAATCCTCGGCGTGATGGGCGCCAACGGCGCCGGCAAGACCACGCTGTTCAGCATGATCGCGGGCAACGTCAAACCTTCGTCGGGACAGATCATGCTCGAAGGACAGGCGATCCAGGGGCAGCCGCCGGAGCGCATCAATGCGCTGGGCGTGGCGCGCACCTTCCAGATCGTGCGGCCCTTTCCGGGCATGAGCGTGCTGGAGAACGTGGCCGTCGGAGCCATGTACGGGCGCGGGCGCATCGCGTCGCCTGCGGAGGCCCGCGAACATGCCTTCGCATTGCTGCGCGAGACCGGGCTCGCCGATCGAGCGGACCTGCCGGCTTCGCAGCTCAACCTGGCGGGCCGCAAGCGGCTGGAAATCGCCCGCGCGCTGGCGACCCGGCCCCGCCTGCTGCTGCTCGACGAGGTGCTGGCCGGGCTCAATGCCACCGAGGTGGGCGCGGCGCTCGAACTGATCCGCGAAGTGCGGGAGCGCTACGGGCTGAGCATCGTCATCATCGAGCACGTGATGAAGGCACTCATGCGCCTGAGCGATCGCATCGTGGTCATGCACGAAGGTCGCAAGGTGGTCGAAGGCCTCCCTGCGGAGATCGCCAACGATCCTCGCGTCATCAAGGCCTACCTGGGAGAACGACGCCATGCCGTACCTGCTTGAGGCGCTCGGCGCCAGTGCCGGCTACGGCGAGATCCAGGTGCTCGACCAGGTCGACGTCGCGATCCCCGCCGGTTCGATCACGGCCATCATCGGCAGCAACGGCGCGGGCAAGTCCACCTTGATGCGGTCGCTGGCCGGACTGCTGCGCCTGCGGTCGGGCCGCATCCGCTTCGACGGCGCCGACGTCACTGGCCGTTTCGCCCACCAGCGCGTCGACGACGGCATCGCGCTGGTGCCCGAAGGCCGCCTGGTGTTTGCGGACTTCACGGTCGCCGAAACCCTGCGCATCGGTGCCTACCTGCCGCGCGTGCGCAAGGGGTGGCGGGCGCGGGTGGACCTGATGTATGAGCTTTTCCCGCGGCTGAAGGAGCGGCGCGCCACCCCGGCCGGCCTGCTGTCCGGCGGTGAACAGCAGATGCTGGCGTTGGCGCGCGGCCTGATGTCCATGCCGCGCGTTCTGCTGCTGGACGAGCCGAGCCTGGGCCTGGCGCCGGCCATGGCCGACGAGGTGTTCGCCGCGCTGCGTTCGATCCGTGCCCAGGGCGTGACCATCGGCATGGTGGAGCAGAACGTCTATGCGGCGCTGTCGATTGCCGACACGGCCTACGTGATGGAAGATGGCCATGTGGTGCGTCATGGCCCGTCGGCGGCATTGATCGACGATCCGATGATCCGTCAAGCCTACCTGGGATTGTGATGAAGCCACCCATGCTCTACCGCCAGTTCGCCAGCCAGGCAGAGATCGACGCCGAGTACAACCCGGCGGCCCGGCTGAGTGACCCGGGCGCCTACCAGCGGCACTACGTCGAACAGAGCCGGTTGGCTCGCGAGCGCTTGCCCGGCCTGCAGGGCGTTCCCTTCGGGCCGACCTTGGCCGAGACGCTGGACATCTTCCCGGCGGCGCAGTCCGATGCGCCGGTCTTCGTCTTCATCCACGGAGGCTACTGGCGGGCGTTCTCGGCCGGTGATTTCAGCTGTGTCGCGCTGGGCTTGCATGCGCTGGGCATCACGACAGTGGTCGTGAACTACGCCTTGGCGCCTTGGGTCGGGATCGACGAGATCACGCGCCAGACGCGGGCGGCACTGGCCTGGGTGCTGCGCAACATCGAGCGGCACGGCGGGGATCCGGCGCGCGTGGCCGTCGGTGGGCACTCGGCCGGCGCCCACCTGGCGGCCATGGCACTGCAGACGCGCTGGTCGGACGACTACGGCCTGCCTGAAGATCCGTTCCGGGCCGCCGTTCTGGTCAGCGGCCTGTACGACCTGGAACCGCTGCGCCACAGCTACCTGCAGCCGCAGATTCAGCTGGACGACGGCGTGATCCGGCGCAACTCGCCGCTGTTCTCGATTCGCGCCTGTCCCACGCCGGTTCTGCTGACATGGGGCGGCGAGGAGAGCGCGGAGTTCGTGCGGCAGTCGACCACTTTCCACTCTGCCTGGACCGATGCGGGCAACCTGTCGCTGTGCGCACCTCAACCGGGCGCCGACCACTACTCGGCGATCATCGGCTTCGAGCAGAGCGCAAGCGCGATGTGCGAGTGGCTCGAGGGTCAGTTGGGTCCGCAGCGCCCTGCCGATCGCTCGCTGGAGGTATGCTGAACTCGCAAAACACCGGTCTCGACTATCGCTTCGGGGCACGAGTGATGCGCAAGATGTGGTAGTCCCTGACTTCGAAGTCCGGCACATCCAGGTCGGCCATCTGCAGCAGCCGCGCGTCCTGGTCCGCGTACTGCTTGATCGCGCGGCCAGCGTAGTCCCATCGCCAAAACGGCATGGATCGCGATAGCCGCCTTGCCACGGACGCACTGGCGCGTAGCGGTCCGCGCCGCTGGGCACGTGATCGACCTCGCATCCGTCGGCCGGGCTCACCAGGGAGTAGATGAAGAACGATGGACGCCCGGCCGCGATCGGACGATGGTTCCAGGTGTGGGCGGTTTGCGCCCGAAGGTCATCGAGCATCGCATCGGTGGTTCGCACGAGGGCCAGGGGTGTACGTTGGAAGGTGTAGAACTTCGGGCTGCCCGGCGGAATCTCCGTGAGGTCGATCTCCAGGTAGGCCGGCTCCTTGCGTTCCATCCCCGCCATCCAATAGACGAAGGCAATCCAGGCACCCGTGGCGACCAGGAATGCGATCACAAGCAAAACGCGACGCAGGGTCACTTCGTATCGAGGAAGTCAGCAAGAAGATGAAGACTTTAGGACTGGATCGGGCTCCACGTCCATGAAAGGGATCATCCCTCTCTCGCCCTGCCTGACTTGATGGGCAAGGAGCCGATCGCGGGCCGGCACGGCGGCAGGCGCGAATGCGCCTAAAATCCACGATGCTCCGGGGTGCACGTCACAGTGCTGAGATTCAAACCCGCGAACTTGAACCGGTTAACACCGGCGGAAGAAGAGCAGTTGCTTGGGTCATCGGCGCATCCTGCCGACCCCGAAGCGGCCTTCGGAGCACCCGTTTCACGGTCACGAAGAAGGCCCTATGCACAATTCCTCTGCGAATCCACCTGCACCCACGGCGGCAGCCAGCGACGTGGTCGCTGCCGTCCTCGCCTTCATCGCGCAAGACGGTTGCACCGACGCCGACTTCGATGGCCTGGCGTTGCGACTGTTCGCCTACCAGTACGCCAACAACCAGCCCTTCAAGCGTTTTTGCCAACGGCGCGGCGCGACCCCGCGAAGCGTGAAGCGCTGGAGCGACATCCCGGCAGTACCGATCGACGCCTTCAAGGAACTGCCGCTGCGCTGCGAGCCGCCGGCCGCCAGCGACCGGGTCTTCATGACCAGCGGCACCACCCGCAGCGAGGTCAAGGGCCGCCATTTTCATCCGACGCTGGCGGTCTACGACCGCTCGATGATCGGCAACTTCGCTCAGCGCTTCATGCGGGGGCATGGCCCGATGCGCATGGGCATCCTGTTCCCCACCGAGACCGTGCTGGCCAATTCCTCGCTCGCCCACTATCTGGCGCTGGCCATGGAGGCGTTCGGAACCGCGGAGAGCCGCTACTTCATGAGTCCGCAGGGCTTGGACCTGCCGGGACTCTGCGAGGCCCTGTCGGATGCGCAGCAGCGCGGCGAGCCCTTCGCGTTGCTCGGCGCCAGCTACAGCTTCGTGCACCTGATCGACGAGCTCAAGCGGCGCGGCCAGTCGTTCCGCCTGCCGGCGGGCAGCCGGGTGCTGGACACCGGCGGCTACAAGGGACAGTCACGCGACTTGCCGCTCGACACCTTCTATGCGGAGCTGTCCGCGCTGCTCGGCATCGAGCGATCGCACTGCATCAACATGTATGGCATGACCGAGCTGAGCACGCAGTTCTACGATGCGGGCAACGCCTCGGTGCCCTCGGTCAAGTCCGGGCCGCACTGGATCCGCTCGCGTCTGGTCGACCCGCTTACGGGCCGTGAAGTCGCGCCTGCCGAGCGCGGGATCCTGGTTCACTGCGATCTCGCCAATTTCAATTCGGTGACCACCATCCTGACCGAGGACGTGGGCCTGGCGGCGGACGGCGGCTTCCTGCTGCTCGGTCGCGCCGAGGGCGCGCAGGCCAAGGGCTGCTCGCTGGCGGTGGAGGAATTCATCCGGGCCGCCGCATGACGACGCTGCATGCGACCGCCGGCTACCTGCCGGGCCTGGCGCCAGCGGACGTGCAGTGGCGGTCCCTGCGCTTCGAATCGGGCCCGACCCGGCTCGAGGTCGCCGTTCCGGTGCTCAGTCCGGATCAGATGCGCGCCCTTGCCGTGCGTGTCGGGCACGCCACCCGCCGCCATCTGAAGACCATGACCGTGTCCGGGATCGTGGACGTGGTCGATCGGGCGATGGCTCGGCTGCTGGACCCGGCCGATCCATACCGCAGGGAGCTCGACCAGCTGCTGCCGATCGTCACCGGCTACGACGCCGAGATGGTCCGCCTCGGCCTCACGGCCTTCTTCAAGACCTTTCGCGCGCCGCAGCTGCATCGCTTCGTCGCCGAGGATTTCGCCAATCCGAAGCTGCTGGACGAATTCCAGCCGCGCCCCAAGGGCGGCGCGGCGAAGGCCTTCGGGCCGGAGCTTCTGGTCCACGTCTGGGCCGGCAACGTGCCGGCCATCGGGCTCTGGAGCCTGGTCTGCGGGCTGCTCGTGAAGGCCGGCAACATCGGCAAGCTGCCGAGCGCGGAGCCGCTGTTCGCGGGCCTGTTCGCGCGCCTGCTGGCCGAAGTCCACCCGCCGCTGGCCGATTGCCTGGCCGTGGTGTGGTGGAAGGGCGGCGACGAGGAACAGGCCTCGGCGCTGTATGCCGAGGCAGACACGGTGCTGGCCTATGGCGGCAACGATGCGCTGGACCAGATCCGGCGCCGGCTGCCGGTCACGACGCGCTTCCTGGCCTACGGTCACAAGCTGGGCTTCGGCCTGGTCAGCGCCTCTGCCCTCGATGCCCTGAAAGCGCCGGCGACGGCACGCCTGGCCGCCTGGGACGTGATGCGCTATGACCAGCAAGGCTGCTACTCCCCCCATGTCTTCTACGTCGAACGCGGCGGCCGGGTGTCGCCGCGCGAGTTCGCTCATTACCTCGCGAGCGAGCTCGCCAACCTGCAGCACCGCTTCCCGCGCCGGGCTCTGTCGCTGGAAGATTCGGCCACGGTGGCCGGCTGGCGCCAGGGCATCGAGCTGCAGGCGATGGCCGTGGGCGACGGAGGCGGCGACGCGCTGATCGGCGAGGACGGCGCGGCCTTCGGCGTTGCCTACACCGACGAGGTGAAGGAGCTGGCGCCGACGGCATCGCATCGCAGCATCCAGGTCGTCGCGGTCGATGCGCTGGACCAGGTGGTCGCTCGGATCGAGGCGCACCGGCCCTTCCTGCAGACCGCGGGCGTGGCCGCGGCGCCGGCCGAGCTGTTCCGGCTGGCCGAACTGCTGGGCGCCGCTGGCGTGACCCGCATCAGCGCCATCGGCGCCATGAGTTCGCCGGAAGCGGGCTGGCACCACGACGGCCGGTTCAACCTGCTGGATCTGGTTCGAATGGTCGAGATCGAGCAGTCGGCAGAGATCGCGGCCGACCCGCTGGCGCCCTACGCCGACTAGGGATCGATGTGAGCTTCCTCGACATCGACCAGGTGAGCTTCACCTTTCCCGGCTGGCCGCCGGTGGTGCGCAGCGTCGACTGGCGCATCGCGCAAGGCGAGTTCCATTGCCTGGTCGGACGCAGCGGCTGCGGCAAGACGACCTTGCTCAAGCTCGCCGCCGGCCTGCTGCATCCGCAGGCCGGCAGCATCCGCCTGCAAGGCAGGCCGGTGCTGGCGCCCGGCCCGCAGCTGGGCTTCGTCTTCCAGTCGCCCACGCTGCTCGAGTGGCACCGCGTGATCGACAACGTGCTGCTGCCGGTGTCGCTGCAGCACAAGCCGTCCGCCGACGAGATCGACAAGGCGCAGCAGCTGCTGGCACTGCTGGGCCTGGCCGGCCACGCGCAGCACTACCCCCGGCAGTTGTCGGGTGGCCAGCAGAGCCGCGTGGCCCTGGCCCGCGCCCTGATCCTCGAGCCGTCGCTGCTGCTGCTGGACGAACCCTTTGCAGCGCTCGACGCGATCACCCGTGGCGAACTGCAGGACGATCTGCTGCAGATGTGCCGGCTGCGCCGCACCACCGTCCTGTTCGTCACGCATGACATCGCCGAAGCGGTGTACCTGGGCGACCAGGTCGCGGTGATGAACCGCGGCCGGATCGTCAGCGCCATCCGCGTCGAGGTCCAGAGGCCCCGCGCGCCGGCCATGCGCTACGGCGAGGCCTTCAACCGGCATTGCGCGCAGGTGCGCGATGCGATGGACCTGGAGGCGGCATGAAGAAGGCCTCGGTTCGCGCGCGCCTTGGCGCCTGGGCGCTGCTGCTGGCCCTGCTTGCCCTATGGGAACTGGCGTCGCGCGCCTCCGGTGTCTCGACGCTGGTCTTGCCACCGCCCTCGGCGGTGATGAAGTCGCTCTGGATGGGGCTGTCCACCGGCTACCTTTGGCCCCATATCCGCGCGACCGGCCTCGAACTGCTGTTCGGCCTGAGCCTCGGCTGCCTGATCGGTTTCGCGAGCGGCGTGGTCCTGGCCGAGTCGACGCTGCTGCAACGCTTGCTGAAGCCCTACATCGTGGTCAGCCAGGTGGTCCCCAAGCTGGCGCTGGCGCCGCTCTTCATCGTCTGGTTCGGCTTCGGCATGACGTCGACGGTGGTGATCACGGCGCTGATCTGCTTCTTTCCCTTGATGGAAAACACCGTGACCAGCCTGCAGCAGGTCGACCCGCAGCGGCTGGAACTGTTCCGCATGCTGGGCGCCACCCGGCGCCAGACCCTTCTTCGCCTGAAACTGCCCGCCGGCCTGCCCGGCATCCTGGCGGGGCTGCGGGTGGCCGTGGTCCTGGCGCTCGTCGGGGCGGTGGTCGGCGAGTTCATCGGCGCCAGCCAGGGGCTCGGCGCGCTGATCATCGCCTCGCAAGGGATGATGGACACGCCCCTGATGTTCGCGGTGCTGGTGGTCATCGCCGCGCTCGGGCTGCTGCTCTACGAAATCACGCTGGCCGTCGAGAGGCGACTGCTGCTGCCCTACACCCGAAGCTCATGAAGGAACCACTGCCATGCAAAGACCCATCGCTCGCCGAACCGCGCTGCTCGCGAGCGCCGCGCTCCTGGCCCTGACGGCCGCCCGCGGCGCCCACGCCGCCGACCCGCTCGAGAAGCTCACGGTGGCTGGCTGGAGCAAGCCGATCACCGAGATCACGCACCTGCTGGTCGAGCCCGACAAGGGCTTCTACAAGGCCAACGGGATCGATCTGGCCTACGTGCCGGGCGCCGGCGGGGGCGACGCGATCCGCAACATCCTCACCGGCCAGGCCGACGTCGCCTTCACCGACCCGGGGGCGTTCTTCGCTGCCCTCGACAAGGGCGAAAAGCTGCGCGCGATCTACGACATCTACCCGCAGAATGTCTTCAACGTGGTCTCGCTGAAGTCCGCCAACATCAGCAAGCCGGCCGACCTGAAGGGCAAGAAGATCGGCGTCTACAGCCTGTCCAGCGGCACTCGCCAGAACCTGCTGGTGCTGCTGCACCAGGCCGGGCTGTCCGAATCCGATGTCACGATCGTCGTCACGGGGCTGTTGAACTTCGCGCCGCTGCTGCAAGGCCAGGTCGACGCGACCGCTGCCACCGACACCGGCCTGCTGGTGGGAAGGCACAAGGGGATCGGCGAGGTCAACGTGATGGAGGTCCGCAACTACCTGAACGTGTCGAGCGACCTGTTCGTGGTCCGCGAAGAGGTCTACCAGCAGAAGAAGCCGTTGCTCAAGCGCTTCCTCAAGGCCTATCGCGAGAGCGCGGCGTGGATGATCGCCAATCCCGACGAAGCGGCCGGCCTGGCGGTGAAATACGCCATCGACGGCACCGACCGTGCCACCAACCTGGAAGTGATCCGCCTGCGCAATGCCGCCAGCGTGTCGGCCAACACCGAGCGCAACGGCCTGGGCGCCTTCGACCTGGAGGCGCTGCAACGGGCTGCGGATGCCTATCGCAAGCTGGGCCTGATCGAGCACGAAATCAAAATCAAGGACGTGGTCGGCACGGATCTGCTGCCGTCGCGATCGAGGTCGACGTCATGAGGTTCGACACCAAGGTGGTGCTGGTGACTGGCGCGAGCCGGGGCATCGGCGCCGCCATTGCCCGGGCCTTCGCCGGCGAAGGCGCGACGGTGGTGGTCAATCACCTGCGCAATGAAGACGCCGCCGCCGCCGTGGTCGCGGATTGCAAGGCCGCCGGCGGCGATGCCTGGGCGGTGAAGGCCGACGTCGGTTCGGCCGTGGCCGTGCAGGCCATGGTGGAACAGGTGCTGGACGAAGCGGGCCGCATCGACGTGGTGGTCAACAACGCATTCCGCCCCTATGCGTTCGACCCGCAGCGCCGCGCCCTGTTCGACGAGACGGCGTGGCAGGACTACCAGGCGCAGTTCGATGGCGCCGTCGGCGGCGCCTACAACGTCTGCAAGGCCGTGCTGCCGCACTTCAGGCAGCGGGCCCGGGGCAGCATCGTCAACATCGTCAGCGACCTGGTCGAGCGCCCGGTGATCCCGTACCACGACTACACGACCGCCAAGTCGGCGCTGGTCGGCTTCAGCCGCAACCTGGCGGCCGAACTGGGGCCGTTGGGCATCCGCGTCAACTGCGTCGCCCCGGGCCTGGTCTACCCGACGCAGGCCAGCGGCGCGACCCGCGAGGCGTTCCGCGAGTCGCTGATCGCTGCGACGCCGCTGCGGCGCATCGCGCGGCCCGAGGACGTGGCGGGGCCGGTGCTGTTTCTTGCTTCCGACTGGAGCCGCTTCATGACGGGGCAGGTGCTGTTCGTCGACGGCGGCCTGGTGATGAAATGAAGCCCGCATCACTGCGCAGCGCGGCCTGCAGCCGAAGGCGCCTCGGCGGTCATCAGCCGGGGCGATCCGCCTTGTGCCGAGCGTGCCTTGGCGTAGTGCCGCGGGAGCTCTTCGTTGAGCCTCAGGCCGCTTTCATCGTTCGCGAGCATGTCGCCGGTACGGATCGCTTCGGCCAGCTCGGCCTTGACTTCGGCGCGTGACTTTCCTGCTGCAACGATCCGCGCCGGGAAGCGCTGCGGGAACTCCTCGTTGACCCTCAGGCCGCTCTCGTCGTTGGCCATGATGTCCCCGGTCCGGATGGCGTCGGCCAGTTCCATCTTGACCTCGGCGCGTGACTTGCCGAGTGCGACCAGCGGCGCAGGATAGCGCTGCGGGCTCGACTCCCTGAGGGTCATGCCGCTTTCGCCGGCGGCGAGCATGTTGCCGGTTCGCATGGCCTCGGCCAGTTCGGCCTTGACCTGCGCACGTGTCATGCCCCCGTCGGCATGGGCGGCTGCACCGAGTGCGGCGAGAAGGAACAAGGCGGACGTGGCGCGAGCGAATTTCCAGCGCCGCGCCGTTTGCGAGCTGCCCGTCCGGGGGGCGAGTGTGGGTTCGAATGGTCGCATGTCGATCTCCTGGGTTGAATGGCACCACCTGTGCCGCGGTTGAGCCTCTCGGCCTCGTGATGCAGTACGGCGCCCGTTTGCGAAATATTCCTGGCCTTCGACATGGCATCGCGACCGACGTCCGATTCGCGAGCAACAACGTGCGAACCAGCAACCGGGTCGACCTGGAGTCGCTGATCCGCGACGTGTTCGCCGAGCTGACCTATGCGCAGGCGGTCGATCGGCTCACCGAGGCGCAGACCGCGTATGGCGCCATCAACTCCGTGCACGACCTGATCCAGCATCCCCAGCTGCGCACGCCGCCCATGAAGGTGCGCGGCCTGGTCGCGGAGATTCCGGCGACGCCGTACGCAACGGAGTGGGACGAAGCGTTCTATCCGCAGGCACCCATGGTCGACCAGAATGGCGACGCGCTGCGCCGCGAGTTCGAGTCGTTGTCTGGATCGAAGGTCTGAAGCGAACGAGCGGGCCACTCCCCGGTCGTGGCGCTCGTTCGAGAATCATCTGCCAGCTTAGGAGCCGTCTCATGCAACTCAAAGCAGTCGACACAATGGAGAAGTTTCGCGCTCAGGCGCTTGCCGAAGGTTTCGACGAAGTCCTGGAGCGCGTCTGGGCTTCAGGACTGGAGATCGAAACCCACAGCCATCCGTTCGATGCGGAGGCGATCGTCACCCGGGGCGACATATGGCTGTCGTGTGCTGGAAAGACACAACACCTGGAACCTGGCGACACTTTCGTGGTGGCCTGCGGAATGCCGCATGCCGAGCGCTATGGGCCTCAAGGCGCGACCTATTGGGTTGCGCGCCGCATCCCGCGCTGAGTCCTGTAGGCGTGGAACTCGCGTCGGCGGCGATCATCGCCGCCGGCACCATTGCTCTCTCCTTGACCTGCGGGTAGCTGGGTTGGCATGCTTCAGTGTCACCGCCTCCCAATTCGGGGGCGGATTCAAGACTGCTAGGAGGTGGGGCATGATTGACCGTCGTCGGATCATCTCTGGCTTCGCTTGCGCCCTTGGGACCACGGCGCTGGCCCAG
>Ga0182008_10000887_pt1 | contig 20787 bp, 13 predicted proteins | sample Sormic07211129_1_FD_120482 | JGI IMG/M metagenome (GOLD analysis project Ga0182008, IMG submission 120482) | Rhizosphere microbial communities from Sorghum bicolor, Mead, Nebraska, USA - 072115-129_1 metaG | ecosystem: Host-associated > Plants > Roots > Rhizosphere | place: USA: Nebraska...
AAACCTATCCGCGATTACGATGTATACGTGGGTAAAACAATGGAATTCAAAGTTGTTAAGATCAACCACGAGTTTAAAAACGTAGTTGTATCTCATAAAATCTTAATTGAAGACGACTTAGAAAGCCAAAAAGTTGAGATTGTATCTAAACTTGAAAAAGGTCAGGTTCTTGAAGGAACTGTTAAAAACATCACTGACTTCGGTGTATTCATCGATTTAGGCGGCGTTGATGGTTTACTTCACATCACTGATATTTCTTGGGGCCGCATAGAGCATCCAAAAGAAGTATTGAGCTTAGACGAAAAAATCAATGTTGTAGTTCTTGACTTTGATGACGAGAAAAAACGTATCGCATTAGGATTAAAACAATTAACTCCTCACCCTTGGGAATCTTTAGATACTAACTTAGCTGTTGGTTCTAAAGTTAAAGGTAAAATTGTTACTGTTGCTGATTACGGTGCTTTCCTTGAAATCATTCCTGGTGTTGAAGGTTTAATTCACGTATCAGAAATGTCTTGGTCTCAAAACTTACGCAGCCCTCAGGAATTCCTGAAAGTTAGCGACGAAATCGAAGCTGAAGTTTTAACTTTAGATAGAGACGAGCGTAAAATGAGCTTAGGTATTAAACAATTAACTCAAGATCCTTGGCAAAATGTTGCTGAAAGATATCCTATCGGAAGCAAACATACTGCTGTAGTTAAAAACATGACTAACTTCGGTGTATTTGTTGAAATCGAAGAAGGTATTGATGGTTTAATCCACATCTCTGATCTTTCTTGGTCTAAAAAAGTTAACCACCCTAACGAATTCACTAAAGTGGGTGATACATTAGATGTAGTTGTTCTTGAATTAGATGTTGAAAGCCGCAAATTAAGCTTAGGTCACAAACAATTAGAAGAAAACCCTTGGGATACTTTCGAAACTATCTTTACTGTAGATTCAATCCACCAGGGAACTGTTGTTAAAGTAACTGATAAAGGCGCTGTTATTGCTTTACCATATGGTGTTGAAGGTTTCGTACCTACTAAGCACATGGCTAAAGAAGATGGTACTACTATCAAAGCTGAAGAAACTAATGATTTCAAAATCATCGAGTTTAACAAAGATGCTAAACGTATCGTTGTTTCTCACGCCCGTATCTGGGAAGAAGCTAAAGCTGAAGCTGTTGCAGAAGAAAGAGCTACTAAGAAAAAAGAAGCTAAAGCATCTAGCAGTGCAGTGAAAAAAGTTAAAGATTCAGTTGAAAAATCTACATTAGGTGATTTAGGCGTGCTTGCACAATTAAAACAACAAATGGAAGGTGAAGAGAACAAAGCTAAAAAAGGCTAGTTCCATTTAACTTTATATAATTTAAGAGCCCTTCAAAATTTGAAGGGCTTTTTTTTGCATTAATATTTGGGCACTTATTTGTTACTTTTGAGCAACACACATTACACCTTCTACTATGAGAATAATCCTATGCTTATTTTTATTTATAATTCTCACTTTTAAACTAAATGCTCAGGACATAATACCCGTTCCTGTTGAGATGAATCCAGGGTCATCCCCTAATGAGAAATTCAGTATAAATAAGAACATAGTCATCTTTATTAATACCATTGAAGCGAAGCCTTCTGCCCAGTTCTTATCAGATTACATCTATAAATATTACAACCTAAGACTTCCCGTTGTTACTGAACTAATGAAAATTGGTTCCCGACGATCGATAAATTTAATTATAGACAGTGAATTATATCCCAATCCGGACAAGTACGCTGTCTCTGTCCTTTCAACTACAATAAACGCTGGCTCTCCTTCTCCTCAGGGCATTTTCTACGCCGCACAAACTATTATACAGCTCTTGCCTGTGCTATCTGTTAATAGTGAAAAATTAGATATTCCCACTGTCGAGATTATCGACTATCCTCGTTTCGCCTACAGAGGAATGCATCTTGATGTTAGCCGACATTTTTTTGATGTCAACTTTATTAAGAAATACATTGATTATCTGGCTTTACACAAACTAAACTACTTCCACTGGCATCTTACCGACGATCATGGCTGGCGTATTGAGATAAAAAAACATCCCAAACTCTCAGAAATTAGCGCCTGGCGCAGTGGAACCATTATTGGCCTTTATCCCGGGACAGGCAATGACAAAATAAGATATGGAGGATATTACACACAGGAGGAAGTTAAAGAGGTAATAAAATATGCGGCCGACAGATACATCACTATTATCCCTGAAATTGAAATGCCCGGACATAGCATGGCTGTTTTAGCAGCTTATCCTGAATTTGGAACTACGCCTGGAATCCCTACACAAGTTGCTCAAACTTGGGGAATCTTCAATAAATTTAATAATGTATTGCAACCAACAGAAAAAACATTTGCCTTTTTGGAAGAAGTACTGACCGAGGTGATGGAGCTATTCCCTTCTCCATACATACATATTGGAGGTGATGAATGTTCAAAAATCTGGTGGAAACAATCGGCATTTGCTCAAAAACTGATTAAGGAAAAAGGGCTAAAAAATGAAAATGGGTTACAAAGCTATTTTATACATCGAATGGAAAAATTTGTAAACAGCAAGGGAAAAACTATAATCGGTTGGGATGAAATTCTTGATGGTGGCCTCGCTCCTAACGCTATTGTAATGAGTTGGCGAGGAGAAAAAGGTGGCATAGCAGCAGCAAAACAAAAGCACAAAGTGATTATGACACCCGAAAACTCTATGTATTTTAATCATGCGCAATTTATAAAAGAAGACTCACTAACGGCTGCCAAATTTTTACCACTAAAAACTGTATATGATTATGAACCTGTACCAGCAGAACTTACTACCAAAGAGGCTCAATACATTTGGGGTGCACAGGGAAACTTGTGGTCGGAATATATTGCTAACCCGGCGAAAGCGGAATATATGCTTTTTCCTAGATTAGATGCACTTAGTGAAGTTTTATGGAGCCCCAAAAATAAGCGCAATTATGCCAATTTTAAGAAAAGGCTAAAGACACAATTCCTACGGTATAACCTATTAAAGATAAATTATAGTAAAAGATACTTAGCTGACCAATAAGTAATTCAAACTTCTTTCTGCAATTTTATCAAAAACAATCATTGAATTCAATTCCATTTTTTTATATTTGCTTAATCATTAGTCAATGCAAAAGAGAACCCTGCTAGACGGACAAAAATTCCAAATCACAATTAAGCGACTTTGTCACCAATTAATTGAGAATCACATCGATTTTTCTAATACTGTTTTAATAGGTATACAGCCAAGAGGTAGTTACTTTGCCGACAGGGTACAACAAGAGCTTTCCCAAATCCTTAAAAAAACCAATATTAAAAAAGGCAATTTAGACATCACCTTTTTTAGAGATGACTTTAGGAGAAAGGACGGAATAGTTTCAGCAAACAGCAACACCATAGATTTTATAATTGAAGGCCAAAATGTTATCCTTATAGATGACGTATTGTGGACAGGTAGAACTATTAGGGCTGCTATGGACGCTTTATTGGCCTATGGCAGACCTGAAAAGGTTGAGCTAATGGTGTTAATTGACAGGCGTTTTTCCAGACAACTACCTATCGAACCAGATTATATTGGTCAGCAGGTTGACAGCTTAAATTCTCAAAGAGTTAAAGTAAGCTGGAAAGAAACCGAAGGAGAAGACAAAGTTATCTTATTATCAGAAAGCAATAAATAGTATGGCAGTAGAGAAATTATCAACCCGACATCTTTTAGGTATCAAAGATATTAACCGGAATGATATTGAATTGATTTTTGAAACTGCAGATAATTTTAAAGATGTAATTAATAGACCCATAAAAAGGGTACCATCTTTAAGAGATATCACCATTGCCAACATTTTCTTCGAAAACTCGACGAGAACTAAGCTTTCTTTTGAATTGGCAGAGAAAAGACTTTCTGCAGACGTTGTTAATTTTGCGGCCTCTTCTTCCTCTGTAAGTAAAGGCGAAACGTTAATAGACACGGTTAACAATATCCTGGCCATGAAAGTGGATATGGTAGTGATGAGACATCCATATGCTGGGGCAGGACAATTCCTAAGTAAACACATCAAAGCTCAAATTGTAAATGCAGGAGATGGCGCACATGAGCATCCAACCCAAGCTTTACTTGATGCTTTTTCCATTCGTCAGAAATTAGGTGACGTAGCTGGTAAGAAAGTGGTAATCGTTGGAGATATTCTCCATTCAAGAGTTGCTATTTCTAATATCTTATGCCTTCAAAAACTAGGTGCAGAGGTAATGGTTTGCGGGCCTACAACCTTAATTCCTAAGCATATCCATAGTCTTGGCGTGAAGGTGGAGCACAATCTAATTAAAGCCCTTAATTGGTGTGATGTTGCAAACATGCTACGCATTCAATTAGAGAGACAAGACATTAAGTATTTCCCTTCTTTAAGAGAGTATGCTATGATGTATGGCTTAAATAAGCAGATATTAGATAATCTTGATAAAGAAATCATTGTAATGCACCCAGGACCAATTAACCGTGGTGTTGAGATTACGAGTGATGTTGCCGACAGCAAACAATCAATCATTTTAGAACAGGTAGAAAATGGGGTTGCAGTAAGAATGGCGGTACTTTATTTACTTGCTTCTCAAAGAGATTAACTTTCTTTAACAGCTTTTTTATACCATTTCCTTTTTCTGTTCGTTAAACCTGTGTTATCAACACATGTTAATTTCTTATGTTAAGAAGACACATTACTATATCTATATTAGTACCAACCATATTTGAAATCAGATGCAAAAAAAATACTTTTTTATTCCGCTGTTACTAGCAGGCGGCTTTACTGCAAGTTATGGGCAGTCGAGTCTACTAGTTAACCTCAATAAAAATTATCAAACAGGCCTTGAACTGCTTGACAATGAAAAATACGTTGCTGCAGCTCAGCAATTTAAACTAGTCGAACAACTTAGACAAAAACCAGGAACACAACAAGAGAGCAATTCGGAACTTTCTTTACTAAAAGAAAATGCGAAATTCTACGCCGCTGTGTGCGCATTAGAATTAGGTAATAGCGATGCTGAAAGTTTGTTTCAAAATTTCATAAAAGATTATCCACTTAACTCTAATACAAAACTTGCCTATTTTCATGTAGGAAAATCTTATTTTGATCAGAAAAACTATAAGAAAGCATTAGAATGGTTTGAAAAAACTGATCCTTCTAGCCTTTCTGCTAAACAGCGTTTAGAATATCAATTTAAACAAGGTTATGCTTATTTTTTACAAAATGATATTGAAAAAGCAGAACCATTATTTGAGCTTGTTAAAAAAGAGAAATCTCCCTTTCAGGAAAGTGCCACCTACTATTTTGCCTACATTAACTACCTGAACAAGGAATACAAAACTGCATTAAGCAATTTTGAAAAGCTAAAAGGATCTCAAACCTATGAGGCTAGTTACCCATATTACATTACCTCAATGTATTATCTTGATGAAAGATATGATGATGTATTGGAATATGCTTTACCTATCTTGAAATCTTCAAAACAACAATATGAGGCTGAAATGTTAAGCCTTATTGCTGCTTCGTATTTTGCAAAATCTGATTTTGTAAATGCTGAGAAGTATTTTAAAGAGTTCTATGCAAAAGATAAATCGAACGTTAAAAATAACCTGTTCATTTATCAGTATGGCTACTCATTATTTCAATTGAAGAAATATCCTGAGTCTGTTACTATATTGGAGAAACTTGATACAGATGACATCTATCTTCAAAGTGGGATGTACACTTTGGGTCGCTCTTTCATTGTCCTGAAAAATAAAGAAAAAGCAAGAAGCGCTTTCTTCAGAGCATCAAGACTTGATTTTGACAAAGTAATTCAAGAAGAATCATGGATTAATTATGCGAGATTAAGTTATGAGCTTGACTTTAATCAACAAGCACTTGAAGCCACTCAAAACTTTTTAAAACAGTTTCCAACCTCACGTAAAATAAACGAAGCTAAAACCTTATTGGGCGAAATTCTATTGACCAGTAAAAACTACCAGGCAGCTATCGACATACTTGAGCCTATACAGAATAAGTCTCCAGAAGCTGAAGAAGCTTATCAAAAAGTAACCTACTTTAGAGGACTGGAGTTTTATAATGAACGTGCATTCCCTAATGCATTGTCTATGTTTTTACGTTCTGAAAAATTCCCAGAAGACAAAGAAATACATGCATTAAGTACCTACTGGAAAGCTGAAGCTTCTTATGAGTTAAGAAAATTTGGTGAGGCAGTTAAGCATTTCGAAACATTCCTTGGAATGCCGGGCGCTGATAAAACAGGTGTTTATAATTTTGCAAACTATGCACTTGCTTATGCTGCATTTGAAAATGAGAGCTACGGAAAAGCGGCCACCTATTTTGAACGCTTTTTAGCAGGAAATGATAAAGATCAAAAAACAGTTAATGATGCAATTATAAGACTAGCCGACTCTTACTTTGTTAATAAAAGCTACGGTAATGCACTCGTAAATTACAACAAGATCATTAATGCAAGGTCTACGGGCGAAGATTACGCACTGTTTCAACGTGGTATGATCCAGGGATTGGAAAACCAAAATGAAGCTAAAATTGGAACCATGCAGGATCTACTCAAACAGTTCCCGAATTCAAATTACGCTGATGACGCAGGTTTTGAAACTGCATATACCTATTTCAATATTGGAAACTTCGAAAAATCAAGTACCGATCTTATTAGTTTAGTAAGTCAATATCCAAATAGCAGCTATGTTCCAAGAGCTTTGGTTACTATTGGTCTTGTACAGTACAATCAGGATAAAGATAACGAGGCCTTAGAGTCGTTCAAAAAAGTAATCAGAGATTATGCCAGCAGTGAAGAGGCTAAACAAGCCCTTGAATCTATAAAGAATATCTACGTTGACCGTGGCGATTCTCAAGGTTTCATTACTTATGCGAACTCAACACCTCTAGGAAACTTCTCTGAATCGGAACAAGATAATATTGTGTTCCAAGGAGCCAACAACCTTTATTTAAAAGGTGATTTTAAAGGTGCTTTTGAAGCGGTTAATGCGTATTTTGACAAGTATCCCAAAGCTATACATGACAAAGAAGCTAAATTCGTAAGAGCAGAATCTTTAGTTAAGCTTGGTCGTCCTTTGGAAGCCGTCGCTGATTATGAGTACATCCTTAATGACTGGACAAGTGATTATACTGAACGATCATTAGTAAGTATTTCTCAGTTGTTTTTAGATCAGAAAAAATACAATGAAGCAATCGTTTACCTAAAAAGATTAGAAACTACAGCTGATTATAAAGTACACTACAACTATGCTTTAAATAATCTATTAAAAGCTTACAGTGCTTTAAATATGCCAGATGATATGATCAAATACGTTCAACTTATTAAGGAGTCTGAAAAGGGTTCTGAAGAAGAAAAAAACAGTGCCGATCTATACGCTGGTAAAGCCTATTTGCTAAAAGCAGATACTACCAGTGCAGTGAAAGCCTTTAACAACATAGTTAGTAAAACTAAAACTCTGGCAGCTGCCGAGTCTAAATACAATATCGCGGCGATTCAGTATGCAAAGGGTGATTACAAAACTTCAACAAAAACATGTTTTGATCTGATTAATAACATGGCTTCTTATGACTATTGGGTAGCTAAATCGTTCCTTTTATTGGCAGATAACTATGTAGCCCTTAAAGATAAGTTACAAGCTAAAAGCACTCTCTTAAGTATTATAGACAACTATGATGGCAAGGATGATATCGTTCCAACGGCTAAAGAGAAATTACAAAAAATTAAATAAGATTAAGCGACATGAGATTAACTAAATTAATATATAGTACCCTTTTCTTTATCACAGCTGCAACCTTAGGGCTGAAAGCTCAGGATACAAAAACTACTGAAAAGAAAACGGAAGAGAAAGCTGTTACCGAAGAAATAGAAGTTGTAAGACCTTACAAGCCAATCTTAGCGGAAGCTGTAAAGCTTAGAAGAAGTCCAGACTTAAACGACATAAAAACATATAAAGCTAAATTTAACTATAGCCTTACGGATAGAAAGTTAGAACTAAACTCCGACATCAATAAATTACAAGCACAAGAGGTAGTTGCGGCAAAGCAAGATGAATTAATAAATAACTATGTTAAAGGTGGATTCGGATCTGCAAAGACTATTTTTGGTGAGGCTTATATCAATATCGGTCGTGATGAAGCTATGCAGGCAGGCGGATATTTCCAGCACTTTAGCCAATCAGGGAAACTGAATAAACAACAATCTAGTCAGCAAAAACTAAGTGTTTTTGGTCGCAGTATAGGTGATGTAGTTACACTAAGTGGTCGTGTTAACTTTCAAAGAAACGGATTGTATTTCTATGGAATTGATAAGGAAAACCCTACTCTAAATCCTAACCCTGAGAAACAAACACTTAATTTCTTTGAAGCAGAGGGAGAGCTTGTTAATAAATATACTGAAGATCCTGATGCACTTAGCTATGCATTAAAGCTTAACGGATATATATGGAGCGATAAATTTAGCGCTAAAGAAAACTCAGTTGTATTGAACGGATATGTGAATAAGAGGATTAGTAAGTTTAATTTAGGTCTTGCCGCTTCAACTGAATTTGGAAGTACTAAAGATGAATTAGTAAGTGTAGGCAACAATCTTCTAAAATTGAACCCTTATATTAGACTACAAGCCAGTGGAGTAAAGATAACTGCCGGAATTAACTTTGTACAAGAATTTGGAGCATTTTCATCTACCAGGATTTTCCCTGCGGTAACTGCAGACTTTACATTAATACCTGATTATTTGCAAATATTTGGTGAGGTAAAAGGTGATGTAAATCGTAACTCATTAAAACAATTTACCGATGATAACCCATTCCTGAACAGTAATATTACCATCAGAAACTCTATTGAAAAACTGAGCATTAGTGGAGGTATTAAAGGAACTGGTGGCCCTGGATTCGGATACAAAGCCAGAGTTTACCATAAAAGCATTGAAGACATGCCATTGTTCGTAAATAATTTTTCAAGCTTCAATAAATTTGATGTCATCTACGATTTCGGAACAATGAAACTTATTGGATTAGAAGGAGAAATTTCTGTACAAGTAAGTGATGCGTTAAAATGGACTGGTAAATTAAATTTTGAAGATTATAAACCAGCGGCTGAAACACAAAGTTGGTTTAAACCTCAAATGCGTTTAAGTTCTGATTTGTCGTACGTGATCAACAAAAAAGTAACACTTAATGCTTCTGTAGCTATTCAGGATGATAGCAAAGCGAAAATTTATACTGCAGCACCAGCTAATCCTTACTATACACCAGATCCTAATACTGAAAGAGTAGTTACCGTTAAAGGTTTTGTTGATTTAGGAGCCGGAGTATCATACAAGATAAACAATAAGTTTTCTGCCTTTGCAAGAGCAAACAATTTACTAAACACATCGTATAGCAGATACCTACATTATGAAGTGATTGGGCTTAATGTTTTCGGAGGTATAAGCTACTCATTCTAATAGGTTTTTAATTAATAATTGGTTGATACGGAATTAAAATTTATTTTTACCAGAATGGATATCTTATCATACCTTACTGAACTTATAAAAACCCGTAAAGAAGTGGGAATTTCTGGACTGGGTACTTTTTATAAAAAGAAATCGCCAGGAAGGTATGATACTGAAACACACTCATTTCTACCTCCAAGCTATATACTGGACTTTACTGATGAGGTTAGAGAATCACAATCTCTTGTTAACTACATCAGTAAAAAAAGGAATATATCAACAGAGGCCACAACTTATTATATTGATCAGTTTGCAGCAGAAACTTTAAAACAGCTTTCTGAAAAACAAAATGCGGATTTTGGAGAAATGGGGATCATTACTGGCGCCCCTGGAAGTTTAATTTTCAATCCTAAAGATCAATTGAACTTTGGTTTTGATTTTTACGGATTACCTCTTTTAAAAGAAGAACCAATTACCGCTACCAGCGATAGTATTCAGGAAGCTGAAATAGTTAATGATGTTGAGACAGAAGGACAACCGGAGGAGCAAATACCTTCGTTTGAACAAGAGCCTATAATTACCGAGGAGCAACTGAATCTTGAAGACAATAATGCTGACTTAGGTGATGGATCGGAAGAGCTAGAAATAGTTCATCACGAAGAAAAACATGCACATGATGATCAGCCTGTTTATGAAGAAATATCGGAAGTTAAAATAACTCCAAAACCAGCTGAACTAATTGTCATTGAAACTCCTGAAGGTATTAGTGATAATTTGGATGAGGTTGAAGAAATCATAACACCAAAGGCTGCAACGCCGCCTTTCTTTAACACACCAAGCCCACTGGATAGGCAAATTATTGAACCAATTGAAATTGAAGAGGAAAAACAGGGCCTCCCTATTTACGTAAAAATAATTATTGCTTTTACTGTACTGCTTGCTATTGGGGTGGCTACATATTTAATCAAGCCAGAGTTGTTTAATTCAGTTCTTAACAAGTCTGAGACTATTCAAAACGATAGTCTTCAGGACAATTCTAATCTGATCAAAAATAATGATAAACTTAAAGCTGACTCAATCGCAATTGCTGATAGTTTAAGAATAAGTAATGAAAAAGCAATTCAAACTGCCGATTCATTAAAAAAAGATAGTCTGGCTGTTACTACGGCTAAACCCGTTGTAGCACCTCCAGTTGCTGCAACTAGTGTTACCCCTATTGAAGGACCAACCACCTGGGAGGTTATTGGCGCATCTGTAATCAATCAAAAAGAGGCCGACAGATTTATTGCCCAAATGAAGGCAATAGGTGTAACAGCTAAAGTTATCCCAACTATGCCGGGTAAAAGAAGATTAAAAATTAGCATTGCAACATTTAAAGATGAAGAAAGTGCAAAAGAAGGACGCAAATTGCTCGTTACAAAATTAAAAGATCCGGGAATATATATATATCAAAATAAAAACACACACAAACCATAATAAATATGATCGTTTTACTACAAGGTGCAACTGATACCGCTAACAAGATTATTGATTCTGCTAATAACTTAAACCAAGCCCTTACAACTGCCCCGCCTGAACTTCACTTTATCGACCTTTTATTTAAAGGTGGATGGGTAATGCTTCCTCTGGCTTTTCTGGCATTTCTTGGATTAGTAATCTTCGTTGAAAGATACCTTACAATAAGAAAAGCTTCTAAAACTGAATCCAACTTAATGCTTCAGATTAAGCAATATATCCACGATGGAAGATTAGAAAATGCAATAACTTTATGTCGTAATAATAACTCTCCTTTAGCAAGAATGTTAGAGAAAGGGCTAAAACGTATTGGTCGCCCAATTAAAGATATTGAAGCTGCCATTGAAAACAATGGAAAACTAGAGGTTTCTAAACTTGAAAAGAATATTGGCATATTAGGGATTATAGCGGGTATTGCTCCCATGCTAGGTTTCGTAGGAACAATTATCGGGGTTATTACTATTTTCCATGATGTTTCCATTAAAGGTGCTATTGAAATTGGAACGATATCTGGTGGTCTTTATACTAAAATGATCACATCTGCAACAGGACTAATTATAGGTATCATTGCTTATGTACTATATCATATCTTAAATATGATGGTTGAACGTATCATCCTAAGAATGGAAACTGATGCTATTGAATTTATTGATCTATTAGAGGAACCAGGAAAATAATGAATTTACGCAAAAGAAATAAAGGAACAGTAGAGGTACATACCTCTGCATTGAACGATATTATGTTCTTCCTGCTTTTGTTTTTTCTATTGGCATCAGCTGTAGTTAATCCACAGGTAGTTAAGCTATTACTACCACGTTCAGAAGCAGGACAACAATCTAATTCTCAAAAAACCGTTACTATATCTATAGATGATAAATTAAATTATTTTGTAGATAAGCAACCTACCAAGCCTGAAAATATTCTGGCTTTAGTTGAAACCATGCAAAAGGCATCTCCGGATTTAACTATAGTTGTTTACGCTGAAAGAAAAGTTTCTATTGAAAATGTAATGTCTATCTATGATGTAGGTAACAAATTAAAACTAAAAGTTGTACTCGCTGTAGAACCTAAGAAATAATGACTTATCCTAAAGAAGAAAACAATTATCCTAAGGCACTGGCAATATCTACCGGTATCATGGCTGCATTGCTTGCTTTAAGCTTCTTTATTGTTATCGGAAGCTTTGAGCCGGAAGAAGCAGGTATGGGTGGTATGGTTGTTAACTATGGAACTTCTCCTACAGGTATGGGTTCAGATTACACCAGTATAGAAGAGCCATCTGCCGATCCAAATGCAAATAACCGTAAACCAGATAAAGTAACACCAGAAGAAGTAACTAAAGAGACTCCTACTCCGCAAACAAGCGAAAAAGAGATCGTTACCCAAAACTCTGAGGATGCCGTAGTTGTAAAGAGCAAAGCAACTAAAAAAGAAGCTACCCCTACTGCAACTAATACAGAGACCAAGCCTTCAAAACCAGCTGTAAATGTAAACGCCTTGTACAAAGGAAAATCGAGCAAAGGAACTGGCGCAGGTGACGGAACAGGTGATACACCGGGGAACCAGGGAAGTGTAAATGGAGATCCGCTTGCCAATAACTATGGCGAAGGTGGTTCTGGTTTTGGCGAAACCCCCATTGCCTTAAGAAAATTCACTAACCTGGTTACTCCTCAGGATGATGGCCAGAAAACCGGCAAAATCGCCGTACGTATAAAAATAAACAAAGCCGGTCTTGTTATAGATGCTACTCCAGGAGTTAAGGGAACTACCCTAAACGACAGAGAATTATGGCAAAAATGTAAAGAAGCGTTGCTTGGTGCTCGTTTAGCACCATCAGAAACTGCTCCCGATGTTCAAATCGGTGTAGTTGTTTTCAACTTTAAAGTTAAATAGTCCGGTAGCTTTAATACTTTTGTGATGTTTAAGCATCAGAAATGAATTACGAGCAAACCATTGATTATTTATACCGCAAACTACCTATGTTCACAAGGGTTGGTGCTGTGGCCTTTAAAAAGGATTTACACAATACCATCGCTATGTGCGAAAGGCTAGATAATCCACAAAATAAATTTAAAACGATACATATCGGCGGCACAAATGGGAAGGGTTCAACTTCCCATATGCTCGCCGCTATTTTTCAGCAAGCCGGTTACAAAACCGGACTATATACCTCCCCTCACTTAAAAGATTTCAGAGAGCGCATCAGAATCAATGGTGAAATGATTGCTAAGGAATTCGTTACAGACTTTGTTGGCGAACAACAGGAAATTATTGAAGAAATCAGCCCCTCTTTTTTTGAAGTGACTGTTGCTATGGCATTTTCATATTTCGCTGAACAAAATGTTGATATCGCCATAATAGAAGTTGGTTTAGGTGGCCGATTAGATTCAACAAATATTATAACTCCCGAACTCTCAGTTATAACTAATATAAGTCTTGATCATACCAATATTCTTGGTAATACATTAAAAGAGATTGCAGGAGAAAAAGCAGGGATTATAAAACCCGGCATTCCAGTTGTAATTGGTGAGAGCCATCCGGAAACAGATCAGGTTTTTATCCAAAAAGCAAACAATACAAATAGTCCAATTGCTTTTGCTGATCAGCAAATTCAAATTGCCACGTCTGCAAAAAATAATGAATATCTAAATATTTCAATATCAAAGAATGGAAAGCTACTTCTTGAAGATCTCTTACTGGATCTTACGGGCACCTACCAGTTAAAAAATATTCTAACTGTTATTCAGGCAGTGGAAACATTAAGAGCACAAGGTTTTAAAATAGATAATGATGCTTTGTACGCTGCTCTAAAAAATGTAAAGGGCTTAACCGGTTTAATGGGCCGTTGGCAAATACTAGGTGAACATCCTCTGGTAGTTTGTGATACCGGCCACAATATTGCCGGCATAACAGAAGTAATGCAAAACATCAATAGTACTCCTTACAACAAATTACATATTGTAATAGGTATGGTTAAGGATAAAGACATCAGTGGTGTATTAAACCTCCTTCCCAAAAATGCCCACTATTACTTTTGCCAGCCTCAACTCGAAAGAGCTTTACCAGCGCATGAACTTGCCGACGAAGCAGCAAAGCATGAGCTCAAAGGAACCATATTTTCAACTGTTGAATTAGCTATAAATGCAGCCAAAAAAAATGCAGAACCTCAAGATCTGATTTTTATAGGAGGAAGCACCTTTGTGGTAGCGGAAGTACCATAAAAACTTTACATAATATTAAAGAATACTTATTATGAAGTAACTAACTTTAAAATTTCCTAACAAAACTTAATGAAGTATATAATGACGAAAAGATTTATCCTTTTATTTACCGCTCTCGCCCTGTTCTCTACAGGATCTATGGCTCAAAAAAAGGTAACACCTACAAAGAACACATCTTCCACCACATTAAACAGACCGAAATTAGTGGTAGGATTAGTGGTTGATCAAATGAGATGGGACTACCTATACCGTTACTACAACAGATATTCAGAAGGTGGTTTTAAACGAATGGTAAACCAAGGATTCTCTGCTGAAAATACTTTTATTCCCTACACTCCTACCTACACCGCGTGTGGACACTCAAGTATCTATACTGGGTCAGTTCCCGCTATCAATGGTATAATTGGAAATGATTGGTATGATCCACAATTAAAACGTGGTGTTTACTGTGCAGAAGATACTACTGTTAAAACTGTAGGGAGTGATACCAGAGCAGGCCTAATGTCTCCAAAAAACATGCTTACTACAACAATTACTGACGAACTTCGCTTAGCAACAAATTTTAAAAGTAAAGTAATTGGTATCTCACTAAAAGATCGCGGATCAATTTTACCTGCTGGTCATTCGGCTAATGCGGCTTATTGGTATGATGGTGGAACCGGTGATTGGATTACCAGTACTCATTATATGGCTCAATTACCTACATGGCTCGCAGATTATAACAAACTGAAAATGGCAGACAAGTACTTTGAGAAAAATTGGAATACATTATATCCTATTGAAACTTATAATCAAAGTACTAGTGATAACAAAGAATATGAAGGAAAATCAAGAGGAGAACAAACGCCTACTTTCCCTCATCCGTTCAAGTTGTATGCCGGCAAGAACTATGATATGATCAAAAGCTCTCCTTACGGGAATACAATGACTTTAGAATTGGCGAAACTAACCATTAACTCAGAGAAGTTAGGTCAGAGTGGTTCAACTGACTTTCTTGCGGTTAGCTGTTCTGCAACAGACTATGTTGGACATCAATATGGACCAAATTCAATAGAGGCTGAAGATACTTACCTTAGATTAGATCAAGATCTTGAGCAGTTCTTTAACTACCTGGATACTAAAATTGGTAAAGGAAATTACCTTGTCTTTTTGTCGGCTGATCATGGCGCGGCGCATGTTCCAGGTTTTATGGCTGAAAATAAACTGCCAGGAGGATTATTCAATGACTCTCCTGTAATTAAAAGCTTAAATACTACTATTGAAGAAAAATTCAAAGTTAAGAAAGCAATTATCACTTCTACCAATAGCCAGTTCTATTTCAATCATCAGGCAATTAAAGATGCCAATGCTGACTTTGATGCAATAAAATCACTGGTAATTGAAACGCTAAAAGAGCAAGATGGTATTATGGATGCTGTAGACCTTAGCAAACTGGCCAGTTCAACCCTTTCAGAACCAATAAAGAAAGCTATTACTAATGGATATAATGCCCGCAGAAGTGGAGATGTTTATTACATACTGAAATCAAACTACTTTGAAGGTGGTAAAACAGGAACAACCCATGGTGCATGGTTTCCGTACGATTCACATATTCCGTGTGTGTTTATGGGCTGGAACGTGAAACCAGGAAAGACAAATAAAACTCATTATATGACAGACATAGCTGCTACCTTAGCTGCAATGCTCCATATTCAAATGCCTAGTGGCTGCATAGGTGAACCTATAACAGAACTAACGCATCAATAAAATTCTCTATAGAAGTAAGAAGGCCACTCATTAATGTATTTGAGTGGCCTTCTTACTTTTAATATAGCCTCCTCACGCTCAGTTTTTGTTACCTTTGTTTACCAATTATAAAACAAGGTATGGAACAAATTGAAATCTATAAACCCAAACATAAAATTCGTTTTGTAACTGCTGCTGCATTATTTGATGGACATGATGCTACAATCAACGTCATGAGAAGAATTCTTCAATCTTCCGGCGCAGAGGTAATACATTTAGGCCATAATCGTTCGGTAGAAGAAGTTGTAAACTGCGCCATACAAGAAGATGTTCAGGGAATTGCAATGACGTCTTATCAGGGTGGACATATTGAATATTTTAAGTACATGTATGATTTGCTGCAGGAACGTGGAGCATCTCATGTCAAGATATTTGGTGGAGGTGGAGGTGTAATCTTACCTTCTGAAATTGCAGAACTTCAGGCTTATGGCATAACAAGAATATACTCGCCAGATGATGGCCGAAAAATGGGCCTGCAAGGCATGATTAACAACATGCTCGAGCAAACTGATTTCATTACCACAACATCATTAAATGGCGAGTTAAAAGCTATCCCTAAAAAAGATATCAAAAGTATTGCGGCTGCAATAACAGTTGCCGAAAATGATCCTGAAGCGGCTCAGTCCTTTGTAAATGAACTAAAAAAACTTACCAGCAGTAACAATGCTCCGGTTCTTGGTATTACAGGAACAGGTGGTTCGGGAAAATCATCCTTAGTGGATGAATTGGTGAGACGTTTTTTAATAGAAGTAAAAGACAAGACATTAGCAATTATCTCTGTCGACCCATCCAAGCGCAAAACTGGTGGAGCTTTACTGGGAGATAGGATCAGAATGAATGCAATCAATAATCCCAGGGTATACATGCGCTCATTGGCTACCCGACAAGCCAATTTAGCCTTATCAAAAAATGTTCAGGAAAGCATAGATATATGTAAAGCAGCCGGCTATGACTTAATCATAGTTGAAACATCAGGTATTGGGCAATCAGATACTGAAATAACTGAGCATTGTGATGTTTCGTTATATGTAATGACCCCGGAATTTGGTGCCGCTACTCAGTTGGAAAAAATAGATATGCTCGATTTTGCAGATCTTGTTGCCATCAATAAATTCGATAAACGTGGTGCTTTAGATGCCTTACGTGATGTGCGAAAACAATTTAAACGTAATCATAATCTTTTCAATGCCGATGACGACAGCATTCCAGTTTATGGCACAATGGCATCTCAGTTCAATGATCCAGGCATGAACAATCTGTTTAGTGCCCTTATGCAAAAGATAAGAGAGAAGACTGGAATCGATTTTAAAGCCCAAATGGAGCTCCTAGGAGGAGAATCTGAAAAGATCTATATCATTCCACCGGATAGAATACGATACCTTGCAGAGATAGCTGAATCTAGTCAGACTTACAATGAATGGGTAGATAAACAAACTACAATAGCTAGAAAACTATACCAACTACAAGGTGTTATTGATCTTTCGACGGAAGACAAGTTAAAAAATTCGCTAAAAGAGATTTATCAACATTTAGAAGAGCAACTGGACGCAGAATGTAAAAAACTACTACGTCAGTGGCCTGAAACTAAAAATAAATACAAACAAGAGTTTTTTGTATACAAAGTAAGGGACAAAGAAATCAAACAACCTCTCTTCTACGAATCTCTTTCTAAACTGCAAATTCCGAAAGTATCTCTACCCCGCTATAAAGATTGGGGAGATATTCTTTTCTGGTTGTTAACAGAAAATGTTCCCGGTGAATTCCCTTATGCTGCCGGTGTTTTTCCTTTAAAACGGGAGGGTGAAGATCCTACGCGTATGTTTGCAGGAGAAGGCGGGCCTGAAAGAACAAACAAGAGATTTCACTATGTCTCCCTTGGTCAGCCGGCACACCGCCTATCAACGGCCTTTGACTCGGTAACACTTTATGGAGAAGATCCACATATTAGGCCAGATATCTATGGTAAAATAGGTAACTCGGGAGTAAGTATTGCAACACTTGATGACGCTAAAAAACTGTACTCAGGCTTTGACCTTTGTGCCCCATCAACTTCAGTCTCCATGACTATAAATGGACCCGCTCCTATGCTATTAGGCTTTTTCATGAATGCCGCAATAGATCAGCAATGTGAAAAATACATAATTGAAAATGGGCTACAAAAAGAAGTAGAGGATAAAATCAATTCTATTTACCAGACCAAGGATCAACAAAAACCTTCATACAATGGATCTTTACCAGAAGGCAATAATGGATTAGGCTTAATGCTTCTTGGAGTTACAGGAGATCAGGTATTGCCGTCCGATGTGTACCAGAAAATCAAGGCCTATGCAATAAGTACAGTTCGTGGCACTGTCCAGGCAGATATCCTAAAAGAAGATCAGGCTCAGAATACCTGCATTTTCTCTACAGAATTTGCATTAAGGATGATGGGCGATATTCAAAACTATTTCATCACTGAAAAAGTACGAAACTTTTATTCCGTATCAATTTCTGGATATCACATTGCAGAAGCAGGAGCAAATCCAATATCTCAGCTAGCCTTTACCTTAAGTAATGGATTTACATTTGTTGAGTATTATCTTAGCAGAGGGATGAACATTGATGATTTTGCTCCTAATCTATCTTTCTTCTTCTCTAATGGTATCGATCCTGAATATTCAGTTATTGGCCGCGTTGCGAGACGTATATGGGCCAAGGCAATCAAAAACAAATACAAAGGAAACGATAGGTCACAAAAACTGAAGTATCATATCCAAACATCAGGTCGGTCGTTACATGCTCAGGAAATAGACTTTAATGATATCCGTACAACCTTACAGGCGCTATACGCTATCTACGACAACTGTAATTCTCTTCATACAAATGCATATGATGAAGCTATAACTACACCTACGGAAGAATCTGTACGTCGGGCTATGGCGATTCAGCTGATTATTAACCGTGAACTTGGTTTGGCTAAAAATGAAAACCCATTACAAGGAGCCTTTATTATCGAAGACTTAACTGATTTAGTAGAGGAAGCAGTACTGTTAGAATTTAAACGCATCAATGACAGAGGAGGTGTACTAGGAGCCATGGAAACCATGTATCAACGAGGTAAGATACAGGAAGAAAGTCTGTACTACGAGACATTAAAGCATACCGGAGAATATCCTATAGTTGGTGTAAATACCTTTCTCAACAAAAATGGCTCTCCAACCATTATCCCTGGAGAGGTAATAAGAGCAACTGAAGACGAAAAGCAATTTCAAATTACAGCACTTAAAACCTTTCAGGATAGAAATATAGATCAGTCGACGATTGCATTAAAGAAACTACAAAAAACTGCCATAGCTGGAGAGAACATATTCAACGAACTTATGGAAGTGTGTAAAATTTGTTCACTAGGACAAATTTCTAATTCGCTTTACGAAGTTGGTGGCCAATACAGGAGGAATATGTAAAGCAGATTCACTATCTAATTGAAGCTCAAAACCATTAATACTAAAAAGGCCTGAGTTATACAACTCAGGCCTTTTTAGTTAATTAACATTTCTTTATTTAAGAATGTATCCAGCTAAATTTATAATCCATAGTAGGATTGTTCATCCTCTCAGCTACACGTAATAATCTGTTAGGTAACGCCATGATGTAATCACGAGCCTTTTCACCGGCTTCATTTAAATCACGCATACTATCTAATTTCCATTCTTCAATTAATTGCTGCATGATCTCCACATAATCAATGGCAGTGTAAACGCCTAAGCGTTGTGCTGCATCAGTAAAATGTCCAAATGTTTGACCTATTTTCATACCCATTTCACGTAAAAAATGAGCAGGCATTACAATTTTCTTTCTCATCATATCCTCAAAAGCTACCATTGCTTCATTCGGATCAACCTCAAATATTTTAGACATAAAATCTTTATATGCCTTAGCATGACGTGCTTCATCAGAAGCAATTACTCCACACATTTTAGAAAGCAAGGTATCACCATCTTTCTTAGCTAAAGATGCTACTCGTCTGTGAGAAATATTAGTAGCTAATTCCTGAAAACTAGTATATATAAAGTTTCTGTAAGGATCATGACCAGTTCCTATATCAAATCCATCAGCAATTAAATACTGAGTTGAAATCTCCATCTGGCGCATATCAACACGACCCGATAAGTATAGGTATCTATTTAATAAATCACCATGTCTGTTTTCTTCCGCAGTCCAGTGACGAACCCATTTCATCCATCCACCTTGCTCATTTCTAGTAATACCATCAACCATACAAAGCCAAGACTCATATGTTGGCAATGCCTCTTCAGTAATGGTATCACCTATTAGAACAGCTACAAGATCATAAGAAAGATCCTTCGCATTCTCACGTAATAATTTTATATCCTGGTAAAATGTCTCACTAGTAGAATCGGGCAAAAAATCAGATGGCTGCCAATTTGTATCAATCGGTTTCAGGTATGTGTCCATCATATCAAGCATATAGCTTTCTATATGTAACATTACTTCCCTTCTCTTTTCCGCGAATAAATTCATTCGTTTATGTTATTTAAATTTGTATCAAAGATACCAAAATTATTGTACAAAGATGGTTACGGAAATACTTTATTAAGAAATAATCTAAGGATTAATCGAGCATTTAAGGTTAGGTATTTAAACAATCAGCTTAGAAATTGCCTATAAACAAGAAAACCCTGTAGTATTATACTACAGGGTTACTTTAAGATTTGGCACCGACCTACTCTCCCACGTGTTACCGCAGTACCATCGGCTCTGGTGGGCTTGACTTCTCTGTTCGGAA
>Ga0182008_10000888_pt1 | contig 20771 bp, 14 predicted proteins | sample Sormic07211129_1_FD_120482 | JGI IMG/M metagenome (GOLD analysis project Ga0182008, IMG submission 120482) | Rhizosphere microbial communities from Sorghum bicolor, Mead, Nebraska, USA - 072115-129_1 metaG | ecosystem: Host-associated > Plants > Roots > Rhizosphere | place: USA: Nebraska...
CCCACGTACGAGCCCTTGGCCTTCTGGGGAAGCATAGCGCGATTGACGCAGTGCCTGGAGAACCGTTGATGGACCGTGAATTGCTCTGCGTCGAAGACCTGCCGGTGCTCCAGAACAAGGTCTACCCGAATGCCGAAGCGGCCCGCAACGCGCCCAGGGGGCGAATGGTGCTGGCCCAGAGCCAGGCGAACGGCCTGATCTTCAACAGCGCCTTCGATCCCGACCTGCTGAGCTACGACGCCGACTACCAGAACGAGCAGGCCTGCTCGCCGGTGTTCCGGGAGCACCTGGACAACGTGCTCGGCATCGTCCGGCGCCATTTCCGTACGCCTTCGTTGATCGAGGTCGGCTGCGGCAAGGGCTACTTCCTGGAGCACCTGCGCGCGGCGGGCTACGACGCCACCGGCATCGACCCGGCCTACGAGGGCGACAGCCCGCATGTCGTCAAGGCGGCCTTTTCGGAGGCGCTCGGCATGACCGCCGAAGCCATCGTGCTTCGCCACGTGCTGGAGCACATCCGGGATCCGTTGTCGTTTCTCCGGGCTGTGGCCCGTGCCAATGGCGGTCAAGGAAAGATCTACATCGAAGTGCCTTGCTTCGACTGGATCTGCGAGCGGCGCGCCTGGTTCGACATCTTCTACGAGCATGTGAACTACTTTCGCGCGGCGGATTTCCGGCGCATGTTCGGCCAGATCGACGAGATGGGTCATCTTTTCGGCGGGCAATACCAATACATCGTGGCGGACCTGTCGACACTGCGGGACCTCGCGCCCGAAGCGAGCGAGTTCGCACTGCCCGAAGATTTCCTGGGTGGCATCGAACGAAGCAAGGCGCTCGCGCGCAGCACCGAAGGCCCGAAGGCCATCTGGGGCGCATCGTCCAAGGGCGTGATCTTTGCGCACCACCTGGAGCGCGAAGGCATCACGCTCGACCTCGCGATCGACATCAACCCCGTCAAGCAGCAGAGGTACATGGCTGGCACCGGCCTCAGAATCCTCTCGCCGTCGGAAGCGCTCCAGGCCCTTCCCGCGAATTCGCTGGTGTTCGTGATGAACTCCAATTACTTCGATGAGATCGCGCAGCAGTCTCATCACCGATTCCATCTCGTCAAGGTAGACCAACATGACTTTTGAAGCAGAGGTCGCGCAACGCGTCGCGGCCAACGAAACCAACCTGACGCTGAAAAAGGATGCGCAGAACCTGATGAATTCGTCCATCAGGGCCGGCTACTCGTACAACTTCTCGTGGATGGGGCGGCCGGTCATCCAGTATCCGCAGGACCTGGTGGCGATGCAGGAGATCATCTGGCGGGTGCAGCCCGACCTGATCATCGAGACTGGCATCGCGCACGGCGGCTCGCTGATCTTTTCGGCCGCGATGCTCGAGCTCAATGCGGCCTGCGGCGGCCCGGCGGATGCCAAGGTCGTGGGGCTCGACATCGACATCCGCGCACACAACCGCCAGGCCATCGAGGCGCATCCGATGTCCCGCCGCATTTCGATGATCGAGGGCTCCAGCACCGCGCCGGAGGTGATCGAGCAGGTGCGGCGGTTCGCATCGGGCAAAAAGAGCGTGCTGGTCTGCCTGGACAGCAACCACACCCACGCCCACGTGCTGGCGGAGCTGGAGGCCTACGCGCCCCTTGCGACGGTCGGCAGCTACTGCGTGGTGTTCGACACCATCGTGGAAGACCTTCCCAAGGAGATGTACCCCGACCGACCCTGGGGCCCGGGCGACAACCCCAAAACGGCCGTTCACGAATACCTGAAGACGCATCCGGAGTTCGAGATCGACCGTGCCGTCGATAACAAATTGATGATCAGTGTGGCCCCCGACGGGTACCTGAAGCGGGTTGGTTGAGTCGCGCGCCAAGGCGGAAGATCGGAGGATTGGGCAAAAACGTCACACGTATTACGTTTTTCTGACAGCCATCTGGCGCGCAGGCGCGTTGTTGTCGTGGCGCGGCTTTCGAGTGCATTCCAGGTCGCCAGATCGGCGCGCCGTCTCGGCGGGGAGCGCAATGCGTTGCGGCACAATTACATGCCCAGCCCCTGAACTGAAGAAGATTCGAGATTGAATATGAAAAAGCACGCAGTAGTCACTGGTATTACAGGTCAGGACGGCGCCTATCTGGCCCAACTGCTCTTGAGCAAGGGCTATGTTGTGCACGGCACATTCCGCCGTACCAGCTCTGTCAATTTCTGGCGGATCGAGGAATTGGGCATTCAGGACGATCCCAACCTCAGGCTCGTGGAGCACGATCTCACCGACCTCGGAAGCTCGCTGACGCTCATCAAGGAGGCCAAGCCGCACGAGGTCTACAACCTGGCGGCGCAGAGCTTCGTGGGCGTGAGCTTCAACCAGCCCGACGCCACGGCGCAGATCACCGGCATGGGGGCGCTTCACCTGCTCGAAGCCATCCGCCTCACTGACCGCAGCATCCGCTTCTACCAGGCGTCCACCTCCGAGATGTTCGGCAAGGTGCAGGCGATTCCCCAGGTCGAGGAAACCCCTTTCTATCCCCGCAGCCCCTACGGCGTCGCCAAGCTCTTTGCGCACTGGATGACGATCAACTACCGCGAGAGCTATGACATCTTCGGCAGCAGCGGCATCCTGTTCAACCACGAGAGCCCGCTGCGCGGCCGCGAATTCGTGACCCGCAAGATCACCGACTCCGTGGCCAAGATCAAGTTGGGCAAGCTCGACGTGCTGGAGCTCGGTAACCTCGGCGCCAAGCGCGACTGGGGCTTTGCCAAGGAATACGTCGAAGGCATGTGGCGCATGCTTCAGGCCGACGAAGCCGACACCTTCGTGCTGGCCACCAACCGGACTGAGACGGTGCGGCACTTCGTCGATCTCGCGTTCAAGGCGGCAGGCTACGAGTTGCGCTTCGAAGGCGAAGAGCAGAACGAAGTCGGCATCGACATCGCCAGCGGCAAGACGCTGGTCAAGGTGAACCCCAAGTTCTATCGCCCGTCAGAAGTGGACCTGCTCATCGGCAATCCGGAGCGGGCAAAACGAAAGCTCGGCTGGGAGCCCACGACAACGCTCGAAGAGCTGTGCACGATGATGGTGGAAGCAGACCTTCGCCGCAACAAGAGCGGTCACTCGTTCTGACAGTGGCCGGATCGTCCGGCCCGCACGTCCGCAAAGCGGAACAGGCGCACCAAGACGCCGAAGGAAAAGAATGGTGATCAACGAACTCAAGAAGGTTGTCCGACGCTTGGGAAGGCAGGCGCGCGACCTGGGTAAGAGCCTTGGCTCCAGGGCTTCCGTTGTTCGTGGCATCAGGGAACAAGGGCTGTTTGACGCCGACTTCTATCGCCGCGAATACCCCGTTGTTACCGCGGGAGTGTCCGATCCGCTGCAGCACTACCTCACGCATGGGTGGAAGCACGCCATGGAGCCTTCGGACCGGTTTTCGGTGCGGGCCTACCTCGGCAGAAATCCGGACGTGCGGGAGGCCGGACTCGATCCGCTCGCGCACTGGGTGCGCTACGGCAAGACGGATGGACGCATCCTTCCGCAGCAGTCGTCGGTCGTCGAGACCCCGTGGTTCGACGAGGACAGGTTGTACCCGTTGCCCGACGACGCGGTGCACTACGAATTGATGGCCGGCCGCGCGTATTTCGGTGGCGCGGGTTTCGACTTCGCGCAGCGCGAAGCCGGCGCCACGGTCGCCGAAGCGGCCAGGGCGATGGCATCGAGGACGCCGCTTCTCGCCATCGATGCCGTGTCGCCCAAGGTCTCGATCGTCATCCCGGTGTACGGGCAGACGCACTTCGCGCTGAACTGCCTCGACTCGCTGGCGCGGCTGCGTTCGAAGCATTCGGTCGAGGTGATCGTGGCGGACGACGCATCGCCCGCGATTTCGCGCACGGACGTGCTCAAGAGCATTCCCTGGATACGCTATGAGCGCCGTGCAGAGAACGGCGGCTTCCTCGAGTGCTGCAATTCGAGCGTGCAGTTGGCGCGGGGCGAAATCATCGTCCTGTTGAACAGCGACACGCGGGTGGTCGACGGCTGGCTCGATGAGCTTGTCGAAGCCTTCGACCTGTTTCCCAAGGCCGGCATGGTCGGCTCGAAACTGTTCAACGACGACGCCACGCTGCAAGAGGCTGGCGGCATCTTCTGGCGCGACGGCTCCGCCCACAACTACGGCCGGGGCGACGATCCCAACCGGCCGCAATACTGCTTCGCGCGCCAGGCGGACTTCATCTCGGGCGCATCCATCGCGATCCGCAAATCGGTCTGGGATGCGATGGGCGGTTTCGATCCGGTCTACAAGCCGGCCTACTGCGAGGATGCCGACCTGGCATTCCGGCTGCGCCGCGCCGGCTACGAGGTGTGGTTCGTTCCCACGTCGCGGGCGATCCACTACGAAGGCATCACCCACGGACGCGATGTCACGCAGGGCATCAAGGCCTACCAGGTCACCAACCTGAAGAAGTTCGCCGAGCGCTTTGGCGCCGAACTGGCGCAGCACCCGCAGCCGGGTTCGAGCTCGGTGCGCGCGGCCAGCTGGCGCAGCAAGCGGAACATTTTGTTCGTCGATGCGCTGACGCCGACGCCGGACCAGGATTCGGGCTCGATCGTGACCAATGAGGTCATGGCCTCCTACCGCGAGGCCGGTTTCGGCGAGAGCTTCTTTCCACTGCATTCGCCGTACTGGTCGAAGAAGTACACAGCCGCGCTGCAGCGCCGGGGCGTCTGCTGCCACTACAAGCCGTTTTCCAGCGACATCGGCGAGGCGCTCGATCTCGACAACTGCTTCGACTACGCCCTCCTGTACCGCTACAACGTGGCGCAGGAGGTCTACAAGGAACTGCGCGAGAAGGCGCCGGCCACGCGCCTGCTGTTTGCCAACGTCGACCTCCATTTCCTGCGCGAGGCGCGGGCGGCCGAGAACGCCAACGATCAACTGGCGCTCCTGCGTTCGGAGTCCACCAAGAAGAGCGAACTCGAGATGTTCCTGCGTGCGGATGCTTCGTTCGTCCACACCCAGATCGAGAAGGACGTGATCCAGGCCGCCGTGCCCCGTCCGCTCGACAACATGGTCGTGTTGCCCTGGATCTCGGAGGTCTTTCGCGACACGCCGGGCTTCGCCGACCGTGCGGACATCATGTTCCTCGGCAACTTCCCGCACGCGCCCAATGTCGACTCCATGCTGTTCTTCATGCAGTCGATCTGGCCTGCGCTGCAGCGCGACCTGCCAGCGCACGCGAGGCTCCTGGTCGTCGGCAACCAGCCGCCCAAGGAGGTGCAGGACCTGGCATCGGAGCGCATCATCGTGACGGGTTTCGTGGAAGAGCTTGCGCCGTACTTCATGACCTCCCGCGTGTTCGTGGCGCCGCTGCGCTATGGGGCTGGCATCAAGGGAAAGCTGGTGACCGCGCTGGCCCACGGCGTTCCGAGTGTGGCGACCCGGATCGCCGCGGAAGGCATCGCGACGACGGAAGAAGGCCACCTTTCGATCACGGACGATCCCGCGCAATTTGCCGCCGAAGTGCTGCGCATCTACCACGACGAAGCGTCGTGGTTGAACATGCGCGAGGCCGGGCTGGCCTATGTGGAGCAGCATTATTCGAGGGCGGCCACCCGCAAGCTATGCATGCAGGCGCTGGCCACGGCGGACACCGTCTGGGCCGCGCGCCAGGCGTACCGGCGACAGCGGTTCTTCGAAGCGATCATGAGGGAGAACGGTGAGTTCGAACCGACCCGGGCCGATTGAGAAATTCGTGCGTTTTCACATTCGAGTCGTCACGCCTTTTCAATGAACAAGAACGAATCGACCCCGAATCGCCCCGCCCACGAAGGGCCGGTGGCTGCAGATGACGTCGAGAAGATCGAAGGCGGCAATGCGTCTGCGTTCGAGGCCTTGCTCGAGGCGGCGAACGAGCGGGCGAATGCTGCGCTGACGCAGCAGCGGGAGATCCAGAACTCGATCTCCTGGCGCATCACGGCGCCGCTGCGCAAGGCCGCCGACGCGATGCCCGAACCCGTGCGTGCCAACCTGCGGCGCGGCGCAAAGGCCGCATGGTGGGCACTGACGCCCTGGCGGATGCCCGAGCGGCTGCGGGCCTTGCGCATGAAACGGCCGGAGGAGGAATCGCTCGGCGGAACATCCGATCCCGAAGATGCCTATGGCGCGTGGATCGCCGGCACCGAGACCCGGTCGGTTGTCGTTGGCGATGTGTCCCAGGCACCACAGCTGTCCTTTCTCCTGGCCGCCGAGCGCGATCCAGAGACGCTGTTGCGAACGCTGGCGTCGTTGCGCTCCCAGGCGTCCAGACGCTGGGAGGCGGTGGTGGCGGTCGAGGCCGGTGATGCGGGGGCGGCCATCCGGTCCGCGCTGGACACGCTGGCCAAGGAGCCGCGCATCCTGCGCATCGAGATCGCGGGGGGCTCGCGCTCGCGGAGCCTGGCAGCCTGCGCGGCACAGGCCACGGGCGAGTTCGTCGCTCTGCTCGAGGCCGGCGACATTGTGGCGGCGGGCGCACTCGACGAGATCGCGTGCGCATTGGCACGCGCGCCATGCAGCGACATCGTCTACGGCGACGAGGACGAGATCTCCGCGGAGGGGTTTCGCCAGAACCCGTACTTCAAGCCCGGCTGGTCGCCGGACCTGCTCTATGCCTTCAACTACTTCGGGCGCCTGACGCTGCTGCGCGCAAGCGTGCTTCAGGCAGCGGGCGGCATCGATCCGACCCTGGAGGCTGGCGTCGAATGGGACCTCAACCTCCGGGCGAGCGAACAGGCCGGCATCGTCACGCGCATTCCCAAGGTGTTGTGCCACCGCAAGACCGGCGGCAACCGGGAGCGCGCCGGCCCCGAGACCGAAGAGGCCGCCGGACACCGCGAGGCGCTGCGCAGGCACTGGGTGCGCCACGGCGTGGATGCCGCCATCGAGACGCAGCCCGACGGTACGCAGCGGGCTATCTGGGCGCTGAACCATCAGCCGCTGGTGTCGATCGTCATCCCGACCAAGGACAAGGTCGAGCTGCTGCGCGTCTGCATCGACGGACTGCTGGCGGGTACCGACTACGACAACACCGAGATCATCCTGGTGGACACCGGCTCGGTCGAACGCCAGACGCAGGCCTACTACGAAGAGCTCCGGCATTGCGCGCGGGTGTCGATCGTTCATTTCGGCAAGAAATTCAACTACTCGGCGGCATGCAACCACGGCGCGTCGTTTGCGCGCGGCGAGTTGTTGCTGTTCCTCAACAACGACATCGAGGTCCTGTCCCGCGACTGGCTCCAGGAGATGGTCCGATTTGCCCAGCGCCCCGGCGTCGGCGTCGTGGGCACGCAGCTTCTCTACCCCGATGGGCAGTTGCAGCACGGTGGCGTCGGCGTAGGTGTCCACCTGTGCGGGCTCATGTACCGTTCGGCCGAGCATGGGGCGTGGGGTGTATTCGGGTCTGCAGACCATCCGCGCAACTGGCTGGCCATCATGGGCGCTTGCCAGCTGGTGAGCCGCGAGGCCTTCGAGCGCGTCGGCGGGTTCGACGAGGCGTACCTGGTGGCCTGTAGCGACGTTGCCCTGTGCCTGAATATCTGGCGCGCCGGCTATCGCACGGCCTATGCGCCGCATGCCCGGTTGCGCCACCACGAAGGCGCCACGCGCGGCACGGTCAACCCGACGCTGGACATGCAGCGTCTCGCCGACGACATCCGCCTGTTGGGTATCGACGAAGACCCCTACCTGCATCCCGAGCTCGATGCCCGCGAGCCGATTCCCGCGCTGCGGCTGGGCGGCGCGCCCACGGTGCGCGAGAGCCTCATGGCCGACACGCGCGCACTCGGTTCGCTGATGTTGCCGGCCACGGTGCTCGACCTGTCCAACGACCGCACTTGCCTGGAGGCCGCGGGCCTGCCCAGGGAGGATGTGGTGTGGGCTCCGGAGCCCTCGCATCGCATCGCCGACACCTGGTCAGCGGCGCGCTGGTGCCTCGACCTGCTGCGCACCCGTCCCGATATCGCCCGGCGTTTTCCGCAGGCGCTGTCCGGTGGCACCGACGGTGAATTCGGTCGCTGGATCGCGAACGAGGGCGGCAAGGCGCTGTACCTGTCCGACGGCGCGCGGGCGCTCGTGGCCGGTTGCCTGTCGATGGACCTTGGCGCCCGTGCGCGCCAGGCCTTCCTTTTTCACGACGAGATCAAGACCCCGTTGCCTCACGGCCTGCTGCCGATGGGACAGTTCGAACTGTTCCAGTGGTTCATGCGGCAGGGGCGCCAGGCCATGGGCCTGCGGCTCGAAGAAATCTGGTGGCTGTTGCGCGAGGCATCGGAGCAGCCCGCCGTCGAGTTGCTGCGGGCCTATGCCTTCGCTCCCGCCTGGCAAACGCTCTATCCGGATGGCCTCACTGTTTTTGGCCGGCGTGCGTTCGCAGCCTGGTTCGGTGCAACCTACCGCGTGAAGGATGCATGGGTCGATCCGACCCGCTGGCGTGTGGACATGACGCCTGCGGCGCAGATCCGCATGGCCTACCTGGCCCGCGAGGACTGGCGCCTGCAGCATCCGCGCGCGCTCGACGATGCGCGCCATGCCGCTGCGTTGATCGAATGGCTGGCCACGCCCGCTGCGGCGCAGCCGGCCGACGTCGTCGCCTGGTGTGCCGCGCTCGACGTTGCGCAGGTCGCGGCGGAAATGGTCGCACCGGGCGTCAACGTGATCGGGCATTTCGCCTATCCCTCGGGATTGCGCGTCTCGGTCGAGGCACTGGTCGAAGGCCTGCAGCGCGTCGGCGTGCAGACCTCACTGCGCGACCTCAAGACCGACCGCAAGGACGATCCGACACATGCGAAGTTCGATGGCTTCGAGGATTTCGGGACCACGCTGATCCACGCGCAGCCCGAGCCCTTCTTCGACCAGGCGTTCGCCCGCAGCGACCTGTACGAACGCTCGCCACGCACCTATCGCATTGGCTACTGGTACTGGGAGTTCGATTCCATTCCCGAGTCGTGGGTGGCGCATGCCGAGAAGGTCGACGAGGTGTGGGCCGCCACCGAGTTCGTCGCGCGGGGCCTGCGCACGCGCCTGGCTCAGCCGGTGCGCACGCTGTTCCCGGGCGTGAAGCTCGGCCCCTTCGAGCGTCGACCGCGCTCGTACTTCGGTCTCAGGGACGAGCCCTACACCTTCCTGTTCACCTTCCACATGATGAGCGTCATGGAGCGGAAGAACCCCATCGGGCTCATCCGTGCCTTCACGCGCGCCTTTGGTGACGACGACGCTGTGCAACTGGTGCTCAAGACCTCCTTTGGCGATCGCCATCCGCAGCAGTTCGAAGCCTTGCAGGCGGCGGCCGCAGCGGCCAACGTGACGATCATCAACGAGGTCTACAGCCCCGAAGACGTGCTCTCGCTGATGGATGCTTGCGATGCGTACGTGTCGCTGCATCGCAGCGAAGGCCTGGGTCTTACCATGGCGGAAGCCATGCTCATGGGCAAGCCTGTCATTGCCACCAATTTCTCGGGCAACGTCGACTTCATGGACAGCAGCAACAGCCTGCTGGTGGACTACGAACTCGTGAAGCTGGGCAAGTCGATCCCACCCTACGATGCGCACCTCGAATGGGCCGAGCCCTCCGAGGCGCATGCCGCCGAACTGATGCGGCGGGTGTTCGACAACCAGGCCTGGGCGGCCGAGCTGGGCGCTGCGGCCAAGGCCAGCGCCGAGCGTGCGCTGTCGCTCGACGTTGCGGGGCAAAAGGCCGCGGGCCGGCTGGCCGAGATCAGGGCGCAGCAGCGCGACGCCCGCAACGACTGATCACGAAACTTCGACGATCCGCCCGTGCTCCATGTGGATCACGCGGTTGCATTCCTTGGCGATCAGGTCCGGCGAGTGCGAGGCCAGCACCAGAATGCCGGACTTGGACACCACGTCGCGCATGCGCTGCTCGGCTTTCTCGGTGAACTCGGCGTCACCGACCGACAGCCATTCGTCCATCAGCAGGATGTCGGCCTCGACGCTGGTCGAAATCGAGAAGGCCAGCCGCATCATCATGCCGGTGGAGTAGGTGCGAACGGGCATGTTGACGTACTCGCCCAGGCCGCTGAACTCGCAGATCTCGTCGGTGAGCCGGTCGACCGCTTTCTTGCTCATGCCCATCACGAGGCCGCGCAGCATGATGTTTTCGATGCCGGTGGCGTCCATCTCGATACCCAGCGACGGGTCGATCAGGCTCGCCACCGAGCCTTGCCGGGTGAATTCGCCGGAAGACGGTTCATACACGCCCGCGAGCGTGCGCAGCAATGTGGATTTGCCCGCGCCGTTGTGGCCGACCAGGCCCAGCCGGTCGCCGCTCTTGAGTTCGATGTTGATGCCGCTGAGCGCCTGCACCACGGTAACGCCGGTTTCCTTGCCGAAACGTCCACCGGTGACCGATGCCGCCAGCGTCTTCTTGAGCGATGCCGCACCGGCCCCGTAGATCGGGAAATTGACGGCGACGTTTTTGAGGGAGATGAATGCCATGGATCAGAGCCAGTAGACGACGCGGCGACGGTATTTGGCGAACAGCAGGGTCGAGGCAATGATGCTCACCGCCGTCCAACCCAGGATGCCCCACCAGTTGTGGGCGTCGGCGACACCGCCCATCAGAGGAGTGCGCAGCAAGTCCAGCATCTGCGCAAAGGGATTCCAGAGGATGTACTTGGCGCGCTCGGGCAGGCTTGAAGGCACCCAGAACACGGGCGTGAGGAACATCAGCATCTGCATCACGCTGGTCACGATCTGGGTCACGTCGCGGTAGCGCGTGCAGACGAGGCCGAGCAGCAGGCCAAGGGCGTGCGCATTGACGATCAGGATGAGGAAGGCGGGCACCACCAGCAGCGCCGACCAGGACAGCGAAATGCCCGCCCACAGTGCCACCGGCACGTAAAGCACGATCTGGTGGGCGAATTGGATCAGGTTGCGCGCCAGGCTGCGCCAGACGAAGAGGCTGATCGGGAAATAGCCTTGCTTCAGGTAGTTGGACGACCCGACGAATGCGTTGCAGGCATCGGTCACCACGCTGGAGAAGAAGGCCCAGAAGATGACGCCGAGCGCCAGGTGCGGGAAGAACTCGTTCAGCTTGGTGCCGAAGAGCGACGCGTACAGCGGCCCCATGCCGCTGATCATGACGCCCATGCTCAGGGTGAGCCACAGCGGCCCGAGCATGGAGCGGCGATAGCGCAGCACGATGTCGAACCAGGCGAGTGTCCACCAGATGTCGGTGCGGCGGGTGCCTTCCCACCAGTCGGAGATGGCGCTTCGATGCAGATTGGAGTGAACTTGGCTCATGTGCGTCCGTAAGTGTCTGCGAGGCGAACGATGTCGTCCTCGCCAAGGTAGCCGCCGCACTGGACTTCGATGAGCACCAGTTCTTCGTCGCCGATATTGGTCAAGCGGTGTTTCTCTTTCAAGGGGATGTAGCGGTACTGGCCGGGCAGGGTTTCGTGTTCGACATCGCCGATCTGGACGATGCCGCGACCCTGAACCACGACCCAGTGTTCCGCGCGGTGGTGGTGATATTGCAAGGACAGCGATTCTCCCGGCATGACCGTGATGCGCTTGACCTTGTAGCCTTCCTCTTCCTTCAGCGCCGAGTAGGTGCCCCACGGGCGGTTCACCACCGCCGGCGAATGCACCGTCTCGTGCTTGCGGGCCTTCAGCGTGTCGACCACCTTCTTCACGTCCTGGGCACTGTCCTTGTGCGCCACGAGCAGTGCATCGGGCGTGTCGACGATGACCAGATCATGCACGCCGACCGTGGCGACCACCTTGGGCGAGTGGCTGTCGACCTGGACGTGGGTGCCGGTGGTGTCGATGGCCACGACGTTCGAGGGCATGGTGTTGCCGCTGGCATCGGGCGTGAGCACCTTGGCCAGTGCGGGCCACGAGCCGACGTCGCTCCAGCCGAACTTGGCGGGCACTACGTGCACGTTGTCGGCCGGCTCCATGATCGCGTAATCGATGCTGATGTCCGGCTGTAGCCCGAAGGTGTGCAGGTCGAACTGGATCGCTTCGCCCGTCGTCTGCGAGGACTCGAGCGCGCGGCGTGCCGCGGCCAGCAACTCGGGCGCATGGCGCTCGAAGGCCGCAACGATGGCGTCCGCGGTGAAGCAGAACATGCCGCTGTTCCAGTAGTAGCGGCCGGTGGCCAGGTACTCCTGGGCGGTCTGGAGATCGGGTTTCTCGACGAAGCGCTTGGCTGCCTGGCTCTCACGCGAGACCTTGGCCACCTCGACATAGCCGAAGCCCGTGTCGGGTCCGGTGGGGTTGATGCCGAACACCACCAGCTTGCCCTGAGTGGCGAGGCGGAACGCCTGGTTGGCGCTGGCCACGAAGGCCTCGACGTCGGGCACCAGATGGTCGGCCGACAGCACGAGCATCACGGTGTCGCCGCTGAATTGCCGGATGCACTGCAGGGCGGCCAGGGCAATCGCCGGGCCGGTGTTGCGGCCTCGGGGCTCGAGCAGCAGCGTGGACTCGGGCGGGTCGGACATCTGGCGCAGGACGTCCTTGGTGAGGAACAGGTGATCCTTGTTGGTGACGACCATCAGGTCGCCCGTACCGCAGGCCTGGCCCCGCTCGATGGCCTGCTGGAGCAGGGTGGTGCCACCGAGTTTCATGAAGGGCTTGGGAAAGGCTTGCCGAGATGCTGGCCAAAGCCGGGAACCTGCCCCCCCCGAAAGCACAACTGAAAGGACGCGCATTTTTTTATAGGGTGTGATGAGGGGATAATTTTACCGGTCCCCACGAGGCGGCCCCGTAACGATTGGAAGCGTCTATTTTCGTGATCTCGAGCAATGTTCAGTAAGCCTACGCTGCCGGCTGCGCAGCCCTTTCCCCGGCGGCGCGGACTCGACATCGCTTCGAGCAATGCCCAGCTGCAGCGGCAGATAGGTCTGCTGGAGGTGCAGGTCAAGGCGCTGGATGCGCAGGTGCGCAGCATGACGCAGTCCAGCAGCTGGCGCCTGACCGCGCCGCTGCGATGGCTCGGCGGGCACTTTCAACGCATTGTTCGCGGCGTGCCGGTGGCCGCCGCTCCTGTTCAGCGGGGGAACTATGCCGACTGGGTGGCGCGCTACGACAACCCTGGCAGCGACGCCCGAGAAGATCGCCTGCGTGTGGAGATGGCCGGATGGCCCGCGCGGCCCCGCTTCCTGGTGTTGACTGCAAACGCAGCGGCGTCGCAGGACGCGGCCCGGTCCTTGGCGGCCCAGTCCTACAAGGAATGGGCACTCCAGTCCGGCCCGCTGACCGGGCCCGCGGAGGCGGACTGGATCGTCTGGCTCGAGGCGGGTTGCACGCTGCCCGCCCACGCGCTCTTGAGCATTGCGAAGGAGATCGTCGCGCACCCCGAGGTCCGCATGCTGTATGCCGATGCGGACGTGATCGACGCCGCTGGGCAGCGCAGCAATCCCTGCTTCAAGCCCGACTGGAATCCAGACCTGTTCTTGTCGCGCAATCTGTTCTCGCCGATGGGCGTGATCCAGGCCAGCCTGTTCGATGAAGCGGGAGGCCTGAACCCGGCGGACGAGGGCTTCGATCTGGCATTGCGTTGCGTGGAGCGAATCCAACCCGACCAGATCCGCCACATCCCGCGAATCCTCAGCCACTCCAGCGCGCCGCCTGCGCCGCCCGGTGCCGCTGAAGAGCAAGCACTCGAACGCCATTTCCAGCGCACCGGCACCGCGGCCACCGCCGAGGCGACGCCTCACGGCCTCCGCGCGCACTATGCGCTGCCCGAGGCGCCGCCCTTTGTTTCGCTCGTCATCCCGACCCGCAACGGCGTGAACCTGGTCCGCCAGTGCGTCGAGAGCATCGTCCTGGAGACTGCCTACCCGAACTACGAGATCCTGCTGGTCGACAACGGTTCGGACGACCCCGAGGCGCTCGCGTACTTCGCCGCGCTTGACGCGCAGCCAGGCATCACCGTGATTCGCGATGACCGCCCCTTCAACTATTCGGCGCTGAACAACGCCGCCGTGGCCCGGGCGCGCGGAGAACTCGTCGGCTTGCTCAACAACGACATCGAAGTCATCTCGCCCGACTGGCTCCATGAAATGGTGTCGCTCGCGCTGCAGCCCGGCGTGGGCGCGGTCGGCGCGAAGCTGCTCTATCCCGACATGACCATCCAGCACGGCGGCGTGGTCCTGGGCATCGGGGGCATGGCGGGGCACGCGCACAAGCACCTGCCATCGACCGTCGCGGGCCATGGCGGGCGCGCCCAGCTGATCCAGAATTTTTCGGCAGTCACCGCGGCCTGCCTCGTCGTGCGCAAGTCGCTCTACGAAGAGGTCGGCGGGCTCGATGAAGCACAACTCGGCGTGGCGTACAACGACGTCGATTTCTGCCTGCGCCTGCGCCAGGCCGGCTATCGCAACGTCTGGACACCGTATGCCGAACTGCTGCATCACGAGTCGGCGAGCCGCGGCCTCGAAGTGGCTGCGGAATCGCGGGACCGACTCGCGCGCGAGTCCGCGTTCATGCAAAGCCGCTGGGCCGGGCTGATCGCCCACGACCCCGCCTACAACCCCAACCTCACGCTCGACACCGAAGATTTCGACCTGGCATGGCCGCCGCGCGAACCCCGCAACGGCATCGCCCCGACAACCCACCCATGAACGCTCCCCGTCCTCTCGAAGTCTCCGTCGCCCTCTGCACCTACAACGGCGCCCGGTTCCTCCGCGAGCAGGTGCGCAGCATCTGCCTGCAGACCCGGCCGCCGGTCGAAATCGTGCTGTCCGACGACGCCTCGCGCGACGGCTCGGTCGAGGTGGTGCGGGCCACCGTGGCCGAATGTGCGGCCGAACGCCCGGGCCAGCCGATCGCCCTGCGGGTCTTCGAGAACCCGGTTGCCTTGCGCGTCGTCAAGAATTTCGAGCAGGCCATCAGTGCCTGCACCAGCGAGCTGATCGCGCTCAGCGACCAGGACGACGTGTGGATGCCCGACCGGCTCGCGTTGATGGTGGCCCGCTTCGAGCAGGACGCCAACCTGATGCTGCTGCACACCGATGCGCGGCTGGTCGATTCCGAGCGCCGCGACCTGAACCAGACGCTGTTCCATGCGCTCGAGGTCACGCCCTTGGAGCTCGCGCAGGTGCACGGCGGCAAGGCCTTCGACGCGCTGCTGCGTCGCAACCTGGTGACCGGCGCGACCACCGTCTTTCGCCGCGCGCTGCTGGCCGACGCCTTGCCGCTGCCGGTCGAGTGGGTGCACGACGAATGGCTGGGCATCGTCGCATCGACCACGGCGCGGGTCGACCTGCTGGAGCAGCCGCTCATCGAATACCGCCAGCACGAATCCAACCAGATCGGCGCGCGGCGCGACACCCTTGCGGAGAAGGTGCGCAAGGCGCTGGCTTCCCGCGGCAATACGCACGTGGAGCGCGCAATCAAGGCCGAACTGCTGCTTGCGAGGCTGCTGCAACTGGGAGACAGGGTCCCGCCCGAGATCATCGCCAAGGTGCGCAGCAAGATCGTGCACCAGCGTTTTCGCGCCGCCTTGCCCGCGTCGCGGCTCGCGCGCATCGTGCCGATCGCCCGCGAAGCCATGACCGGCCGCTACGACAAGTTCGGCCGCGGCGTGCGCGGCGTGGTCCGCGACCTTTTCGAATCTGTGTAGGCTCCGCCCCCAAAGAACCATGAACCCAATGAACGCCTCCCCAGATTCCACCATCGCAGCGCAACCGACCGCCTGGCCGAGCGTCGTGGTGATCATCCCGTTCTACAACGGCGCCGATTTCATCGAGCGCTCCGTGAAGAGCGTCTTCGAGCAGACGGTGCCTGCGGCCGAGGTGATCGTGGTCAACGACGGTTCGCGCCCCGAGGAGCGCGCTTCGCTCGACGCGCTGGCCGCGCGCTATCCGTTTCGCATCATCGACAAGGAAAACGGCGGCCAAGGGTCGGCGCGCAATGCCGGCGTGAAGGCGTCCACCTCGGACTTCATCTGCTTTCTCGACCAGGACGACTTCTACCTGCCCAACCACATCGAGACGCTGGCGTCTTCGATCCCGCCCGGCGATCGGCTGTTCGGCTACGTCTACGCCGACCTGTACGAGGCCGACGCCGACGGCAACGTGATCCGCACCGGTGTGATCAAGGAGCACGCGACGCACCCCAAGCGCAACATCAACGACCTGCTGCGCAACGACATGTTCGTGCTGCCATCGGCCGCGCTGGTGAGCCGCAAGGCCTTCGAGGCCGTCGACGGTTTCGATTCGCAGTTCATGGGCTTCGAGGACGACGACCTGTTCCTGCGCATCTTCCGCAAGGGGTTCAGCAACTACTTCGTGGACAAGGCCGTCACCGTCTGGTGCATCCATACGGCGAGCACCTCCTTCGGCATCCGGATGATCCGCAGCCGCTTCAAGTACTTCAAGAAGCTCACGCAGATGTTCCCCGATGAGCACGTGCGCGGGCGCTACTACTTCCGCGACTGCCTGGTGCCGCGGTTCCAGCCGTACTTTGTCAACCACGCGATCGAGTCGATCAAGAACGACGACCAGTACCGCGAGGAGATGACTGCGATCCTCAACGAATACGGCGCGATGGTGCTGGCCAACCCCTACGTGGGGCGCAAGAAGAAGCTGCGCCTGCGGATCACGCTGTTTTTGCTCAACCACTGCCCGCCGGGCGTGGTGCGCCTGGTCGGCGCCGTGACGCGCCTGCCGGGCATTCGCAGCCTGCGCCGCCTGTACGCCTAGCGGGCGGGGGCTGGAGCGGCCGCCGCAGGCTGCTTCGGCGTCGTCATTGCCGGGTCGACGTAGGTGGCGAACTTGCGCACGTACTCGGCGCGCAGGTGCCCGGCGTCCTTGTAGATCGGTGTGGCATCGGCGTCGGCGCGGGTGCACCAGTCTTTCTCGCACAGCGTCGGAATCGGGTCGATCACGATGGCGCCGCTGCGCTGTGCGATCTGGCGCATGCGCTCGTGCAGCGCCTTCTGCTCCGGCACCCAGGGCGCGGTCGGCGACATGCGCCCGACGGTCATGTTGCCCAGGCGGCCACCCTTCACGAATTCCTCGGGGCCGAAGCCTTCGCCGACCGGGTTGTCGAGCAGCAGGTAGACCTGCTTGTGCTTGGAGAGCGCCGTCATCACGGTCTCGAGCGTGTTGAGCGCGAAGTCCGCGCCGCCGCCGCCCATGAAGCGGCGCTTGTTCTTGCCGTCGAGGTAGTAGTAGCGATCCGCCGCGGCGTTGTCGGCGGTGGGCTTGTCGGTTTCCGAGAAGTAGCAGTTCCAGCAGCCGCCGAAGACGACCGCATCGAACTTGTCGCTCACCGCCAGGCGCATGCCGCCATCGCGGCGTTCCGCGCAGAGGTTGTTCTGTTCGTCGACCACATTGGGAATCGGCGGGCAGGCGCCCCAGGTCACGAAGGAGAGCGAGTCGAGCGTGTCCGGCGAGGTCTTGCTCAGTTCCACCGCGCGCGGGCCGTACTGCTCGATGTGGCTGTCGCCGAAGAACAGCACCCGGCGCTTGCCGTGGCCGATCTGCTGCAGCACCTCGCCGTCGACCTTGATCGGGCTCAGGCCGTCCGGATACGCCCAGTCCTTGGCGGCTGCGGCTGTCTTGTTGAAGTAGGGGTCGCTGTGGCGTCCGACGTAGTAGCCCGTGGTGGCCAGGAGGCCAAGCACGACGAAGCCCACCATCGAGGCCACGAGGCCCGAGGTCACCGTGGGGTTCTCGCTCTTGCGCGTGTAGCGTTCGACGAAGCGGTAGGTCAGCCACGCGAGCACGAAGGAGGCGACCAGCATGAGCGCCCGGATGCCGTCGGAAGGCAGCTTGCCTTCCAGGATGCGCGCGTACGCCAGCAGCGGCCAGTGCCACAGGTAGAGCGGGTAGCTGATGAGCCCGACCCACACCATCGGCTTCGATGCGAGCACGTAGCGGTTGAGCACGCCGGTCGGGCCGGCGGCGATGCAGAAGAAGGCGCCCAGCGTCGGCAGGATCGCCCAGAAGCCCGGGAAGGCCTTGCCGCCGCGAATGAAGCACAGGCCCAGCACGATCAGCGCCAGCCCGGCGATGGATTGCGCGTGGCGCCCCCAGCCCGGCTTGGGCAGCGGCCGGTGCAGCCGCATGTACGCGAGCATGCCGCCGATCATCAGCTCCCAGAAGCGCGAGAGCGGCGAATAGAACGCGGCCGTGCGGTGGCTGTGGATGGTCGTCACGTTGAGCAGGAACGACGCCGCCGCCACGATGCCCACCACCCAGAGCACGCGCCACTTGCGCTTCCACGCCAGGCCCAGCAGCACGGGCCAGAAGATGTAGAACTGCTCCTCGATGGCCAGCGACCACAGGTGCAAGAGCGGCTTGGTCTCGGCGGCGTTGTCGAAGTAGCCGGCCTCGCTCCAGAACGCGAAGTTCGAGACGAACCCGGCGCCCGAGGCGATGTGTTTGCCGAGCTGCACCCATTCGTTGGGCAGCAGCGCGTACCAGCCGAAGGCCAGCGTGGCCGCCAGCACCAGCGCCAGCGCCGGGAAGATCCGCTTCACGCGCCGGGCGTAGAACTCGCGGTAGCTGAAGCCGTCGCCCTCGAAGCTGCCCAGGATGATCGTGGTGATCAGGAAGCCCGAGATGACGAAGAAGATGTCGACGCCGATGAAGCCGCCCTTGATCCACTGCGGGAACGCGTGGTAACCCAGGACCGAGAGCACCGCCACGGCGCGCAGCCCGTCGATGTCCGGGCGGTATTTGGGGTGAACCAGGTGGGCGTGTTCGTTATGGAACGTCGGGCTCGTCGTTGTCGTCGTCATCGTCTGTGTGAAGGCGCGCTTGCTTTTTTCGTTCCCGATTGTCCTCGCAAACGCTTTTTGCCCTGATCGGCGCGCTCGTCAGGGGCGGGGCGGCTGCATCCGCCGGTAGCGCCAGAAGGCGCCCGAGAGCCACACCTTCAAGAGGCTGGTGACGTGCCAGTACAGATAGCGCTTGCTGCGGTGGCTCGCGCGCTGGGCGTCGTGCCGCGCGAGCAGGTCTTCGCCGACCTGCAGTCTCCAGCCCGCGAGCTGGGCCCGGGCGCAGATGTCGAAGTCTTCGCCATACATGAAGAAGCGCTCGTCGAAGCCGCCGATCTGGCGGTAGGCGTCGCTGCGAAACAGCATGAACAGGCCGGGAATCCACGCGGGAACGGCCGGCGGCACATAGCCTGCCTTGTTGCGCCCGAGGATCTCGAAGGGCGTGAGCAAGGCCCGGTGCGGCTCGGGCGCGGGCTTGCCGGGTTCCAGGATGCGCGGTGTCATCAGGCCGGCGTCAGGTGCGGCCTGCACGATCAGCGGCGCGAGCACGTCGCTGTCGAAACGGATGTCCGGGTTGAGCACCAGGAACCAGGGCGTCGTGCAGCGCGCAAAAGCCTGGTTGTGATTGGCGCCGAAGCCCTTGGGGCTCGCGTTCTCGATCCGCTCGACCTCGAATCCCCAGCTTTGCCCCGCGAGCACGTCCGGCTCGGGAATGTTCACCGTGAGCACGACCTTGGCAATCGACGCGCGGCTGTGCCGGTCCAACTGGTCGATCAGCGGCTTTACCAGCGCGAGCTGGCCGTGGCTCACGATGGAAATGGTGATCGGGGGCAAAGGAGCGGGGAAGGCGGGGGATGAGGGCGTGGGCATGGTCTAATTTCGCTCGGGAATTCTAGGGTTCCCCAACTCCCACACATGATTGCCCTGATCGTCATCAGTTTCTTCGTCGCCGCCTTCGCGGTCCAGCTCTTCATGCGCCGGGCGCGCAGGCACGCACGGCTCTACGGCGCCGACATGCCGCAGCGCTTCCACAAGGGCCATGTGCCGCGCCTGGGCGGTGCGGGCATCCTGCTGGGCATGGGTGTGGCCTGGCTGGCCGCCGGCATCACCGGCACCGATCCCTTCAACGTGGCGTGGCCGGTCAAGACCTCGATGCTGACGCTGCTGTGCATCGCACCTGCGGTGCTGGGCGGCATCGTCGAAGACATGACGCAGAAGGTGAAGGTGCGCTATCGGCTGGGCCTCACCATCGGCTCGGCCCTGCTGGTGTGCTGGCTGCTCGGGCTGGGCGTTGCGCGCACCGGCATCCCGATGGTCGATGGCTGGCTGGCCATGCTGCCGTATGCCACGGTTCTGTTCGCAGCGCTCGCCATCGGCGGCCTGCCGCATGCCTTCAACATCATCGACGGCTACAACGGCCTGGCCGGCACGGTCGCCGTGCTGGTCTGCCTGGCGATCTCGCACGTGGCCCTGCAGGTGGGCGACCGGCAACTGGCGGCCATGGTGGTGTGCCTCGTCGGCGCCACGGTCGGCTTCCTGGTCTGGAACTATCCGCGCGGCAAGATCTTTGCCGGCGACGGCGGCGCCTACGTCTGGGGCATGGTGATCGCCGTGGCCTGCGTGACGCTGGTGCAGCGGCACCGTGTGGTGTCGCCGTGGTTCCCGATGCTGCTGCTGATCTACCCGGTGTGGGAGACGCTGTTCTCCATCTACCGCAAGCTCGCGCGCGGCCAGTCGCCCGGTACGGCCGATGCGCTGCATTTCCACCAGCTGATCTTCCGCCGCATCGTGCGCGTGGCGCTGGCGGACGACGAGGCGCGGCAGCTGCTCGCACGCAACAACCGCACCTCGCCCTACCTCTGGATGTTCGCCGCGCTGTCGGTGGTGCCCGCGGTGCTGTTCTGGAACAACACCATCGTGCTGATGCTGTTCTGCCTGCTGTTCGTCACGACCTACGTGGGCGCCTACCTGATGATCGTGCGATTCAAGGTGCCGCGCTGGCTGCGCCCGTGACGGCTTCCCTGCTGCAAGAATTCATTCTTTCCATCGTCC
>Ga0182008_10000891_pt1 | contig 20752 bp, 13 predicted proteins | sample Sormic07211129_1_FD_120482 | JGI IMG/M metagenome (GOLD analysis project Ga0182008, IMG submission 120482) | Rhizosphere microbial communities from Sorghum bicolor, Mead, Nebraska, USA - 072115-129_1 metaG | ecosystem: Host-associated > Plants > Roots > Rhizosphere | place: USA: Nebraska...
ATGCAGCGAAACTCCGAGGTACGCGGCGCAGGCCTTGCGGCTCAGGGCACAACTGTGGCGCAATTCAAGAAAGTCCGCGGGGGAGACGTACCAGCGGCGTACGGGGCGGCGTTTGGTCGTGTTTTTCATCAGATTCTATAATTTTACATAATATACATTATGCGAAATTACGGAGTTGTGCTATTCCTTGCCCTCGCGGCATGTGCCGCATGGGAATCCAAGGAAAAACAGCACCATGCACGGATTTTGGAGCCCTCCGAAGCAATTAAGACAGCATTTGCTCGGCATACTCGTGTCGCAAACACGATCCGACCAAGTTTCCTTATTTGCTTCTTAGGGTGAGGGGCCCATCCCCGACTTTTCCACCTTACTTCGATACGTGCTTTGAATGTCCTGGAAGCACTCTGAAGCGTTAGTCCGAAAAATCGGAAGCGCTGATCCAAAAATGCCAAACGCATGCGGCCCAGCTGCAATTCGGATCAACGCTTCACCGCCGGCTTATGGGGTCTACTCAGTATCTTGATCTTGCGGCCAAGCTGGTTCGGGGCCGAGGTCGGAAGCCAGCTGATCCGCATCCTCGTTGGCTAGGTCGATCACTGCTTGGTAATCGTCCGGGAAGACCTCTGCAGGAGTCCGCGCATCATTTGGTAAGGCAGCAAAGCGTTCCGGGTCTTCCTGCACCTCCTCGAACTTGGCGTTGTGCAGCGCCAGCGCTTGCACGCTGAGGCGTCCTCGGGGCTGGTAGAGCCAGAAGCAGCGCTCCCAGCCACTTTTGTCATGGTCGGGATGTAGATAAAGCTGGCGCGCCAGGGCGTCCATCAGTTCCGCCAGTTTTGGGTTCACCAAGCCGCCTTCCAAAAATTGGAAAGGCGGAAAGCGGTAACCGTCACGGTCGCGCCCGGCCCAGACACTGAATATCAGCTTGTCCTGGCTTCCCCGATTAGGCTTTTCTTTGGACTCTGCGCCGGCATCTTTGTTGCTGCCGAGGATTCCTCCGACGGCCTCGGAGTCCGGCCAGTTCTGCGCGAGGAGCGTCTCGCGAAAATTCCATATGGCCGCTACGTCATCCGCGTTTGGCGCGACATCGGTTGATGCATGCATGGATTTCTCCTTGACCGAGACGATCCGGCAAGTGTGATTTTGCGCCTGCTAGATGCCAATGACACGCCACACGTTCAATCGAGGTGCTCTGGTGCGTACACCGACGAACTTGCTCAATGCGACCAAGCCTTCGATCGGCAATTCCAATACAAGCGATTGTTTTCATTAGCAAGAAGAGCGAAAGCGTGCTCCTGTTGGATGATCATCAGCTACCGGGCTCCGGACGGAGCTCGTGGCTTCTTTCTAGTGCTCGACGGCTTCACCTTGAGACTCTCCAATTTAGTGTGCAGCGCCGCTTCACGCTGGGTTGCTGCCTGCAGCGCCTGCTGAGCCGCCAGCAATGCTGTGGGAAGACCGTCCATCCGGGCGAGCTGTTGTTCAAAGGCCTTGGCGCGCGCGCCGTGTTCGGCGGCCGAGTGTTCCGCAACACGGGCCGACGCCACGGCCGTTTCCAGTTGCGAGGTAATAGCCGATGTATCCCGTTCCTTCTGGCGTAGCGCCGCCTGCAAGGCTTTGGTTTCTTCCCGGGCTCGATCGATTTCCGCGTGCGCGCGATCCTCGACGGCGCGAACATGCGCCGCCTGGGCCTCACGCTCGGCCTTCATGCGGCTTTTGTGCCCCTCGAAGGCTTCGTTCAACTTCTCAGCACGCCGTTGCGAGGCATCGCGCTGCTGGGTGAGTTCGGTCAGTTGGGCTGCCTGTTGCTCGACAAGGCGTTGGACGTCCGCCAGTCGCGTTTCAGCCACCTCACGGGCTTGGTTCGCGCTTTGCGTTTGCGCCTGGGCTTCGGCGAGCGCGATGTCCCAGAGTTTGCGTTCTTGCGTGAGCGACGATTGAGCGGCCAGCAGGGCGTTCTGCTCGTGCGCGAGGGCGGCTTGAGCCAGCGACCCGGCCTGAGCCATGGCAAGGCGCCACACCTCGGTAAACGCCTGCCCCACGTCCGGAGGCACGTCGGGTAACGCGAGTACTTGGCTCAGTCGCGTGGCCAACGCACCGCGCCAGGTGTCCAACATGCGGGTCACGGTATTGGGCGAGCCCGTACCAAGCTGTGCACGAACCTTCTCGACCGTTGGCCGCTCGCCGGCGGTGACCAGCGCGTCGGCCGCGGCGCTGACCTGGTCTTGGGTGATGCCTTTGGGCATAACGGATATCTCCTCGATCGGCGCCCTGCCCTTGGCTTGACGTACTGGTGATAAGTGATGATTATCGTGGCTACGCACCCTATTCCGTAGTATACATTACATACTATGAAAGATAATTCCACTATTTCGGTGCTTGCTCAACCTGCTTCCAGCCTGATGTTGCCGGAACAACTGGCGCAGCAGGCCGCCAGCGCCGTGCGCGAGCTGCTCGCCGAAGCGGCCGCTGCCAACACCACCCGCAGCTACGCCAGTGCTCTTCGCTATTGGGCTGGCTGGCATGCCGCGCGCTACGGCATTGAAATGACTCTCCCGGTGGCCGAAGCCACGGTGCTGCAGTTTGTGGTTGATCATGTGGTGCGTCGTTCGAGCGAAGGCGAACTCGCCTGGGAACTGCCGCCGGCGGTCGACCAAGCGCTGGTGGCCGCCGGCCTCAAGGCCAAGCTCGGCCCCTGGACCTTGGCGACGGTGCGCCATCGGGTTGCGGTGCTCTCAACGGCTCACCGACTCAAGCAGGTGCCGAACCCGTGCGAGCAGCCGGCGATTCGCACGGTGCTGAGCCGCGCCGCCCGAGCTGCCGTGAAACGTGGCGTACGGCCGCGCAAAAAGACGGCCATTACCTTGGCCGAGCTCGAAGCGATGCTGGCTACCTGCGATGACACCCTCGAAGGGATTCGTGACCGCGCCCTGCTCTGCTTCGGCTTCGCTAGCGGCGGTCGCCGGCGCAGCGAAATCGCCGCGGCGGATCTGCGCGACCTGCGCCGGATCGGCCCACAGGGCTACATCTATCGACTGGAACACAGCAAGACCCAACAAGGCGGCGTCACGGCGACCTCAACGCCGGACAAGCCGATTCTCGATCGGGCCGCGCAGGCGCTGGAGGCCTGGTTGGTAGCAGCAAGTATCGACGAGGGGGCGATTTTTAGGCGGCTGTGGAAACACACAGTGGGTCCGGCGCTGTCGCCGGCGGCTGTCGCCGAGATCGTGCAGCGCCGAACCCGACTCGCCGGGCTCGAGGGGGACTTTGCGGGGCACAGCCTGCGTTCGGGGTTTGTGACCGAGGCCAGCCGTCAGGGCGTGTCGTTGCCGGCGATCATGCAGATGACTGAGCATCGCGCGGTAGCCAGCGTGATGGGTTACTTCCAAACAGGCGGTGCGACGGATAATCCGGGTGCACGTCTTCTGGAAGACGACTAAACAATGGGCGGAGAGGTGGGAGATCGTACGTTCTCTCTCACTCTCCTCCACGGGTCCGCGGCGGCTGACTCCCGACTCAGTTGTACAAGGAAAGTGTCCACTCGCAACGTAGCATCCAATGCGCCCCAATCCACGTCCGACCTATTTCCTAAGCCGTCGCAAGTGCCTCCCGACTGGTGAGTCCGCTGATGTGGTGACAAGCGCAAGCAGCATAAAGCCAGCTACCTGCACTGCTGATTCACAAATGACGACGCATTCTGGCTGCCAAAACAGCAGGTTGGGCTCCGGAGCCCGATTCCGGGCCGGAAGTGACGAGGTCCCTCGCGCACGTCACGCCAGAAGACTTTCCATGGGCGCCTCGCCCCACGCGTGCCAGACGGTGGAGCGTTCCGGCTTGCGGGGTGATCGGAATACAGTCGCGCACATTGAAGACATCCTGCTCACTTACTGCTCACTCAAGACTGCGAGTTCGTCAGGTGCTCGGGCAAATGTCCGACCACCACAAGTTCCTGCTCGTCGTCCCATGCAAAATAGATGCGCAGGCCATAGCGACCATCGCGGCTAGGCGAACCGGCAAGGTGCATGTCGAGCTTGTAGCGCTGCCCTTCCCACATCGTGTGGTACTCCCCTTCGAGCCTGGCCATGTCGGCGGCTTTGCCAGTCGGGCTCACCCGGACGTTGAGAGCAGCAAGCTGCTGCTCGCATAGGTCCTTGCTGACGATTCCGCGCTTCATGTCGCGGTAGGTTGTTCCGAGAAAATGCAGGCAGTTGTAGACGTGGGAGATATCCTCGTGTGTGCTGCGCCTGGCTGCCCGCTCAGCCTTCGGTGTGATGACAAGATGGCCGGACAGGTTCTTTTCGGCCCAGTCCCCAAGCTCCTCGAATGACTCGGGATTAGGTTCCCGCATCTCATCGCCAAGTTCTGCGAGTTTTGCTTCGAGCGCCTCGATTCGGGCCGCGAAAAGGTAAAGGCGCGCCCTGGTCTGGCGCTGTGCTTCCAAAGCCTTTTGCGCGTTGCGCTCTTCGTCGAGCGCTGTCTTTTCCCACGCAGTCGCCTCATGCTGGAGGCGGGTGATTTCGGCTTCGAGCGCCGACGTCTCACCACTTGAACCCACGTCGGCCGCCAAAGCCTTGATCCGCTGGTCGGTCGCGATGCGGCGAATGAAACTGAAGCTCGGCACGTCTCGGTTCTCATCGCGGGTGCTGACGCTGTCTTCCATGGCATCGAGCTTGAGGTTGCGCTCGAGCTCGCGGACGCGTCGGCGCCACTGCAATGGGGTGTACAACGGGTGACGCTCCCAGGTGTCAATGTCCGCATCAAACCCGACCCGGTACATCCTCAGCGCGCTGCCAAAGACACCGAGGGCGCGACCGTAGCGCTCCGTCAGCTCCTGCGCACCGTCTGCCGAGAGGCTCACAACCAGGGAAAGTCCCGCGAGCCCCCGCGCGATTTTCGCTGTATCGACATACCCCTCGCCGTGGCGCGGAGTACTCACGACCACCACAGGCACCTTGCGTACGGGCGATTCGATGAAGGCCACCAGGCGATCGACATCGACGGGGCGGTCGATGGGCCACACGGTGCCGTCGAGCCGGAAGCCCCCTTCTGACAAACCGTGGGACTGGGCGAGCTTGCCAATGACGCCCGGCGGCCCTGGCGTGCCTACCATACCGTCAGCACCCGAAGGAATCAGCACGCTCAATGTGCAGCCAAAGGCGGGGCCCCGACCGTCATGCATGTCCACGAGCACGAGTTCAACGCGCCACTGGCGTCCCGACACTTCCGCGCAGGGGTCGATGAGGCGTACGGCCCAAAGGCCTGGCGCGGACTCGATGAACAGCGCCCGCGTACTGTCTTCCACCTCGATTTCGACCGGTGGTGAACCGCTGGCCTGCCTGTCGTCAATCTTCCAGCCGCCCTTTTTTCTCCGCAACCAGTCGACGACCACAGCCCGGGCGCTTTCGAGGGGATCAACACCCGTTTGCGGGTCAAGCCGACCGATAACCTGGAGGATGCGGTGAAAGCGGTTCGGGGAAAGTGGCAGCTGCTGCCGCCCCCACCCGCCACGACCGACACGCGCGAGCGCGGTTTGATTCGGTTGTACGACGATATTCATCCGTTTTTCCAAAGGGAGTACGCGCGACAGTATCGGCAAAGCGCCGGTCGGTCGTTGATCAGAATAGACGTCAGTTCAAGCATCTATGACTATCACAACGTCTCGAATAGTATCTGGGCCTCATCGAGCGTCACCGGGCACAGGTGCGAGAGGCGGTTGCGCAACCAGCGAAGGCTGTTAGCCTCGGCGACGATGGAGCGCGGAAAACGGTGGACGCGGGCAAGGTGGGTCAATCCACCAAGTTCGACATCGTCAAGGTCCGTGACGACTTCCCCGTCGAGCACCATGTTCTGAGGTAGTGGGACATCCCTCATGCGTTCGATGAGACGTCGACGACGTTTTTCGAGCATGGGCAACAACTCGGCTGCCTGTGCGGACCAAAGGCGCATGGGCAACTCGTCGTCCGCGTCGCCTTCGGCGGCAAGAACCAGCGAGTGGATGAATTCTTCGCCATCGAACAGACCCACACCGCCGCCCTCCCAACTTTTCCCCAGGTCAACAGCCTCTTCGCTGGCAATCGTCTCTATGAATGCCTGCGGCGCCAGCAACTGAGCGGGAGACAAGGGCAACAGGCGGTCGACGAAGTCGAAATCCCACAACGCAAGGCGAATGATGATGCGTGCGGCAAGCTTTGACGCGGCATCAACCGCCCTCCCCTCAGTGCGCCAAACGGAGGCGATGTAACCGAGCACGTCCGCTTCCCCGACCCATCCGTCCCACACCAGGACCTCGAGCGCCGGAGCTTGCGCGGGCAAGAGGGCCTTGGGGACACCGGAAACCAGCATGATGATTTGCGTGCGCTCGAACTTGCCAACCGAACGCGATGCGTTGGCGTATTCGGTGATGAACGCCGTCCACATGGTCACCGATTCGGGCATCAAACCCGAGACAACGACCCGGCAACTTCTGTCCAGCCTTGCCATCAGTGAGGCAACGGTGCGCTTGCCGGGTGTGCGCTCATCAATCCCGAACGCATCGAACACATCGTCGATGGGTGGCCTGCCAGAGGCCACGCAAAGACAGGTTCCACCAAGGCCCCATCCGTCGTGCGCGTCGACCATGCCCGCAATGGTTGCCCCAGCGCGGGCCGGTGAGGCAACAACCACACTGTGTCCCTCCATCACCGCGTCGGCGAGGGCGCGGGCGAAAGCGGCCGGGCCGGGGAGCTGCCAGAACTCCATCAGCCTGGCAGCCCGCGCAGGACCCGCGACGCAATGGCATCGACCATCCAGTACCCGGCGCCATCGCGACGGGCCAGGCCGAGCAGTTCTGCCCACCGAAGGCAGGTTTGGACGTGCGCAAGGGCAGCCTCACAGAGCTCGGCCGCATCCTCGGCGGTCAACGGCTCGTTCCACAGGGCGAGCTCGCGGAGGACCACCGCCGGCTCGGCGACATCGAGGCCGAGTTTCTTCTGCCAGGCCTTTGCGTCGACTGCGTCCAGAGGCCAGTTCGCGGCGGCATCAATGCGCTCGCGCAGCACCCGAAGCCCGGGACTGTCGCCTGCCCGCATGGTGATGAGCGCAGGCCACAGGCCAGTCGCATCGGCAAGACGACCCCGCTCTTCCTGTTCAAGGGGAAGGTTGCAGTCTTCGAGCCAGTTGCGAAGGAATCCGTCATTCCAGTGCAGCAGCGACATCCAGGGAAACTCGTTGCCGCCGAGTCCATCGGCGTCGCGCAGCAGCCGCCACAGCGTCGCCGGCTCCGCCACGAACACCAACGACGCAAACCGGTTGCCGGAGCGCAAGGCATTGAGGCGTGTCTGGGCCTCCTTGAGCCACAGGTCGGTCCACGGCATCGATTCGGGCACCACAAAGACAGAGACCTGGTCTTTGACGCGTTCCGTCAGAAGGCCCTGCAGGCGCGCACCGAACGAAGGGCGGTCGGCACACTTGTTGATGACCACGGGCAGTTCGCCGTTGCCGAGATAGTCGCGGAGGTCAGCGGCTACCGAGGCAATGCCCGCGGCCTCGTTGCCCGTCACGACGGTGATGAAGTATTCGCGTTTCAGCAGCTGGCTCAGCTGCTGGTAGGTGAAGACGTTCCGCGCCGAGCCCAGCGACACCGTGCGCATCGGCGGCCGGAATGAAGCCGACTCGAACTCGACCGCAGGCTCGCGTTCCCTGCCCAGCACCGCCTCAATTTCGTCCTGGGTTCCCAGCAGCAGGAGCACGTTGGCACTGCGGAGCACATAGCGGCCTTCGGCCGGTCGCCACAAGACGCCGAGGCCCTTCATCTCATCGAGCAGGACCCGGAAATCCGCTTCGGACGTGTCGTTGAAGCCTTCTGCCCACCACCGCAAGGCACATTCCTGCCGGATGGTCTGCCAGGGCATGCCGTCGACCTGCGAGTATTCGCCACGAAGGAGGGACAGCGCCATGGCGTGGGCCAGCACCTCGTACCGCGGGTCGAGCTGGAGGGTCAGGCGGAACTTGGCGCGGATTTCCTCGCGCAACGCATCACTGGAGTACACCAGCTCGATGTCCTTGCCCGTGACCCTGTAGCGGGGGCCCACGCCGCCGGCGTGCCCACGCGTGCTGGTCACCTTCGCCAGCATGTGGCGCATGAGATGGGAGCAGTACAACTGGATGAGGCTCGGGTAGTAGTTGGTCTGCGCGAGGATGCGGATGACCAATCCCTTCGATTCGAACTGGAAACCCGATGCGGCCATGGGCTTTCGAATGAGATCGATGGCTTCCTCGACCTCTTCCCCTTCGCGGAGGGGACCGATTTCGATGGATTCGCCAAAGTGCGCCAGCGGGTGGTTGGCCCATTCGTGGTTGGCCCAGCCGGTCATGCGAAGGACGTTGTGCAGGCCCGCGAAAACGACCTTGAACCGGCGCTGGGTTTCATCCATCAACTGCTTGAGGCGACGCGTTTCCTCGAAGTCGCGACGGCCGTCTTGCTCAAAGAAACGGTCGGCTTCGTCGAGCAACAGCAGAACGCGACGGTCCGGGTTTGCAGCGAGGAATTCGCGGACCGCCCTGATGACCCGGTCAGACCCCTGCTTCTTGCCCGGGGTCGGCGCTGCAACCTTCGGGTCGATGATGCCCATCTCCCGGAAGCGCTCGTGCAGTGTCACCCACACTTCCCCCGACTCGAGGCTGACGCCGATGCCTTCTGCGCGAAGGTCGACCCAGCGCGCGTAATGGTGCTGTCTGGGATTGTGGAATGACTGTTCGGCGCGTTTGAGGAGTGCCGTCTTGCCGAGCTGGCGACCACCGTAGATGAAGCACTGGCCGTTGAGGCCGCGAACGGCCTCGAGCTCGTTGCTGCGACCGTAAAACATCTCCGGCGGTACAAGGCCGGCTGTCGCGTCATAGGGCGACGAGTAGGAAAACGGCAACGCGATGTCAAACCACGCGCGAAGCCGGGAGCCCGAGGCACCGCCAAGGTAGACGAGTAGCGTTTCATCGAGGAACAGGAAGGAGCGACGCTTGGCTTTTGACATCCGCGCGAGGTCGCGCCATTTGCGCTCGGTCATGCGGCCGAAATACAACAGCAGCGTCGGCCGGCTCATCGACGGGTCACCGACCCATTGCAGCAATTCGTCTTCGGTCGGACGGCCCCACGCGCAGATGATGCGATAACGGCCCGCGGCCGCAGAGCCGAACATGGGCACGGCACACATATGACGGTCATCAATGGGCGCAGCTTCAAGGGTCCACACCTCGCGACCGCTGACCTTCTCGACGAGGGCAAGGCTGTGGACGGTCAGGCCAAGGCCCGTGAGGAGCGCTTCGAGCCGTCCGCGCTCGACTTCGCGGCGGCCCTTCATGTCGGCCCACCGGCCAAACATGTCTGACGCCTGGAAGCGCTGGGCGCTGTCGAGGCGGGGACCTTCGATGCCCGGTATGGGGAGGCCCTGCATCAGCGCCTGCTGCACGATTTCCGGACGCTTTCCCTCCAGCCAGCCATCGATGGCCAACATCGACATGGGAAAGAATACGTCAAACCCCTCCCGCGCCGCGTCGCTAGCGTCCCTTGGGGTGGGCTTGCCCTGCTGGAGCCAGTGGAGAAGCTCGTGGGCCGTTGCTATGTCCCCTTCGGCCAGCGCACTTTCCACCTCAACGGCGCCCGGCTCCATCTCGCTCGTGATGACCAGGTCGCCAAGGGCGGAGCGCACCGCGCGCTTGCGATCCTCCCTGCCCTGCTCGACCTGCGCCTGTATGTTGCGGATGTCGGCAAGCACCACATCAAACCGGCGCTCGTCGTCGAGATGCGCCTCGTGACGGGCGAACTGGCCTTCAATGCTCGTGCGGTCGGCTTCTTGCAGATACCCGTAGGCCGAACCGATTTCAACGACCTCCCGGCAGGCAACGAGCTCACGGCGGAGCGCAACTTTCCAGCGCTCGCGTTCCTGGCGCAGGGCAATGAGGTCTGCGTCGACAAGGCCGGTGTCGACCATCATCTCCGCACCGAGCATATCGCCACGGTCAACGCGCGAGCGCTGCGCGGACGGGGCAGCGAGCACCCCTCCAGCGCCTTCGAGCGCTGCCAGCGCGTCAACTGCGCCGGCTTCGATGACATACGACTCGGACACGGGAAGGGCTGGCACAAGCAGGCAGCCCCGTCCGAGCACTTCAGCCGGCGAGCGCTCGGTCTCGCGGACGACTGACGTGCTGTCAAACAGCGCCCCGAGGCCGTGAAGGGCCTTGAGCACCTGTTTTTGGCTCGCAGCAATCATGCCGAACTGGTCGGCCACGGGAATTTGCGTGAGTTCGTGCTCGGCTTCTTCGCGTCCGTCACGAAGGGCGGCGTGCACTTCCTCGAGCAAGGTCCGCAGCCGGTTGCCACCGCCGCCGAGCAAGCCGACCAGCGCGAGCCATTGCCTTGCGAGGGAGAGCGCTTCATCGACGAGGCGGACCAGGTGCGAAAGGGCACTGGCATGAATCTCGTCGCCCTTGCGGCGCCGGACAGCCTTTCGGTCGGTGTCGTGAATGAGCCGCTGGACTTCCATCTCGTCGGAGAGCATGGCCACCGTATCGCGCACCTGACCGATGTCTTGCTTGCGGTTTTCGGCGACTGGCGCAATCAGCGATTCGATAAGGCCTTCCGGGCGCAGCCACTGCTTCCAGACGGCCGTTGCCGGTGCAAACCGGATGGTGTGAGCGGGGGCTTGAGTCCTGAGCCAATCGCGCGCCGTGCGCTGCAGCGCTTCGAGCTCGGTTTTTGTTGCCGCCTCGCCACGTGCCCGGCGCAACACAGTCGGGTCAATGCGAAAGCCCTGCAGCTTCGCGCTCAGCTCGCGCAGTTTCTGGACGAGCGCGTAGAGACCCTGGTAACGGCCATCCAGATGCAGGTAGGCGGCCACAGAACCCGCGCCGCTGTTGGAAGCAAGGACCATCGGGCGAAGGGTTGCGGAAGCCAGCAGAAGATTGACCGCCGTGTGCCAGGGGCCGGGGATGTCGCCCGCATAGTCAGCCGAGTCGAGGTTTTCGAAACGGGATGCCAGCGCCGCCTGCAGCGCGCCGTCCGGCACCATCAGTTCGCCTGCGAGAGCGGTGGCGGCAAGAAGTTCGACCGACGGGGTGCGCGCATCCGGCCGCACCTCTTCGAGCCAGCGTGCCGCCTGGAACGCCAAGCCCGGCTCGTCCTGGGCCAGAGACTCCCAAACCACCAGCGCATCACTTCCGTTCATCGCATCGTCAATGGACGCCGGCAGGGATTCGGCAAGCGCGTCGTGCACGGGCTCATCGGTCGCGTCGGCCGCCGGTTGCGGCGTGCCCGCTTCGACGCCGGCAACGGCATCGGTGGAGACCGATGAATCGAACCCACCATCGTGCGCGACAGCGACACCCCCACGGTCACCAGGGACAGGAGTGCCCACGGAGGGGAAACCGCTTTCCGGGTCAGGTTGAACACCGGGCTCATCGGCGTCCTTGTCCTGGGCGACGACCAGTTTGTCAGCGGCGCCGGAGGCAAACACCTCAAGAGGCGACGCTGCATGAATGAGTTGGTCTTCTCGCGCGTGCAGGACCTCTTCGGCTTCGAGCATGCGTTTTTTCGCCTCGCCCTGACGCCTGCGGATGGCCGATTTTTCCGAGAAAGCGGTTGCGGCCGCGAGCTCAGCGTCGAGCGCATCACACTGGTGGCCTGCATCGGTGAGTTCCTGAACCACAGCACGGTAGGCGTCTGCTGCGTCCCGGCACCGCGATAGTGCAGCCGTGGCGTCCGTGGAGAGTTCACCGGTGAGCGCGGCATCGCCAGCAGCAGTTGCCCACCGGCCGTCAACCTCGGCAAGCGCGTCGTCTTCCAGCCACGAGAAAGGTTCCTCGCTGGCCAGCCCGCGCAGGAACTCCATCAGAGCAGCACGCCCGCTTTCGAGCGTGTCCGTCGCTTTCTGCGCGCGCGAGGGCAACGAACCGGCGTCTTGTTCGAACGACGACGACAATGCCAGCAGTGCGGCAACAGCCTCCCGGGTCGGCCGTGTGCGCAATTCGTCGACCACCACCGCCAGTTCCCCAACGCGGGACTGCCACGCGTCATGCGGCATGCCTTCAGCCGCCCACCCCTCCAATCCAGCGGCGGTGTCCGCCGGGGGCCCGACGGGATCCGGTGCGACGGAGGCGGCCCCAGGCGAATCTTCCTGGTGGCGGGCGACCGGTCCGAGTTCGGCGGCCAGTTCTGGTCGCAGGCGGATGGCTTCCTCGATGAACCAGGGCGTCCTGCCCGCCGTCGAAAGGGCGAACACCGCGTGCGCGACCGGGGCCTTGCGGGCGTCGTCGAGGTCGTCGAAGGTGCGCAGATCCTCGATGAGGCAAGGCCAGAGCATGAACACCCCGAGTGGCAGCGCGCCGGCCCGGACATTGGGTGACGAGACGATGCCTTCGCGGATTTGCGGCCAGAGCGGACACGCCGCCGAGAGCCTGCCTTCGTCGAGAGTTTGCGCAAGCCACGCCTCATCGTATGCAGCCAGCAACTGCACCTCGACCGCGTGCGCATAGCGCTCCTTCCCGATGAACGCTTTCAGGGAGCTCGCCACCACCCAGAAGGCGTAGAACCGAAACGTGCCGGACATGTAATGCGACAGGACCGTCCAGTCCGTGCGGCTAATGTCGCCCGGCGCGTCGGGGGCGTCGCCGCGCTGGCCGAACTTCGCCTCCAACCCCTTTCGCCGCTCGCGGTTGAGCCCGGCTTTTTTCTGCATGAGGGCAATGACCGCGACAGTCTTGCCTTCAGGTGCCAGCAGGGACGCCGGGAGCCCATGGACCCAGTCAGGGGAAAACGTTTCAGCAGAATGCATGCAGGCAAATCTTCGTGCAGGTGACGGGCCTCACACCGTGCGGACTGGCAAAGCCATCCCGAAACGATGCCCACCAACAGGGAAAGCCGGGTGTGCTTCAGCCGCGCGAAAACCGCGCCATTGTCATCGGACTGCCGCTGGGCAGCGCTCGCGCCCTGCCCCTTCCCGGTTGCCCCCTGTCGGCAAACGTGGCCGGCACTTACCGGTCACCGCCGAGTGTAGGCGTGCACAATTGTGAAATCTGTAGGCAAACCCCTACACGGCATCCCTCGTACGGGGATTCATGCGGCAACGGACTGCAAACGGTCTTCCTCAATCCAGCGCACAACGTCAGCGCGGTTACCGAGGACGACCTGCTGGCGGGCCGGATCCGCCTCCTCCACGTCGGACTCGAGATTGAGGTGGCGCAAGGTGTAAAACAGCATTGCCTTCCGGCAAGGCACTTTGCGCACGCCGTCTTCCATGCCGTAATCGCGCATGACCGCCTCCCGCTGCGACGGCGTCAGCTTCCGGTGCGGCTTGAGGACGATGTCGACAAAGGTCGTCCAGCCGGCATCGTCTTCCGGATTGACCGGGTGGTCCACTGCGGCCGGCCCCTGAAGGTCGAGGCGGCCGATGGCAAAATCACGGAACAGCCTGCGTGTGTGGCACCAGGCCCGCACGTGCCAGCGGAGGCCGTCAAAGCCCATGGCGTGGGGACTGATGACGCGCTCGGCCGGGGTGTCGGAGCTCATCGAGTCATACCTGATCGTCAGGGCCGTCGTGTCGCGCATGGCCCGGACCAGGACAGCCACCACCGTCGAATCGATGGCGCGTGAGGGGGTCGCCACAACGCCGGTCGGCGGCCGGTACCCGACGAAGCTTTCATCGGCACCGACGAGCTTTTCCTCGAGGCGGTAGAGCTCGTCGAGGTAGCGAGTTGCGGCCGAGCGACCGAACTGTGGCTTGAACCCTTCTTCGGCGACATACGCCTTCTCACGACCATCGTAGCGAAGGTTTCCGCTCGTGACCTTGCCGTAAAGCTCGAGATCCGCCGTCGCCTGGGGGGTGGAGATCTGGAAGAACTCCTGGATGTCCTTCCGGTTGATGCGCCCGTCGTACTGCAAGCGCAGGTCAATGAACGCCAGACGGCGGGCTTGGCCCCACCGGGGCTTCGAAGAATCGGTCGGCTTGTCCACATCGCGCTCCTGTCTTCGTGTGGAGCATAGCAAAGCGCATAGTTACTTAACCAGACATAAACCTTCCGGAATAAAACTATTCGTATCATTTGACAGCAAACAAACCATTCGGATAGTTTCTTGGCCTGCTGCCGACCAACCGGGTATGGACCTGGGGAAGGCAAAGGAGTTCTACGATGGATACACAAAGTACCTGTCCCAGGCCCGACCATGGCGGCGGTCGCGCGCCGTTCGCCGCCAGTCCAGCAAACGCGGACTGCGGTGCGACCGGCCTGGTCAAATCCGCTGGCCCGCATACCCGGCGGCTGCCGCGATGAGCTGGAGGGCCCTTCTCACTCCCTTTTCCGATCCTTACGAACGCAAGGCACGCGGCCTGCCGGGGCTCCTCGCCGTCTTGCCCCTGCTGGTGCTGCTCTGCTGTGCCCGTGGCATCGACCGGTTGGCCCCGACGGCATTCCTGACGTTGCTGTCGGCCGGCGGCGGCATCACCGCGCTGGCTGCGGTGGCCCGCGTGCGCGGCAAGGGACTCGAGCAGCGCATGGTGCGCCATTGGGGCGGGCTGCCCACAACGCTCGCCCTGCGCCACCGGTCCGGCCATTACAACGCCTACTCCCTTGCCCACATCCACCGACGGCTGCAAAGCCTGACCGGCCTGTCGCTGCCCACGAGCAGCGATGAGCACGCTGACCCGGCTGATGCCGACGCCCGTTATGCGGCAGCCACCGACCGCCTCCGTCATGCAACGAGGGGCGCGAAGTTTCCCCACCTGCGCCGCGAAAACATCGCTTACGGCTTTTACCGCAACGCCCTGGCACTCAAGCCCATCGGGCTGCTGACCTGCGCCCTTGGCGTTGCGGGTGGTGCGCTGCTGGGGGGCATCTTCGGCCGCGGACCGCCACCCGGCATCAACCTCGACCGGCTCCTGGCACCTGGCGTTGCCGCCGGCGTGGCCATCACGAGCTCGCTTGTCCTTGCCCTTCTCTGGCTGTGCCTGACCCGCAGCGGCCTCAAGCGGGTGGGCCTCGCCTACGCCGACCGTCTTTTCGAATGTCTCGACACCCTTCCCGCCGCAGGGCGAATCCCCAAAAACAAAGGAATCCATCATGAGTCTTGAAATCGAGTTTCTCCCCGTCGGCGAAGGCAGCAAGGCCGGCGACTGCATCGTGGCCCGCTACGGCACCCCCGAGGGCTTTTGCCTCATGGTGGTCGATGGCGGCACGACCGAAACCGGCAAGTCGCTCGTCGATCACATCCGCGCGCAGTATCCGACCGCCACGCGCATCGAGCACGTCGTCCTGACGCATGCCGACGCCGACCACGCGTCGGGCCTGCGCGAACTCTTCGGTGAGTTCGAGATTGGAAGGCTGTGGATGCATGTGCCGTGGACCCTTGCCCGCGAGGCGACGGCGTACTTCGAGGGCCACCCCCACCCGGGCAAGCTCGAGAAAAAGGTTCACGAGGAGTACGACATCCTTGCCGAACTCGTCGCGCTCGCCAACCAGCATCGTGTACCGGTGGAGATGCCGTTTGCGGGGGACACCATCGGTCCGCTTACCGTGCTGTCGCCGAGCCGCGACATGTACCTGAAGCTGCTGCCGCAGTTCGAGCGCACCCCCGAGCCCGACCAGGCGGCGCTGGAACAGGCCGGGGCCTGGCTGGGCAAGGGCAAGAGCTTCATCGCCAAGGCATTCGAGGCGCTGCTGTCGATGGCCTTCGAAACGCATTCGCACGAAACGCTGCGCGATGGGGAGACCACCTCGGCCAGCAACGAGAGCAGCCTCGTGATGTATGGCGTCGATGACAACCGCCGCTACCTGCTCACCGGCGACGCTGGCGTTGTTGCGCTGACCTTTGCCGCGGACATCGCCGACGTCCTTGGCCTGCCCCTCCAGCAGTTCCACTTCGTCCAGGTGCCGCACCACGGCAGCCGTCACAATGTGGGCCCAACCATCCTCAACCGGCTGGTCGGTGCTCCGGTCGACGAGGGCAGCGCACGGAGGGGAAGCGCCTACGTGTCGGCGCCGAAGGACGACACCAAACATCCGAAGAAGGTGGTCACGAACGCCTTCATTCGCAGGGGATACGCGGTCCATGCGACGCAGGGCATCGGCAAGGTCTTCTGCGGCGGCTTCTCCACGCGGCCCGGGTATTCCAATGCCACGCCGATGGACTTCAGCTTCCAGGTTGAAGCCTACGACTGATCCCGTGCGCAGCGACGCGTCGTTGCCATTGCGCCCCTTCGTGAATTCGAACTTGCCAGGCCACCGCGCTGGCGAGCAACAAATACCTTAGACGAGAGACTTTCATGACAACTTTCAAGCTTGCCCATCTCCGCGAGCAGGGCCAGGACATGATCATTGTCCCGGTCAACCCGTCCATCGGACGCAGTCCGCAGCACGAACAGCATTCGTTGAACGAAACGCTCCAGGTCGCTGCGACGTCCGCGGGACTCGAAGGCACCGTCGTCATCATTTGGCGCAACGGTAACCAAGTCGGCTTCGTCGCCCCTCGTCCCTGGCATCCGTTTTTCCAGTCCGCTGGCATCTACAACCTCATCATGCGCAACCTCAACCGCGAACTGACCATTCCTGACTGACGGGCTTTCAAGGCGCCGGGATTGCCGGCGTTGTCGGATTGCATACACAAACACCAGGCCCCCAATTCCTCGCACTGCTCGATGAGCGAGCGGCCCACTCCCGTACCCGCGATAACACAGGCTAGTCGCTGATCCAGATACCCCGAGTTTGACCCTAACCCTCCTTGCCCTCTTCTAACCGCCCGCTCCACCACGCCCACTCCCGATCAAGACAAATCTCAGTTCTCAAGACTGTGCCGTATAGAATCAGGCAAAGGGAAATTGCCAAGGATCGCGATGAATTCGTTCAATCGGGCAGGACTAGACGATGTCCCCCCACTGTTTGATCGCCTGCCATTGGAGCTTTTCCGTCCGTTGGCTGCTAGCAACGGGCGTCGCTACTGGATCATGCTGTGCCGCCTGATCGGCGAGATGTGGGGCGATGGTGGCCGTTCGCCGGGCGAGGAAACGCCGAAGCCAGTGGTCATACGCCAGATCGAAACCCTGTTGGCCGCCGACGACCCATGGGACGAAGAACTCGAAACGCCCCTCACCATCCGCGCGCATGACATTGCCCGTTTTCTCGTCGATTCGGGTTGGCTGAGCCAGCGCCGCCGGGGTGTGGCCGAGATGGTTACCGTGCGCCCGGTCATCGCCCAGTTCCATACCGTGTTGTGCGAATTCGCGCAACACGAGCCTGAATTTCTCGGCAGCAAGGTGCGCTCGATTTTCCTGAATCTGCGCGCCGCGGTCAGCGGTGACCAAGACCAATATGCCGAAGCTGCCAAGCAGGCCAAGCAGTGCATGGCCTACATCGCCAATACCGGCTGCCGGGTACAGGATCTGATGGATGCGTTGATGAAGCTCGCATCGCCAGGCGAGTTCGTGCGCGGCTTCTTCGAGGAATACGTCGAAAAGATCTTCATTGCCGATTACAGCGAGCTGCGCACCAAGGACCATCCACTGCAGCATCGTTCGCAGATCGTGGCCATGACCTTGCAGCTCCAGCATGACGCGAAACAGCACGAGGCCTTGCTCGCCTGGTACCAGGAGAAGAAAGCCGGCAATGACCGTAACCGCGCGGAGTATCTGTACGAGCGCGACACCCGCCTGCTGATGCGTCTGAAGGACGTGGACGAACAGTTGCAGCGGTTGGATGAGGAGATCCGCGATGCCAACCAGCGCGCCATTGCCTTCATCGAATACAAGATGCGTGCGCCCAAGCAACTGGACAAGCTGCTTGCGCGCGCCATGCAGGCCACCAACCAGCTCGATGAAGGCCACGTGGCATTGCCCGCAGCCTCCGGATTCCGGCACGCGGGGCCGGAGCTGCTGGCGAAGCCCCGTACCGCAACCAGGCCAGCGGTGGCCACCGCCGTGGAGAAGCGTCCACCCACCTTGCAGGAGCTAGCCATGGAGCAGTTGCGCAAGCGCATGGCCGACAACCGCCTGGTCGACAGAGTGAAGCTGGCCAACTACGTCGGTCGTCACCTGCGTGATCGCACCTCGGTGACTTCCGACGAACTGGGCATCGAGTCGATCAACGACCTGTGCTGCTACCAGCGCCTGCTGCTGATCGCCGCGCATGATGCGTGTCCGCCATCGCAGCGGCAATCTGATCCGCAACTGCAAATGCTCAGGAGCGTACGCATCGAGTTCATACCCGATGGCACGACGTCCAACCCCTATCTCGAACATCCCCGGTTCCACATCCAACATGAGCGTGTCCGATGAGCCATTGGGAACGGCTGGCCACCCAAAGCCAGATCCATGCTGAAAGCGATTACCAGAAAGCCGGCTACCGGCTGGTCATGGAGCAAGTGCTTTATGCCAGCGATTCGCGCAGTCGCACCGCGTACGAGCTGATCGTCCGGCACCGCAAGGAGTACGACGCCCTGCTCGCCCAGCTCGGCATGACCATCACCCACAACCCGCATATGGGTTACGTAGTGGCCACACCCAGCCAGTATGTTGCCGACAAGATGCGCCTCTCTGAAACACGACTGGCGCTGGTGTTGCGCCGCCTATACGACGACAAGATGCATGTTGCCGAGATCGTCGGTGGTGAGGCCTTCGTCGACATGATCGAGCTGGAGCGCGCCTACAAGGATCTGCTCAACCGCGAACTGCCAGCCAGTTCCGCGCTCAACGAGCAATTGCAGGCGATGAAGCGTTACGGCATCGCCCGCCTGGAGGACACGCATGACGAGCAGCGTCAGCAGGTGGTGATCCGCCCAGGCATCGTCGACGTGTTGGGTGAAACCGCCCTGCTGCAACTGGCCGCACATGCCAACGCACTGGAAGAGGACGCATCCGATGAAACAGCTTGAGTCGCTGGGGTTGGTGCAGTACTTCCTGTACGAGCGGGAGGATCTGCAACTGGGCGGCAATACCGCCTTTCTCGGACCGAACGGCACCGGCAAGACCGCGTTGCTGGATGCCTTCCAGATCGTGCTGCTGGCTGCCGACAGCAACAAGACCCACTTCAACGCCTCGGGTGAAAGCAAGAAGCGCGCCCGCAGCTTGCGCGAGTATTGCCTGGGTGTGTACGGGCAAAGCGATGCCGAACGCTGCCGCCCCTCGGCCAACACATACATCAATCTGGTATTCCGCGATCCGGAAACGGGCGTGCCGGTCACGGCGGGTGTATCGCTCTCGGCCAGCGTCGACGACCCGGATCACACCTTCAACAGTCTCTACATCCTGCCGGGCGTGGCACTGAACACCCGGGACCATACGGATCCCGATGCCGACCGGGAAACCATCCTGCCCTGGCGGAAATTCCAGCACGTGGCCAAGGACGCCTGCACGCTGGTCGGCACCACGCCAGTTTTCACCCAGAACCGTGAAGACTTTTTGCGACAGCTTTTCGTTGGCCATCTGGCTTCGCCCGGCGAGCGTCCCAACACACGCGCCATCCGCTCGGCTTTCGCACGCTCGCTCAAACTCAACAAGGACGTGGACGATCTCAATGAAACCTTGCGCCAGCATTTGATCGAGCAGCGCCTGACCAACGTGAAGGCGTTCCGCACGCGACTGGAACAGTTCCGCGAGGTACGCGAGATGATCCGTCGCCTGATCGATCGCATCGAGCGGGCCGGTGTAGTGGTCGACAAATACGCACAGGTGAAGCGCGAACGGACCATCCACAGCAACCTGGATGCATTGCGTGCGGTGTACGAAACGGAACGCATCGGTGAAGCGCTGGGCGAGCAGCAGGAAAAGGCCGCAGAACTGGCGCGCCAGTTGGAAAAAGCCGGGCTAGACCTGAAGCGTGCAACCACCGAGAAGGGGCAGGCCCAAGAGGCGCGCGATCGTGCCTTCGAACTACGCAGCATCGATCCGGAGTACCTGAAACAGGCCGGTGAAACCGAGCGCTTGAAGGACAAGGAAAAGCAGCACGCCGACAAACACAGGGAACTGGGCAACCTGTTGAAGCTGGCGCTGGAAGCGGCCGTTAGCGCTGGAAAACTGTCGGTGATGGCCAACCATCAGGGCGACTTCGAAGACGTTGTCCATCAGTTGCTCGACCTGCAGCAACACGCCGAAGCATTTGGCGTGCCGGAACCGGTCGCCATTCAGTCCGCGATGCTGGCCATGGCCCACGTGCGCGGCCTGGTCAACAAGGCCTTGTCCCATGCCGATCGCGAAGTGGAAAACGCCCGTGACGCATGGCGCGATGCACGTAGTGCATGGGAGCGCAACCAGCGTGGTCTGACCACGTTGCGCCAGCCGGTGATCGCGCTGCAGCGCTTGTTGGCTGACGCCGGCATTGATGCCCAGCCGGTCTGCGATCGGGTGAGGATCGCTGATCCACAGTGGCAGCCGGCGCTGGAGGCTTATCTGGGCATCCATGTCGATGCCCTGCTGGTACCGGAAGCGCGGGAACTGGATGCCATCCGTATCTACAAGGAGCACAAGGAGGCGCGAACCATCTTCCGGGTGAAGCTAGCCCTGCCCTCGCGTGGCCGCCCCTGGGTGGCCCGGGGTGGCGGCAAGTTCGCTGCACAATTGATCGAGGGCGAAGACAAGGCGGCCGTGCGCTACCTGCAAGGGGAGCTGGGTCAGTTGTCGCTGGCCACCAGCGCCGAGCAATTGCAGGCTGGCGTCAAGGCGCTTTCCGTCGAGGGCATGGTCAGCTCCGGCGGCGGCGTCGAGCGCTTGCGCCCTCCTGCCCGCAATGAGTGGCTGATTGGCCGCAG